>Ga0180222_1001315_pt1 | contig 26740 bp, 24 predicted proteins | sample eDN5th37CKraftOP_FD_151336 | JGI IMG/M metagenome (GOLD analysis project Ga0180222, IMG submission 151336) | Enriched Organic Plus compost microbial communities from Emeryville, California, USA - eDNA 5th pass 37_C Kraft OP (version 2) (version 2) ...
TCCGGCCCGACGCTGCCGCGTCCACCGCATCCCGCCCCGCGGATCGTGACGATCGCGATACGCCCCTCTCATCGGGACGAGACGATATGAATATAATCCTATATCGGGGCATTTGTCAAGAGCTTCGCTCGGAATGGGATGCCGCGGATGCGGCGCAGCGCGCGGCATCGCCGCGTGGTGCGCTGCTGATCCGGGACCGTCGCAACGGCAGCATCCGCAACGGTCCCGGATCCGCGATCCGGCACGACGCATGCCGCATCGCGTCCGGGACCCGGGTGTCGCCTTCCGCAGGGGCGGGGGAGGTGTGGGGACACCGCGGCGCGGCGTTTCCGAATCGCCGGCCTTGTCCTGGTGCAACGCAAGGTCGCGGCGGCGCATATCATCCGGCGCGACGCCGGCCGTCTTTGGAGGGGTCCACCTGCGCGATGCGGAAAAGCCCTGTAAAACAGGGCTTGCCTGCACGACGACGACAGACGACGGGTGCGCAGCAATGTTACGAAAACGGCGGCCATTGCAGGCCGCTGTTTCGTTCGATGGACTGCCGCGTTAGGTACACCCACATCCTAGCTGAGGACGTTCAGGCGACGACAGCGGCCTTCAATTCGCCCCTCGCCTTCATCTCGCGATGAAGCCAGCCGGGCGCGGCATCGAACCCGTTCGGCCATACCAGCGCCCCGTCCTCGACAAACGCTTTTCCGAAAAACGCGGGGTCGTGAAGCGGCTCGACCATTGGACCCGTCTCGTTTTGCAGACCGGCGAAATCATGCTCGCCTGAGGTGCCGTCGCTGAACCACACCCGCAGGCGATAATCGCCAAGCCATTCGATTCTCGCGATCTTGATCATTCATCCAAACCCGCGATCCGGACCAGGGGTTCGCGCCGCCGCGCACGCAGCCAATTATCGCTCAACTCCTGCCGGTGCGCCAGCGTCCATTCCTTGACCAGGCGCGCCGCATTGGCAGGCAGATGCCCTTCGATCACCTCGCCGGTGTCGATCGAGACATTAGCCTGATGCCCAGCGTAGCTCGCAAACACATGCGGCGGCGGATGATCGTTGAAGAACATGCGGATCGCGATGCCGTAGAAATAAGCGATCGTCGGCATCGCGGCTGTGTCCTCGCGCCCAGATCAAGTATCCAAGAAGCTTCGCAGCTTTCCGCCTTCACTAAGGCTTCGGCGCCGCGCGCCGCGCAATGACCGTCATCCTTCGAGGCTCGCGACAACAGATGTCGCTCGCACCTCAGGATGACGACCTCAGTTGTCCAGGAACGACCGCAGCTTCCTGCTCCTCGACGGATGCTTCAGCTTGCGCAGCGCTTTCGCCTCGATCTGGCGGATGCGTTCGCGGGTGACCGAGAACTGCTGGCCGACTTCCTCCAGCGTGTGGTCGGTGTTCATGCCGATGCCGAAGCGCATGCGCAGCACGCGCTCCTCGCGCGGGGTGAGCGAGGCGAGCACGCGCGTCGTCGTTTCGCGCAGGTTCGACTGGATCGCCGCGTCGATCGGCAGCACCGCGTTCTTGTCCTCGATGAAATCGCCGAGGTGCGAATCCTCCTCGTCGCCCACCGGAGTTTCCAGCGACAGCGGCTCCTTGGCGATCTTGAGAACTTTCCGAACCTTCTCCAGCGGCATGCCGAGCTTCTCGGCCAATTCCTCCGGCGTCGGCTCGCGGCCGATCTCGTTCAGCATCTGCCGCGAGGTGCGCACGATCTTGTTGATCGTCTCGATCATGTGCACCGGAATGCGGATGGTGCGCGCCTGATCCGCGATCGAGCGCGTGATGGCCTGACGGATCCACCACGTCGCATAGGTCGAGAACTTGTAGCCGCGGCGGTACTCGAACTTGTCCACCGCCTTCATCAGGCCGATGTTGCCTTCCTGGATCAGGTCGAGGAATTGCAGGCCGCGGTTGGTGTATTTCTTGGCGATGGAGATGACGAGGCGCAGGTTGGCCTCGACCATTTCCTTCTTGGCCTGCCGCGCCTCGCGCTCGCCCTTCTGCACCGAATGCACGATCTTGCGGAATTCGCCGATCTCGAGCCCGGTCAGCGCCGCGAGCTGCTGGATGTCGCCGCGCAGTTCCTTGATGCGGTCCTTCTCGTGATGGACGAAGTTCTTCCAGCCCTTGGCGGAAAGTTTCGAGACGCGGTTGAGCCAGCGCGGATCGAGCTCGGAGCCCTGATAGTTCTTCAGGAAGTCCTCGCGCGAGACGCCATGGCTGTCGGCGAGCCGCAGCAGGCGGCTCTCGAACGAGACCAGGCGCTTGTTGATGTCGTAGAGCTGCTCGACGAGGCTGTCGATGCGGGCCTGATTGAGGCGCAGCGACTTCACGTCGACGATGATGTCCTCTTTCAGCTTCTTGTACTTGCGCTCCTGCGAGGGCGACAGCGACTCGTTCTGGAGCTGGTTGGAGATGTCCTGCTCCTGCAGCTTGCGCAGCTTCTTGGAGGCTTCGGCGATGCGGTCGAAGATCTCGACCACCTTCGGCTTCAGCTCGGCCTCGATCGCGGCCAGCGACATCTGGTTCTCGAACTCGTCGTCGTCGATCTCGCCGTCGCCGCCGCCTTCGGCGTTGCCCTCGCCGTCGGCGCGGAACGGGGTCGGGGACGGCGGCGCGGCCGGCGGGGCGGCGTGCTTGGGCGCGGCCGCGGCTTCACCCTCGCTCTCGCCTTCCGCGGCGGCGTCCATCCCGCTCTTGGCCTCGGGCCCGGCATAGGTCGCCTCGAGGTCGATGATGTCGCGCAGGAAAATCTTGCCTTCGTTGAGCTCGTCGCGCCAGATGATGATGGCCTGGAAGGTCAGCGGGCTTTCGCAGAGCCCTGCGATCATCGCCTCGCGGCCGGCCTCGATGCGCTTGGCGATGGCGATCTCGCCCTCGCGCGACAGCAGCTCGACGGTGCCCATCTCGCGCAGATACATCCGCACCGGATCGTCGGTGCGCTCACCCGGCTCGGACTTCTTGGTCTCGGTGACGGCCTTGGAGGTGATCTCGACCAGCTCGTTGTCGGTCTCGTCGTCGGCGTCCTCCTTGCCCTCCTCCTCGATGTCCTCGTCGGCCTCGGTGACGTTGATGCCCATGTCGGACAGCATCGCCATGATGTCCTCGATCTGCTCCGGCGAAGTCTGGTCGGAGGGCAGCACCTCGTTGAGCTGATCAAAGGTCACGAAGCCGCGCTTCTTGGCCTGCTTGATCATCTTCTTGACGGCCGCGTCGGTCAGGTCGAGCACCGGCGAGGGCACGTCGGCGCTGTCCTTCTCGGGCGTCTCCGTGACCTTGTCGTCCTTTTCCCTGTCCTTGACTTGCAGCGTCTTTGCCTTGGTGGCCATTCAATGCTCCTGAACCGCACTCACGCTCGGGGGCCCCGCCCGCCGGAAACTCTGATCTGGACGCGGAAAAGGCGGCGCCCAAATCCGCCACCTCAACTCCACTTTGCCGATTGCCGACCTTGGCCGGACCATGGACCAAAGGCGTTAAGTCTGGATTAACCCTGTTTTTGCAGCCAATTTCCCGTCTTGGCGAGTCTTTTCCCGCGTCGTCTCCCTATGTCCGCGGCAGCGCCCCGCCGCGCGACGGTCAGTTCGTTCCTTGCAGCCGGCCCGAGGACTCCCCGAATCCCTCGATCAAGGCTTCCGTCCCGTCCATGGATTCCAGGCGGGCGCAGACGTCCTTCAGCCAGCCGAAATTCGCTTCGGTCGGTGCCTCGCTCAGCGCCAGTTCGGCATCCTTCAACTCCCTAAGTAAGGAGTGCTCCCGGCGATGCAAGGTAACCAGTTGATGCCAGGTCGCCAGCACGTCCTCGTCCGCGGCGCCGGGCTCCGTGCCCCACACGCTCCGGGTCGTCAGGGCGCGCTCAACACCTTGAATCTGCTTGAGATATCCGCTCTTGTCGAGCCAGGCGCGGATCCGCTCGCGCTCCACCTCGGGATCGTGGGCCGGCCCGTCATGGGCGAAGGCGGCGAGGATGCCGGCGCGCAGGCGGTGCGCTTCGGGATGCGCCAGCTCGAGCGCCATCACCTCCTCGATGTGGTCGTGCAGCAGCCAGGGATGGTTGAGCAGGCACTGCAGGATCAGGGCCTCGCGCCGCGACATGGCGCTGCGCTGGCCGCGCATGATCGGGCTGCTGGCGAGATGCGGGCTGGCCACCTGATAGCTGCCGCGGCCGAGCGGCAGGGCGCCGGCGCCCTGTGGATGACGGCCCCGCCCGCCGGTTCCACGGCCAAAACCGCCGCCCGGCGCGAAACGCCGGCCTGATTCGCCGCCGAAGCCCGCGGCCGCGCCGCCCCGGCCGGCAGCCGGGAAGCCGGACGCCGGGGCGAAGGCGAGCCGCAGCCGCTCCACCAGGTCCTGCCTGTAGTAGCGCCGCACCACCTCGTCGCGGATCACGCCGGTCAGTTCGCCGATGCGCGCCTCCAGCGCCGCCCGCCGCTCCGGCGTGGCGAAGCTCGCGCCCATCACCTCGCGCGACCAGATCACGTCGGCCAGCGGCCGGGCGGCGCCGATCACCTCCTCCAGCGCGGCGCGGCCGCCGGAGCGGGCCAGATCGTCGGGGTCCTGCCCTTCCGGCAGCATGGCGAAGCGCAGGCTCTTGCCGGGCCGCAGGTGCGGCAGCGCCAGATCGGCCGCGCGCCAGGCCGCCTTCTGCCCGGCGCGGTCGCCGTCGAAGCACAGGATCGGCTCGTCCGCCATCTTCCAGAGCAGCGCCAGCTGGTCCTCGGTCAGCGCGGTGCCGAGCGGCGCCACCGCCGCCGGATAGCCGGCGCCGACCATGGCGATGACGTCGACATAGCCCTCGACCACCACCACCGGCGCGCCGTCATGCGCCGCCTGGCGCGCCCGCGCGCCGTTGTAGAGGGTGGCGCCCTTGTGAAACAGCGGCGTCTCCGGCGAATTGAGGTATTTTGCCGGAACGTCCTTCTCCAGCGCGCGGCCGCCGAACGCGATCACCCGCCCGCGCAGATCGGTGATCGGAAACATCACGCGGTCGCGGAAGCGGTCATACGGCACCGGGACATCGTCGCCGCCGATCAGCAGCCCGGCCTCGACCATGTCGGCGACCGGCACGCCCTTCGCGCCGAGAAACTCCTTCAGCGCGAAACGCTCCGCCGGCGCATAGCCGAGGCGGAACTGCAACTGCACCTGCGGCGTCAGGGAGCGATCCGCCAGATAGCCGCGCGCCCGCGCGCCGGCACGCGACGCCAGCGTATCGGCGAAGAATTTCGCCGCCAGCTCCATCACGTCATGCAGCGTACGGCGGCGCTGCTCATGGCGCGCAGCGTCCGGCGTGGCCGCCGGCAGCGCCAGCCCCGCCATCGCGGCGCAGCGCTCCACCGCCTCGACGAAGGAGACGCCTTCCGTTTCCATCAGGAAGTCGAAGATGTTGCCGTGCTTGCCGGTGGAGAAACAGTGGTAGAACTGCTTCTGGTCGTTCACCGTGAAGGACGGCGTCTTTTCCTGCTGGAACGGCGACAGCCCCTTCCACTCCCGCCCCGCCTTCCTCAGCTTGACGCGCTTGCCCACGACCTCCGAGACCGGAAGCCGGGCGCGCAGCTCGTCGAGAAATTGCGGGGTGAAGCGCATCGGTGCCTTATGCCTGTCGCCAAGTGTCAGCCGCGTGCCTGCCAACCTGTCATCCATATAGGGTTGCCGGGCCGATCCCCCAAAGCCGGGGCGTGGCGGCCGAGTTGTCCCCGCTGACCACAGCGGGATCAGCCGGTCAGCGCCCGCCGGTCGCGGCGGAACACGGTCACGAGATAATCGGCCACCGCCCGCACCCGCGGCATCGCGGGCGCGGGATCGGCAGCGAGACGCCGCCGTGCCGGGCCAGCGCCAGGAAGTGGCGCAGATCGTCCCAGTCCGGCTCCGATCGTTTCTGAACAGCCATGCCGCAAATATAGACAATTTCGCACAGCCGCTCCATCGCGTAAGGATCGCGGCGCACCGTTTCACAGGACACCTCCATGACCGCGCAATCCCTGCTCCAGCTCGTCAAAGCGCCGCTGCATCCGAGCCCGCTCGACGCCTCCGCCCTCGTCATCATCGACGCCCAGCTCGAATACGTCTCCGGCAAGCTGCCGCTCGACGGCATCGACGCCGCCATTCTCGAGGCCGCGAAGCTGCTCAAGCTGGCGCGCAGCCGCGGCGTGCCGGTGTTTCATGTCGTGCATCACGGCCCCGCCGGCGCCCCGCTGTTCGACGAGACCACGCCGCAGGGGGCCATCGTGCCGCTGCTGACGCCGGCTCCCGGCGAGGTGGTGCTGCGCAAGACGCTGCCCAACGCCTTCGCCGGCACCGACCTCGACGCCCTGATCAAGAGCACCTCGCGCCGCGAGATCATCTTCGCGGGCTTCATGACCCATATGTGCATCAGCGCCAGCGTGCGCGCCGCGCTCGACCTGAACTACCGCTCCACGGTGGTGGCGGCCGCCACGGCGACGCGCGACCTGCCCGATCCGCTCGGCGGACGGATTCCGGCGAGCATCGTGCATCGCACCGCGCTGGCCGAACTCGCCGACCGCTTCGCCATCGTGGTGAAGGACACCGCCGCGCTGCTGCCGCAGCAGGCGACGGCATGAACAGAACTTCGCCCCTTTTCCCGGTCAGTCATGCGGGCTTGACCCGCGCATCCATCCCTCGAAGAAAGAGGGATGCATGGTTGAAGGATACGTGTTGAAAGAGACATGTTGAAGTTGAAAGAGACATGTTGAAAGAGATATGGCCGGATCAGGTCCGGCCATATCGTGAGCCCGTTGCTTCCATGACCCTCCAGGATATCACGCCGCAGGACATTACGTCCCTGCTCGCCCCCGACGAGCCGCCGCCGGTGATCGAGCGCCACGCGGACGGCGCTTCGCCGTTCTTTCTCGCCTGCGATCATTACGGCCGCGCGATCCCGCGCGCGCTCGGCGATCTCGGCCTGAGCGAGGCGGAGCGGCGGCGGCATATCGCCTGGGACATCGGCATCGCCGGCGTCGCCGAACGAGTGTCCGACGCGCTCGGCGCGCATCTGATCGCGCAGCGCTATTCGCGCCTCGTCATCGACTGCAACCGGCCGCCGACCGCGGCGACATCGATCCCGCCGCTGAGCGAGCTGACGCCCGTTCCGGGCAATCAGGCGCTGACGCCGGCGGCCGCCGACGCGCGGCGGCACGCCATCTTCGCGCCGTATCATCAGGCCATCGCGGCGGCGCTGGACCGCCGCGCGCGCGAGCACCGCCCGACCATTCTCGTTTCGCTGCACAGCTTCACGCCGGTCTACAAGGGCGAGGCGCGGCCCTGGCACATCGGCACGCTGTACAATCGCGATGCGCGGCTGCCGGGGTGCCTGCTGCGCGAACTGCGCGCCGAGCCTGGCCTCGTCGTCGGGGACAACAAGCCCTATGCGGTGAGCGACCTGACCGACCACACCATCCCGGTGCATGGCGAGGCGCGCGACCTCGTCAGCAGCGGCATCGAAATCCGTCAGGACCTGATCGCGGATGACGCCGGCCAGCGCGAATGGGCCGAGCGCCTGATCCGCATCCTGCGCAAGCTGGAAGCCGAACTGGTCGCAGCGGCGGGGCGCGGCTAGCACGTCGCATCGTGAGGCGGCGCGCAGGACACCTGCGTGCGACCGTCATCCTATCGTGCGCGGGTCAGCGCCAGCCATGCCCCACCGCCGATCATGCACAGGCCGGAAAGTCGCGACACCAGCCGGGTGCGGCTGGTCGAGAGCAGCGTCCGCGCGCGGCCCGCCAGCAGCGCGTAGATCGCATCGGTCGCGCCCGCGACCGCCATGAAGGTGACGCCGAGCAGCGCCACCTGCGGCAGATGCGGCTTCTCCAGGTCGACGAACTGCGGAATGAAGGCGCCGAAGAAGATCAGCATCTTCGGATTGCTCAGCAGCACCACGAGGCCCTGCAGGAAGAAGCCGCCCTTCGGCGGCGGCGGCGCGTCGCTTCGGCTGACGTCGAGCCCTGGCGCACGCACCATCTTGACGCCGATCCACACCAGATAGGCCGCCCCGAGAAAGCGCACCCAGTCGAACCAGTAGCCCATCGTCGCCATCATCGAGGTCAGTCCCACCGCGACGACGCCGATCGAGATCGCGAGCCCCGCCTGCGCGCCGGCGATGTTGATCAGCGCCGCGCGCGTGCCGTGGCGCAGGCCATTGGCGATCAGCAGCGTCACGATCGGCCCCGGCACGACGGCGAGCGCCAAACAGGCGGCGACGTAAGCGAGATAGAGTTGCAGGGACATGGCCACCTCTTGTCGTGGCCGGGCGTCGCCATTTCGACGACTGGCGCCGCTTCACGGCCCATGCCGGCCATCCACGTCTTACGGCTGTTTGCGGAAAAAAGAAGAGTGGAAGCCCGCGACGGCGCGTTGACAACGCCTTGGCAAGTGGACCGATGGTTTTGCGGTGCATGACGGCTGGACGGGTTCGGGCTGAATCGGAAGCCGCCATCCAGAGGCGCCCTTGCGCAGCAAGGGCCGCGAAAAGCGGCGTCATCCTTCGAGGGCCGCGGCTTGCGCCGTGTGCACCTCAGGATGACGCCCTCGGACGACCTCATATCGTCGGGATTTAGATTCGCCCCAGCAGGACCAGGATCAGCAGGATGATGATCACCAGGCCGAGGCCGCCGCCGCCGTAGTAGCCCGTGCCGTAGAACGGACCGCCACCAATGCCGCTGAAGCCGCCCAGCAACGCGATAATCAGAATAATCAGAATGATTGTGCCAATGCTCATGTCACGCCTCGCTCTGCTCAGTGAAGCATGACGATGGAAAGCAAGGATCAGGGGAATTCGGAATACCGACCCGAAGACGTCCACGTCCAACGCCCATATGCGCCTCCTGTTTTGTGAAGCGACAACGCGACGCACCGCGCGTCGTTCCTAAACAGGAACTGAACTATTTCTGCACGCAAGCGGAACCAATTCAGCCCAGCTTGCGCAATTCGCGGCGCAGCACCTTGCCGGTCGCGGTCATCGGCAGGCTGTCGGTGAAGGCGACGATGCGCGGATATTCGTGCGCGGCGAGCTTCACCTTGACGAAATCCTGGATCTCGCGCGCCAGCGCATTGCCGGCGCTGAAGCCGGGCCGCAGCACGATCCAGGCCTTCACCGCCTCGGTGCGGATCGGGTCGGGCACGCCCACCACCGCGGCGAGCGCCACCGCCGGATGCTTGATCAGCGTGTCCTCGATCTCGGACGGGCCGATGCGATAGCCCGCCGAGGTGATGACGTCATCCTCGCGGCTCATGTACCAGAAGTAGCCGTCCGCATCGCGCCGGCCGAGATCGCCCGTGAGCAGAAACGCGCCGGCATATTTCTTCGCCGTCGCCTCCGGATTGGCCCAGTATTCCAGCATCATGCACGGGTTGGGCCGGCGCACGCCGATGATCCCGGTCTCGCCGTCGGGCAATTCGTTGCCTTTGTCGTCGACGATGCGCACGGCGAAGCCGGGCGTCGGCTTGCCCATCGAGCCGGGGCGGATCGGAAACAGCTTCGCATTGTTGCCGATCACGAGATTGCATTCGGTCTGGCCGTAGATCTCGTGCGCCTCGACGCCGAACGCCCCGCGCACCCAGTCGAGCAGCTCGCTGCCGAGCGACTCGCCGCCGGAGAAGATGCTGCGCAGCCTGACGCCCTCGTGCCTCACGTCGGCCTGCCGCATCAGCTTCAGCGCGGTCGGCGGCAGGAACACGTTGCGCACCTTGTGGTCGGCCATCAACTGCATCGCCTCGTGCGGATCGAATTTCCTGGCGCGATAGCCGACCATCGGCACGCCGTGATACCAGGCCGGAAACAGCGCGTCGAACAGCCCGCCGATCCAGGCCCAGTCCGCCGGGGTCCACATCACGTCGCCGGGTTTCGGCAGGAAGTCGTGCGCCATCTCGACATTGGGCAGATGGCCGAGCAGCACGCGATGCGCGTGCAGCGCGCCTTTCGGGTTGCCGGTGGTGCCCGAGGTGTAGATGATGATCGCGGGATCGTCGGCGGCGGTGTCGACGGTAGCGAAGTCGCCGGACGCCTCCTCGATCGCCTGCCAGAACGATTTCGCGCCGGCATGAATCTCGCCGCCGACGATGTAGATGTCCTGCAGATAGGGCAGCCGCTCGCGGATGCGGCTGAGCTTCTCCCAGCCGGTCTGGTCGGTGACGATGGCCCTGGCGCCGGAATTGGCGAGGCGGAATTCCAGCGCGTCCTCGCCGAACAGCGTGAACAGCGGCACCGAGACGAGGCCGGCGCGGAACGCCGCGAGATGCGCCACCGGCAGCTCCAGCGACTGCGACAGGAACACGCCGACGCGGTCGCCGCGCGCGAGGCCGTCGGCCTTCAGCACATTGGCGAAGCGGCACGAGAAATCGCGCAGCTCGTCGAAGCTGGTGCGGCTGTCGCGGCCGTTCTCGTCGCGATAGATCAGCGCCAGCTTTCCCGAGCCGTCGGCATGGCGGTCGCAGGCCGCGGTGGCGATGTTGAAGCGTGCCGGCACCTCCCAGCGGAAGTCGCGATAGAGCTGGTCGTAGTCGGAGGTTTCGGTGAGCATGATGGCGTCGTTCCCGGATAGTAATTATTATTGCTGCGTCCTGGCCGGAACATCGCCGTTCAGGAACGGCCTCGCTTCGCTCGCCTATGGTCCGGCCCTCCGCGTCTTGCTTCACCATCAGTTTAAAGACGCAGATGCCCGGCACAAGGCCGGGCATGACGGGAACGGTATGTTGTGCGCGACGCGCCGGCTTGAATGCTGAAGGCGCCTATCCGGTCAGCGCCGCCTTCACCACGCCGCTGGCCTTGGCGAAATCCATCTGGCCGGAATATTTCGCCTTCAGCGCGCCGATCACCTTGCCCATGTCCTTGATGCCGGCGGCCTCAGTCTCGGCGATGGCGGCGGCGACCGCGGCCTTCACCTCGTCGTCGGACATCTGCTTCGGCAGATAGGCGGAGATCACCGCGATCTCCTCGCGCTCCTGCGCCGCCAGTTCCGCGCGGCCGCCCTTCTCGTACAGCGCCACGGATTCCTGCCGCTGCTTGATCATCTTCTGCAGAAGGCCGAGCAGGTCGGCGTCGGACAGCGGCGGCTTGCCCTGGCCGCGCGCCTCGATGTCGGCGTTCTTGATCGTCGAGTTGACCATGCGCAGCGTCGACAGCGTCCGCTCGTTCTTGGCCTTCATGGCCTCCTTGACGGCAGTGTTGATGGCTTCGCGCAGCATGACGGCCTCCCCTCGCTGCGGCAGGTGCCGCAGCGGATCGATCCAATGAATGAAGTGACGATCTAGGACGTTTGCCCCGCGCGCACAACCGCGACGGCGGGGAAATCGCCGCCGCCTCCGGCGGTCTCGACCTCGGTCCCGGGCCGTGCGGCAACGCCGGGCGACAGCGGATCGTCGTCCTCCTCCCCGGGCCCCGGCGGAACGATCAGCGCCACCACGCGGGCGGTCGCCCCGGGACGGCCCCACAGCACCGGCTCCAGCACGAATTCATGGCGCACCACCTGCGGCGCGACCTCCGCGACGCGGTCCATCCAGGCAAGGCAGCCGCTGTCCTCGGCAAAGCACATCGCCGCCCAGCCCTGCTCGAGGGTGGAGACGCGCGGCATGCCCCAAGTGTATTGATAGCGGAACGGCCGGCGGTAGTACGGGTGGTCCGGGCTGTAGAACGCGGTCGCGAATGCCAGCGCGTCGTCGCCGCTGACGGAGTGCAGCGGACCGGGCACCGCCTGGTGCCACAGCCGGGTCAATTCGAGCGCGGCGAGGCGGTAGAACGCCCGGTCGTTGGAGCGATGCGCATTGCGCTCCATCGCGTGCCAGGGCGCGCCGATGGCAACGGCAAGGATCGCGAAGGCCGCCACCACCAGGGTCAGGTTCACCGTATAGAACCGCGCGATCGGAAAGCTCGCCCCGCACACCACCAGCACCGGGATCAGGAACAGGCCCTGCAGCGCCCACATCGAGGGCATGCTGGTGCCGACCGCCACCGTGACGATGGCGGGAAAGACCACGGTCCCCGCCAGGATCAGGAGCAGCAGCCGGAGGCCGGGATCGAGATTGCGGACGTCGGCGGCGACATCGCGCAGCCGCCACCCGGCGGTGAGCACCCACACCAGCGCGGGCAGCGCCACTGCAGCCGCGAGCCCCAGCACGAACATGCAGACTTCCTCGAGCGAGCGGCCGAACGCCACCCCGCCATGGATCTGCATCGCATAGCTGAACGGCTCGGCGCCCGTCATGGCCAGCCAGTGGATATGGGGCGCGAGCACCGCGAAGCCGGTCGCGGCCGACACCCACGGCGCCGACGACAGCAGATAGCGCCGGCGCTGCGGATGGCAGATCGCCGCGAACGCCAGGCTCGCGATCAGAAAGATCGAATAGTATTTTCCGAGCATCGCCAGCGCGCAGAAGATGCCGGTGAGAACCGCCCACACCAGCCGCCGCGACTCGAACGAGCGCAGGAAGGAGTAGATCGCCAGCGGCCAGATCGCGAGCTGCACCGAGTTGGCGTTGAAGCGCTGGGCGTGGAATTGATAGACCGGCATCAACATCGCCAGCAGCAGCACGAAGGCCCGCTTGTCGCCGCTGACGAAGCGCCGCGAGATCAGGTCGACCGCCCAGAGCGCGAGGGCGGCATTCGCCATCGCCAGCATCTGGAACGACCAATCGGTCAGCGGAAACACCGTGCTCCAGGCGCGGGCGATCCAGCCCATCAGCGGCGGATGCTTGGGATTGCCCCAGGCGAAGATGCGGCCGAGCGACCAGGTCTCCAGCACGTCGGCATGCAGGTCGGCGCCGGTATAGGCGATCACCAGAAACAGCCACCAGACCGCCGCGAAGGCGACGATCAGCAGCGGGATGCCCCACCCCTGCTCGAGGCCATCCAGCCATGTCAGGAACGGCCGCCGCCAGGGTGCCGGCGCGGCATCGGAACGGGCCGCTTTTGCGGCAAAAAAATCGAAGGGCACGGGTGTGCTCTGAGGCTGGAGAGTGATCGCGAAGGCCGGGATCACACCGGGCGCCGGCGAGCGCGCGATCGCCGCCGTTGCTTATAAAATTAAAGTCAAAGAATTAATCGAGCGTGAGTTTGGTCCGCAGGCCGGCGCTGCCATCGCCTCGCGCACGAAGGCGGCGCCGCGCCGCCGCTTTAGACGCGAACGGCGCGGCCGGCAAGACCATCGTCACGGAATTCAAAGCATTCCATGCGGCAGCCGGTGGCCGGTCAGCCCTGCAGCCAAGCCGTCAGCGCCGCGGCGGTCTCGCGCGGCGTTTCCACCTGCGGCAGGTGGCCACAATGGGGGATGACCACCAGCCTGGCGCCATGAATGCCATCCGCCATTTCCCGCGAGAGGGTATTGGACAGCGTGTTGTCGCTGTCCCCGGTCAGCACCAGCGTCGGGCAGCGGATCGTCGCCAGGGTCGGGCGCGAATCCGGCCGCGCCACGATCGCGGTGAGCTGGCGGATGAAGCCGTGCGCCCCGACGTCGTCGCCCATCTCGTGCACCAGGCGGCGCAGCGTGGCATCGCCGTGGCGGGAGGGATGCACGAAGCCGGGATAGAGGTCATCGAGCACGCCGTGAAATTCGCCCTGCTCGATCCGGGCGATCTGGGCCCGGCGCCGCACCTTCGCCTCGTCGGCATCCGGCCGCGCCTGGGTGTTGACCAGCGCCAGCTTCGCCACCCGGTCCGGCGCCTGGCGCATGATCTCGAAAGCGACGTAGCCGCCCATGGAGTGCCCGGCCAGCGCGAAGCGCGGCGGCGCCTCGGCGAGAATCCGCCGGGCGATGGCGCCGATGCTGTCGTCGCGGGCATGGTTGGCGACCGTCACCGGGCCGAAGCGCCACAGCGCATCCAGCACCGGCGCATAGATGCGGGGCGAGCCGCCAAGGCCCGGAATCAGCAGGATAGGCATCGAATCGACCAAGTTCCCCCCAGGATGTCCGATGGCAGGCGGGCGCCGTCCGCCGCCGCCAGATTAGGCCCGCGCCCCCGCCTGTCAAATTCCAGCGGACCGCATGTGAATCCGCCGTCTGCGGCTTTGACGCCGACCGGCGGCGGGACTATGTAGTGCGCTCATGACCGCATCAGACAATGCTCCCGCCTGGCCGGACCTCAAGCCGACCGCGCTGCTCATCCTTGCCGACGGCACGGTGTTCGAGGGTTTCGGTTTCGGCGCCGAGGGCCATGCCGTGGGCGAGGTGTGCTTCAACACCGCCATGACCGGCTACGAGGAAATCCTCACCGATCCCTCCTATGCCGGCCAGCTCATCACTTTCACCTTCCCGCATATCGGCAATGTCGGCACCAACGACGAGGATATCGAGACGGTGAACATGGCGGCGACGCCGGGCGCGCGCGGCGTCATCCTGCGGGCAAAGATCACCGATCCGTCGAACTACCGCGCCTCGCGCCATCTCGACCACTGGCTGAAGGCGCGCGGCATCATCGGCCTCGCCGGCATCGATACCCGGGCGCTGACCGCGCTGATCCGCAGCAAGGGCATGCCGAACGCGGTGATCGCCCATGCCCGCGACGGCAAGTTCGACCTCCCCGCCCTGAAGAAGGAAGCGCGGGAGTGGCCCGGCCTGGTCGGCATGGACCTGGTGCCGATGGTCACCTCGGGCCAGCGCTTCACCTGGGACGAAACCCCGTGGCAGTGGAACCAGGGCTTCGGCCGCCAGGAGGCTCCCGCATTCAACGTCGTCGCCGTCGACTACGGCATCAAGCGCAACATCCTGCGCCTGCTCGCCGGCGAGGGCTGCAAGGTCACCGTGGTGCCGGCCACCACGCCGGCCGAGGACATCCTCGCCATGAAGCCCGACGGCGTCTTCCTCTCCAACGGCCCGGGCGATCCGGCCGCCACCGGCGAATACGCGGTGCCGGTGATCCGCAAGGTGATCGACTCCGGGCTGCCGACCTTCGGCATCTGCCTCGGCCACCAGATGCTCGGCCTCGCCGTCGGCGGCAAGACCGTGAAGATGCATCAGGGCCATCACGGCGCCAACCATCCGGTCAAGGACCTCACCACCGGCAAGGTGGAGATCACCTCGATGAACCACGGCTTCGCCGTGGACAAGACCACGCTGCCGGACAATGTCACGCAGACCCACGTCTCGCTGTTCGACGACTCCAACTGCGGCATCGCGCTGAAGGACAGGCCGGTGTTCTCGGTGCAGTATCACCCGGAAGCCTCGCCCGGTCCGCGCGACTCGCATTATCTGTTCCGCCGCTTCACCGACCTGATGCGGGAGCGGAAAAGGGCGTAGGCAGACGGCGTCATCCTGAGTGTCGGACCGGAAATCGGTCGGGCGCGCGGCATGGCACGAACGCCGTCATCCTGAGGCGCGAGGGCGCAGCCCGAGCCTCGACGGATGCGGGGGATACAGCGCCGCCGCCGCCGCCCTTCGAGGGCCGCTGAAGCGGCTATCTCGGAGTGACGGCAGAGCTGCGGGAAAATGCCGATGGATGACACCAGCAATCCCCCGATCACCTACGGACTGACGCCGCCGGACGTGCTGGCCTCGATGAGCGGCCTCGACTTTCTGCGGAAAATGTTCGCGGGCGAACTGCCCCAGGCCACCATGATGCGGCAGGTCGGCTTTGTCGGCGGCAGCGTCGCGCCGGGCGTCGTGATCTTCCGCGCGCGGCCGGGACCGGAGCACTACAATCCGATCGGCACCGTGCATGGCGGCTTCACCGCCACGCTGCTGGATTCGGCGATGGGCTGCGCGGTGCAGTCGATGCTGCCGGCCGGCATGGTCTACACCACGCTCGAATTCAAGATCTCGCTGATCCGCGCCATCACCGCCGACACCGGCGCGGTGCAGGCCGAAGGCCGCGCGCTCAATGTCGGGCGGCGCGTCGGCAGCGCGGAGGGCCGGCTGACGGACGGCAACGGCCGCCTGCTGGCCCATGGCAGCACCACCTGCCTGGTGTTCGCGGCGCCGAAAGGCGGTTAAGTCCATCGGCGTGCGCCGCGACGCCTCGACGACGACGGTGCGCTATCGCTCGTTGTCGCCTTCCTGGCGGCTGGCCTCGAACAGGAACCAGGTCCGCCGCTCGGCGGCATCGATGAAGTTCTCGATGATGCTGGTGGTCGCGGAGTCGTCGTATTTGTCGGCAACCTCGTGCGCCTTGCGCAGCGACACCACGATCTTCTTGTTGTCTTCCATCAGCTCGCGGAGCATCTCGCGCGGCGGCACGAAAGTCTCGTCGTTGTCCTCGATCTGCGTCAGCTTGGCGAGCTGGCCGACCGACCGCAGCGTGGTGCCGCCGATCTTGCGGACACGCTCGGCAAGATCGTCGATGGAGCTGAAGATCTGCTCCGCCTGCTCGTCGAGCAGCAGGTGGTAGTCGCGGAAATGGCGGCCGCTGACGTGCCAGTGGAAATTCTTGGTCTTGATGTAGAGCGCGAAAGCGTCGGCCACCAGGGGATTGAGAGCCGCCGAGATCTTCTCGACAGCCTCCTGCGACAGATCGGTGGGGGTATCGAGCTCGGCAGCGACTTTGGTTGCAGTCTTGGCTTTGGTCACGGCAGGGGTATCCTCTTAGGCAGGGTACAGGAATTCAAGGCAGCCGCCGCCCAGACCGGGCGCCCGGCGGACGGATGGCCCTCGGGCCGGGAAACGTCGATCGGACAGCAGCGTTTCCGCTGGAAACAGCATATATCGTGGCTCCATAACGTCATCGTAACGATTCGGTTCCATTAGAGGAACGCGCAATCCAACCCGGCACGCCCCCATGGATGACTGGATCGACTATTACGATTCAACGCATACGATCTATGTCAGCAAGCGGCACCGCGATGTGCATTTCGATACCGTTGCCGCCGACATCATCCGCTACATTCCCGGCCCCGACGCGGTGGTGCTGGACTATGCCTGCGGCGAAGCGCTGTCGGCGCGGCGGGTGGCGGAGGCCTGCGCCAAGCTGATCCTGGCCGAGCCGGCGCCCGGCGTCCGCGGCCGGCTGATCGCCCGTTTCGCCGGCGACACCAAGATCCGCGTCCGCTCGCTGGACGAGCTGCGCGGCATGGAGACCGCCTCCATCGACCTCGCGGTGATGAACTCGGTCACGCAATACATGACTGAGGAGCAGCTCACCGACGCGCTCGCCACCCTGCGCCGGCTGCTGAAGCCGGCCGGCCGGCTGGTGGTCGGCGACGTGCTGCATCCAAGCGTCGGCATGCTCCGCGACGTCCTTGCCCTGCTGCTCTTCGCCCGCAAGCACGGCTTCCTGCGCGATGCCCTGATCGGGCTGGTGCGGACCGCCCTATCCGACTACCGGCAACTGCGGCAGCAGATCGGCCTGCAGCGCTATGCGGAGGCGGACATGATCGCGCGGCTGGCCAAGGCCGGCTTCACCGCGACCCGCGAGCCGGTCAATATCGGGCACAATACGGCGCGGATGACCTTCCTGGCCCGGCCGGCCGGCCCATGACCGCCGGCGCCGGATTCTGTGGATGGTGAAGGGATGATTAGGGTTAATCCGAGGGCGGCATCGCGTGCGGTGCCATAATCGTGATTTATCGTGTGACGGCCCGGTGGCGGAAACGGATACGCGGGGGTGATGCATCGCTCCTTATCCAGGTTCAAATCCTGGCTGGGCCTCCATTCGACGGTTGACGGCCTGTTAATTCCCTTTCCCGCCCCGGCATTCTGGTCTAAACACGGCTCGCGCGGCCGCGACGGTATCTGGGCGCGTTCAGCACACAGGAAATGCGGTTCTGCGTCCGATCGCGCTCTGGATTGCTGAATGATCGCATGGCTTTGTCCGGGCCCGGACAGCCTCGCCATGCGGCCGCCGACCTCATGGAGGACGCGCGCAAGCGCGTTCTTTTTTTGCCTGGTTTTCTGCCCGTGAGCCGCAATGCCTAAACGCACCGACATCTCGACCATCCTCATCATCGGCGCCGGCCCGATCGTCATCGGCCAAGCCTGCGAGTTCGATTATTCCGGCACCCAGGCGGTGAAGGCGCTGAAGGAGGAAGGCTACCGGGTGGTGCTGGTCAACTCCAACCCGGCCACCATCATGACCGACCCGGAGCTGGCGGACGCGACCTATATCGAGCCGATCACCCCGGAGATCGTCGCCAAGATCATCGAGAAGGAACGCCACGTCGTTCCCGGCGGCTTCGCGCTGCTGCCGACCATGGGCGGCCAGACCGCGCTGAACTGCGCGCTGAGCCTGCGCCGGCAGGGCACGCTGGAGAAATTCGACGTCGAGATGATCGGCGCCACCGCCGACGCCATCGACAAGGCGGAGGACCGCCAGCTTTTCCGCGAAGCCATGACCCGGATCGGGCTGGAGACGCCGAAGTCGCGGCTCGCCAATGCCTCCGCCCTGAAGAAGGCCGACCGCGAAAAATACCTCGCCGACCGCGACAGGCTCTCCGGCGAGGCGCGCGCCGAATTCGAGCGGCAGTGGGCGCTCGGCGAGAACGAACGCCGCAAGCGCTACCAGGAGGCCGCCCTCGGCGAGGCGCTGATGGCGCTGTCCGACATCGGGCTGCCCGCGATCATCCGCCCGTCCTTCACCATGGGCGGCACCGGCGGCGGCATCGCCTACAACAAGGAAGAATATCTCGACATCATCGAGCGCGGGCTGGACGCCTCGCCGACCAACGAGGTGCTGATCGAGGAATCGGTGCTCGGCTGGAAGGAATACGAGATGGAGGTCGTTCGCGACAGGAACGACAACTGCATCATCGTCTGCTCGATCGAGAACCTCGACCCGATGGGCGTCCACACCGGCGACTCGATCACCGTCGCGCCGGCGCTGACGCTGACCGACAAGGAATACCAGATCATGCGCGACGCCTCGCTGGCGGTGCTGCGCGAGATCGGCGTCGAGACCGGCGGCTCCAACGTGCAGTTCGGCGTCAATCCGGCCGACGGCCGTATGGTCGTCATCGAGATGAACCCGCGCGTGTCGCGCTCCTCGGCGCTGGCCTCGAAGGCGACCGGCTTCCCGATCGCCAAGGTCGCGGCCAAGCTCGCGGTCGGCTACACGCTGGACGAGATCGCCAACGACATCACCGGCGGCGCGACGCCGGCGTCGTTCGAGCCGACCATCGACTATGTCGTCACCAAGGTGCCGCGCTTCGCCTTCGAGAAATTCCCCGGCGCATCCACCACGCTGACCACTTCGATGAAGTCGGTCGGCGAGGTGATGGCGATCGGCCGGACCTTCCAGGAGTCGTTGCAGAAGGCGCTGCGCGGGCTGGAAACTGGCCTCACCGGCCTCGACGAGATCGAGATCGAGGGACTCGGCAAGGGCGACGACAAGAACGCGATCCGCGCCGCGCTCGGCACGCCGACCCCGAACCGCCTGCTGCAGGTGGCGCAGGCGATGCGGCTCGGCTGGAGCAACGAGGAGATTTTCGCCTCCTGCAAGATCGACCCCTGGTTCCTCGCCGAACTGCGCGGCATCGTCGAGATGGAGAACAAGGTCAGGGCCCACGGCCTGCCGCAGCACGCCCATGGCATGCGCACGCTGAAGTCGATGGGCTTCTCCGACGCCCGCCTCGCGGTGCTCGCCAACACCACCGAGGCCGAGGTCAAGGCGCTGCGGCACGCGCTCGGCGTGCGGCCGGTCTACAAGCGGATCGACACCTGCGCCGCCGAGTTCGCCTCGCCCACCGCCTATATGTATTCGACCTACGAATCGCTGTTCGCCGGCGTGCCCGCGGATGAGAGCGCGCCGTCCGACCGCAAGAAGGTGGTCATTCTCGGCGGCGGCCCGAACCGCATCGGCCAGGGCATCGAGTTCGACTACTGCTGCTGCCACGCCTGCTTCGCGCTGTCGGACGCCGGCTTTGAGACCATCATGATCAACTGCAATCCGGAGACGGTGTCGACCGACTACGACACCGCCGACCGGCTGTATTTCGAGCCGCTGACCGCCGAGGACGTGCTCGAGATCATCGACACCGAACGCTCGAACGGCACGCTGCACGGCGTCATCGTGCAGTTCGGCGGCCAGACCCCGCTGAAACTCGCGCGCGCATTGGAGGCCGCCGAGGTGCCGATCCTCGGCACCTCGCCGGACGCCATCGACCTCGCCGAGGACCGCGACCGCTTCAAGCGCGTGCTCGACCGGCTGCGGCTGACCCAGCCGAAGAACGGCATCGCCTATTCGGTGGAGCAGGCGCGGCTTGTTGCGGCTGATCTCGACTTCCCGCTGGTGGTGCGGCCCTCCTACGTGCTCGGCGGCCGCGCCATGCAGATCATCCGCGACGACACCCAGCTCGGCGACTATCTGCTGGAGACGCTGCCGGAGCTGGTGCCGGGCGACATCAAGGCGCGCTATCCGAACGACAAGACCGGCCAGATCAACACGGTGCTGGGCAAGAATCCGCTATTGTTCGACCGCTACCTGTCGGATGCCACCGAGATCGACGTCGACTGCCTCAGCGACGGCAAGGACACCTTCATCGTCGGCATCATGGAGCACATCGAGGAGGCCGGCATCCATTCCGGCGACTCCGCCTGCTCGCTGCCGCCGCATTCGCTGGACGCCGCGACCATCGCCGAACTGGAGCGGCAGACCCGCGAGCTGGCGCTCGGCCTCGACGTCATCGGCCTGATGAACGTGCAATATGCGCTGAAGGACGGCCAGGTCTACGTGCTGGAAGTCAATCCGCGCGCCTCGCGCACGGTGCCGTTCGTCGCCAAGGTGATCGGCACGCCGGTGGCGAAGATCGCCGCGCGCATCATGGCCGGCGAGCGCCTCGCCGACTTCGGGCTGAAGCCGCAGCAGCTCGACCATGTCGGCGTCAAGGAATCCGTCTTCCCCTTCGCGCGCTTCCCCGGCGTCGATACCGTGCTCGGCCCGGAGATGCGCTCGACCGGCGAGGTGATGGGGCTCGACCGCAGCTTCGCCATCGCCTTCGCCAAGAGCCAGTTCGGCGGCGGCACCCGGGTGCCGCGGCGGGGCACCGTGTTCGTCTCGGTGCGCGAGGACGACAAGGTGCGCATCCTCGATAGCGTCCGCCTGCTCGCGTCGCTCGGCTTCAAGGTGATCGCCACCTCCGGCACGCAGCGCTTCCTGTCCGATCACGGCGTCGAAGCCGAGAAGATCAACAAGGTGCTGGAAGGCCGCCCGCACATCGTCGACGCCATCACCAACGGCGAGGTGCAGCTGGTGTTCAACACCACGGAGGGCCCCCAGGCGCTGGCCGACAGCCGCTCGCTGCGGCGCGCTGCCCTCTTGCATAAAGTGCCGTACTACACCACTCTGTCAGGTGCTGTGGCGGCCGCGCAGGGCATCCGGGCCTATCTGGGCGGCGATCTCGAGGTTCGCACGCTGCAAAGTTACTTCACCAAGCCCTGAGTTTCAGCCAGACTGCGTGGCCATCGGACGGCAAAAGCTGGCGTGACCGGAACCGTCCGGTCGTGATGACGGTTTGTTCCGGGATGCCAGCCGTGAACCGTGAGATGACGGACCACCCGGCATGCTGCCGCGGCGGTGATCCGTCTGTTTTGCACGACGACGCGAAGCCATTTCCAGCGCGCCGCAAGGCGCGGGGGAAATTAAAGGACGAGGATAAATGGTCGAAAAGGTTCCGATGACCAAGAACGGTCACGCTGCCCTGGAAAACGAATTGAAGCACCGCCAGTCGGTGGATCGGCCGCGCATCATCGCGCAGATCGCCGAGGCGCGCTCCCATGGCGACCTGTCGGAAAATGCCGAATATCACGCAGCCAAGGAAGAGCAGTCGCACAACGAAGGCCGCATCGCCGAGCTGGAGGACAAGCTTGCGCGCGCCGACGTGATCGACGTCACCAAGCTCTCCGGCGATGTCGTGAAATTCGGCGCGACCGTGACCCTGATCGACGAGGACACCGAGAAGAAAACGGTCTGGCAGATCGTCGGGGAAACCGAGGCGGACGCCAAGCAGGGCCGCATTTCCATTACCTCGCCCCTGGCCCGCGCTTTGATCGGCAAGAAGAAGGGCGTTTCGGTGGAGGTGATGGCGCCGGGCGGCGCCAAGGCCTACGAGATCGCCAAGGTGGACTGGAAGTAAGTCTCCAAGCCGCAGCAGAACGTCGACGTTTTCGCAATCGCCGGGACCCCGTTCCGGCGATTGGCATAGGTTCTTTCGGAGCAGGATGGCAAAGGCTCATCCTGCGTGCCTGACCGGACAATCGGTTTGGCGCGGGACATCGCACGACAGCCTCATCCTGAGCCGCAAGCGGCGTAGGCCACGAGCCCCGAGGCGTCATCCTGAGGCGCGAGGGCGCAAGCCGCCGGCCTCGAAGCGTCATCCTGAGATGCGACATGCGAAGCATGGAGCCGCGAAGGATAGCGCATCACCGCGCATTGACGCGCCACCTCGGCCGTCGCCCTTCGCGGCCGTTGCTGCGCAACGGCACCTTAGGTGACGGCGCACCGGCCTCTCGCGACGACGATGCCATCTTACTTACCGGTCAGACACTGAGGCGCGCGGGCACAGCCCGAGCCTCGAAGCGTCATCCTGAGGTGCGAGCGGCGCAAGCCCCGAGCCGCGAAAGATGGCGCGGGACAGCGGCGGGCCGGTATCCTCCGCGAAACCGTCCGCCGAACAGTCCGCGCGCACCGGGCGCCTCTCCCGGAATGCACGTCCCAAGGCGAGGCCGCCAAAGAATGGTTGTTGTCTTCTCGGCCGCGGCGCGGTTTCGATCTGGAATAATTCTGCGGGATCAGGAATGATCTCACCACATCGTGACCCGTCTTCACCTCTCAACTGCGATAGCGGGACGAACCTATTCATCGGCAGAGGAAGCTGACATGGCCATTGAAACCACATTGAATTCATGGGCGCCGCGCGTGCTGAGCGTGCTGCGCATTTTTGCCGGACTTGAATTGCTTCAGCACGGCACCGGAAAAATTCTCGGCTTTCCGGTCGTCCCCGCCTTTGCCAACACCCAGATCAGCTCGCTGTCCGGAATCGGCGGCCTGATCGAGCTGATCGGCGGCGCGCTGTTCATCCTCGGCCTGTTCACGCGCCCGGTCGCCTTCATCCTCTCGGGCTTCACCGCGGCGGCCTATTTCATCGCCCATGCGTCCAAAAGCTTCTATCCGGTCCTCAACGGCGGAGAGCTGGCCGCGCTGTACTGCTTCGTCTTCCTCTATTTCGTCTTCTCCGGCCCCGGCCCGTGGAGCCTCGACGCGCTGCGCAACAAGACCTGAGCGCGGCCATCGCTCTCACTTGAGGAAGAACAGCACCGTCAATGCCGCGCCGACCGCAACCACGGCGGCGCGGATCATTTTGACCGGCGCACGCCGCGCGACGCTGACGCCGAAATAGCCGCCCACCGAGGCCGCCACGATGGTCACGATGGCATGCGGCCAGTGCACCAGGCCGCCGCCGATCAGCACCACCGAGGCGATCGCCTGGATCAGGAACGCCACCATGTTCTTGATCGCGTTGGTCTCGTGATAGTCGCCGTGATCGACCACCGCGAGCGCGGCGAGCATGATGATGCCGACGCCGGCGCCGAAGAAGCCGCCATAGATCGCGGCGAGCGCGATCACCGCAAAGCCGATCATGGTCGCGACCGGGCTGCGCCCCTGCGGCAGCGGCCGGGTGGCGGCGCGGATGCGGTCGCTGAAGGCGAACAGCAGCGTCGCCGTCAGCAGCAGCCACGGCACCAGCGGACGGAAGCCGCCATCGCCGATCAACACCAGCAGCCAGGCGCCGATCGCGCCGCCGAGCAATCCGATGATGGCGATCGGCAGCATGCGGGGGAATAGCGTCCGCAGCTCGGCACGATAGGCCGCGACACTGGCGAGATTGGCGGGCGTCAGCGCGACGGCGCTGGTGGCATTGGCATCGAGCGTCGGCAGCCCGCAGGCGACCAGCGCCGCGAAGGTGGCGAAGGTGCCGCCCCCGGCGATGGCGTTGACGGTGCCCGCGGCGAAGCCGGCGGCCGCCAGCACCACGATCTGAAATAGCGTCACGCGCGTCCCCCTGCTTCCCTCCCGTGCCGCGCTTGATCGGCGCGTGGCAGCCTCCCCGGAACAGCGCCCGCATGCCGGCACTCCGCCGATCGGCGAATCCGCCCGGCGGCGACGTCCGCGCCGGCCGGACAGCCGGACAGTAGCTGCACCGATCCCGGGATGGCCTGAGGCGTGGTCGGGCGCTGACGCCGCTAGTCGTCGAGCTGCTTCAACTCCAGCGGCACCGCAGCATCGTATTTCGAGCTCTGCAGCACCAGCGACGTCCGGACATTGCGGACATGCGGCGCCGCGGTGAGCTGGGTGACGAAATCCTGGAAGGTCGCCATGTCGGGCGCGACGCATTTGAGGATGAAGTCGACCTCGCCGGACAGCATCCAGCATTCGCGCACCAGCGGCTCGGCGCGGACGAAGTCCTCGAAGGCCCGCAGGTCGGCATCGGCCTGACTGGACAGGTGAACGGAGGCGAACACTGTGACGTCGAATCCCAGCCGCCGCGGATCCAGCAGGGCACGGTAGCCCTGGATGTAGCCATCCTCCTCCAACGCCCGCACCCGGCGCAGGCAGGGCGGCGGCGAAATGCCGACCCGCTTCGCCAGTTCCACGTTGGTGATCCGTCCGTCAGCCTGCAATTCGCTGAGAATCTTCAGATCAATCTCATCAAGACTCTTGGACACGCGGCGCACCACCCCTCAATGGCCGATTCGGACAACGCAGCACCCTTACCGCAACGATCCGGTTCGCCGCAATTTTATTTCGCCGCTCGGTCGGCCTGCGCGCCACCGGGGGAAAATTGGAATCGATGTATTGCAATTCTTGCATAGCTGACCAGATAGCCTAAACTTACCGCATGTTCCGGCCCGTTCCCTCTGGACCCGCCGGCCCGTTTCAACGATCGAGATCGGCCGATACGCCGACCAGAAGGGGACAAACCCCCATGCCTACGCCCGTTCACGCCAAGGTTGTCATCATCGGGTCCGGCCCCGCCGGCTATACGGCCGCCATTTATGCCGCCCGCGCCATGCTGGAGCCGATCCTGATCCAGGGGATGCAACCTGGAGGCCAACTCACCATCACCACCGACGTCGAGAACTATCCCGGCTTCGGCGATGTCATCCAGGGCCCCTGGCTGATGGAACAGATGGAGAAACAGGCCACCCATGTCGGCACCAGGATCGTCACCGACCTCGTGACCGGCCTGGAGCTGGGGCGGCGCCCGTTCCGCATCACCTGCGACAGCGGCGATGTCTATCTCGCCGACACCGTGATCCTGGCCACGGGGGCGCAGGCGCGCTGGCTCGGCCTGCCCTCGGAGGAGAAGTTCAAGGGCTTCGGCGTCTCCGCCTGCGCCACCTGCGACGGCTTCTTCTATCGCGGCAAGGAGGTGGTGGTGGTCGGCGGCGGCAACACCGCGGTCGAGGAGGCGCTCTATCTCACCAACTTCGCCGCGAAGGTGACGGTGGTGCACCGGCGTGACCATTTCCGCGCCGAGCGCATCCTGCAGGAGCGCCTGTTCAGGAACGACAAGATCGACGTGGTCTGGGACAGCGTGATCGACGAGATCATCGGCACCGACAGTCCCGCCAAGGTGACTCATGTGCGGCTGAAGAACGCGAAGACCGGCGCGGTGAGCGAGCGCGCCGTCGATGGCGTCTTCGTCGCGATCGGCCATGCGCCAGCGACCGAGCTGGTCGCCGGCCAGGTCAAGCTCAAGCCGTCCGGCTATGTCGAGGTGGCGCCGCACTCCACCGCGACCTCAGTGCCCGGCGTGTTCGCCGCCGGCGACGTCGCCGACGATACCTTCCGTCAGGCCGTCACGGCCGCCGGCATGGGCTGCATGGCGGCGCTGGAGGCCGAGCGGTTCCTCGCCGCCCATGCCACGACGACGCAGGCCGCAGCGGAGTAGTCATGCCAAGAAGTCGCGACGGTTTTTCTGATATGGATTGGGATAAGCTCAAGGTTTTCCACGCCGCTGCCGAAGCCGGCAGCTTCACCCATGCAGGCGAGCAGCTCGGACTCTCGCAGTCCGCGGTGTCGCGGCAGGTCAGCGCGCTCGAGCAGGAGCTTTCGGTCTCGCTGTTCCATCGCCATGCACGCGGCCTGATTCTCACCGAGCAGGGCGACCTGCTGTTCCGCACCGCCCACGACGTCTTCATGCAACTGCAGGCGGCGCGCGCCAAGCTGACCGACAGCCGCGAGCGCCCGAGCGGCGACCTCAAGGTGACCACCACACCCGGCGTCGGCATCCACTGGCTGATTCCGCGCCTTGGCGAATTCACCACGCTGTTTCCGGAGATCCGGATTTCGCTGATCGTCACCGACGAGGAACTCGACCTGTCGATGCGCGAGGCCGATGTCGCCATCCGCACGCGCAAGCCGACGCAGCCGGACCTGATCCAGCGCAAGCTGTTCGCGATGGGTTTTCACGCCTACTGCTCGCCGGAATACATCAAGCACTTCGGAACCCCGCGCACGCTCGAGGAACTCGACGGCCATCGCATCATCATGCTGAGCGACGCGCAGGTGCCGCCGCATCTGCAGAATCGCAACTGGCTGATCGAGGCCGGCCGCAACGGCGCCGGTCCGCGCGAACCGTTCTTCAAGGTCAACAACATCCTGGGACTGGTGCGCGCCTGCCAGCAGGGGCTCGGCATCGCCGCGCTGCCGGACTATCTGGTGGAGGACAACACCCGCCTGGTGCAGCTCTTCAGCGAGTCGGAATCGATTCAACTCGATACGTATTTTGTCTATCCGGAGGAGTTGAAGTCGGTGGCGCGCGTGCAGGCGTTCCGCGATTTTGTCGTCAGCAAGGCACAGCGCTGGCCGTCCTGA
>Ga0180222_1001316_pt1 | contig 26724 bp, 21 predicted proteins | sample eDN5th37CKraftOP_FD_151336 | JGI IMG/M metagenome (GOLD analysis project Ga0180222, IMG submission 151336) | Enriched Organic Plus compost microbial communities from Emeryville, California, USA - eDNA 5th pass 37_C Kraft OP (version 2) (version 2) ...
CCACGATCGCGGCCTTGGCCCGGCACGAGGTGGCGATGGCGTGCTCGCGCGCCGCGCCGCCCCGAAACACCCCGTCATGATTGGCTTCGAGCCAGGCGAAGAAGGCCGCGTCTCCGAGCAGGCCGTATTTGGCCACCTCGGCGTAGCCGGCCCGGAACTGGCGCGGGGAGAGCGTGTCGAGCACCGCGGTGTCGGCGATCACCAGCACCGGCTGGTGGAAGGCGCCGATCAGGTTCTTGCCCTGCGGGGAATTGATTCCGGTCTTGCCGCCGACCGAGGAATCCACCTGCGCCAGCAGCGAGGTCGGGACCTGGACGAAATCGACCCCGCGCCGCAGCGCCGCCGCGGCAAAGCCGGCGAGGTCGCCGACCACGCCGCCGCCGAGCGCAATCACGAGGTCGTTGCGCTCGATCCTGGCGGCGATCAGCGCCTCGCAGACCTGCTGGAAGCCGGCATAGCTTTTCGAGCCTTCGCCGTCGGCGACGACGATCGATGAATGGGCGACGCCGACGGCTTCCAGCGCGGCCTCGGTCGGGGCCAGCCAGCGGCCCGCGACGGTGCGGTCGGTGACGATCGCGGTGCGGGCGCCGGGACGCAGCGCGGCGATGCGGGCGCCGAGACCCGCGAGCTGGTCGCGGCCGATCACGATGTCATAGGCGCGGTCGCCCAGCGCGACCTCGACCACGGTCGGGCCGGGCTTCGGGCCGGACTTGGAGAGGGGCGCGGTCATCGGAAGGAATCCTGTGCGTGGCGCGATGGCGCGGCATGGCAGCGGCATAGCCGGTCGTAGAGCGCCTCGATGCATTCGTCGACGATTTTCTCGTGCGGCACGTCACGGGAGGCGATGGTGATGTCGGCAAGCTGGTAGGACGGATGCCGCTCCTCGATCAGCCGCGCGATGGTGGCGGCCGGATCGGCGGTCTGCAGCAGCGGGCGGTCGGATCGCCGCTTCACCCGGCGCAGGATGACGTCCGCCTCGGCATTGAGCCAGATCGAGACCGCCTTGTCATGCACCCGCTGGCGTGTCTCCTCGCGCTGGAACGCGCCGCCGCCGGTCGCCAGCACGCAGGGACCGCCGCTGAGCAGGCGGGCGATCACCCGGGCCTCGCCATCGCGGAAATAAGGCTCGCCATGGGCGGCGAAGATTTCAGGGATGGTCATGCCGGCATGGGCCGCCTCGATTTCAAGATCGGCGTCGAGGAACGGCAGCCCGAGCCGCGCCGCCAGCCGCCGCCCGACCGTGGACTTGCCGGCGCCCATCATGCCGACCAGCACCACGGGACGCGCGCCGAGCGCTGCGACGATGGCGGCTTCCGTGCCGCCGCTGCTGGGCTGGAGTCCGATCTCTGCCATTCCGGAACCATTCTGCCGCCGCGATCGGCGGTGCGCTCTCTATACTACCGCCGTTGCGGGCCTTGCCAGAGCCAGTTGCCCCGCGCCGGACAAGATGTGGTAGTCATCGCCGGGGCCCGCCGCGCTGCGCGTGCAGGCCGATTCCGTCCGTCGTCACCCGCCCGAGCCGCCGCCATGCCCAGCCTGTTCCGCTTCCTCTCCGTCGTCGCGGTCATCGCAGGGCTGGCCTATGGCGCGATCTTCGCGCTGGCCAATTTCGTCGATCCCAAGCCGCGGGACATGACGGTGACCATCCATCCGGACAAGTTCATGAAGAATTGAGCCCGGCCGCGCCGCGGTTAACGGCTCCGCATGGGTCCTGCGCTAGACTGCGCGGATGATCAACCGTTCCGCCTCCGACGCTCGTCTCACCGAGCTGTTCCTGGATATGCTGGCTGCCGAGCGCGGAGCCGGCGCCAATACCCTTGCGGCCTACCGGCGCGATCTCGAGGACTTTGCCGGCTTTCTCGGGCGATCCGGCGGCAGCTTCACCACCGCCTCGACGCAGATGCTGCGCGACTACCTCGCCGATCTCGACAGCCGCGGCTTCAAGTCGTCCAGCGTGGCGCGGCGGCTGTCGGCGCTGCGCCATCTGTTTCGATTCCTGCTGAGCGAGCAGCTTCGCGAGGACAATCCAGCGGCGATCCTGTCCGGGCCGAAGCGCGGCCGGCCGCTGCCGAAGGTGCTGTCGATCGCCGATGTCGACCGCCTGCTGGCCCGCGCCCGCGAACTGGCCGAGGCGCCGGCGCAGTCTCAGGCACGCCAGGTGCGCGCGGCGCGGCTGCACTGCCTGCTCGAGGTGCTCTACGCCACCGGGCTCCGCGTCTCCGAGCTGGTGTCGCTGCCGCTGTCGGCGGCGCGCCGCGACGCCCGGATGATCGTGGTGCGCGGCAAGGGCGACAAGGAACGTCTGGTGCCGCTCAATCAGTCCGCCAAGCAGGCGATGGCCGCCTATCTCGCCGCGGTCGAGGCGGCGCGCGATCCGGAGGCCCAGGGCGCCGCGGGGAAGGCGTCGAAGTGGCTGTTTCCTTCATTCGGCGAGAGCGGCCATCTGACGCGGCAGCATTTCGCCCGCGACCTCAAGGAGCTGGCCGCCGCCGCCGGGCTGCCGCCGCGGCTGGTCAGCCCGCACGTGCTGCGCCATGCCTTCGCCAGCCATCTGCTGCACAACGGCGCCGACCTGCGCATCGTGCAGACGCTGCTCGGCCACAGCGACATTTCCACCACGCAGATTTATACGCATGTGGTCGAGGAGCGGCTGAAGAGCCTGGTCCGCGACCTGCATCCTCTGGCGGAGCAATGATGTGATCCCCACCTCCTGTCCCGATTCCGACGTTCGCACGATCGCGCGGCGGGCTGGCCCGATGGGGATGGCAGCCACAGCCGGGCGCCCCTCCCGAAATTCCGGTAGAAAATCAAGGCATTGATTTGAAAAGGGTTTCTCCACCGGCACGTTGGCGATGCGCTTGACTTGGCCGGCCTTTGACTTGAAAAGCTGCATGCCCGGCCTCCGGCATGTCCCGCGACCCCTCTGGTGTGAATGATCGATCGCATGCGCAGTTATCTGGATTTCGAAAAGCCTGTTGCCGAGCTTGACGCCAAGGTCGACGAATTGCGCGCGCTGGCGGCGACGGGCAGCGATATTGCCGACGAGATTGCACGGGTCGAAGGCAAGGCGCAGCAGGCGCTGGGCGAGCTCTATGGCGGCCTGACGCCGTGGCAGAAGACGCAGGTGGCGCGGCATCCGCAGCGGCCGCACTGCATGGACTACATCAACGCGCTGATCACTGAATTCACGCCGCTGGCGGGCGACCGCAAGTTCGGCGAGGACGCGGCGCTGGTCGGCGGCTTCGGTCGCTTCCGCGGCGAGGCGATCTGCATCCTCGGCCAGGAAAAGGGCGCCACCACCGAAACCCGCCTCAAGCACAATTTCGGCATGGCCCGGCCGGAGGGCTATCGCAAGGCGGTGCGGCTGATGGAGATGGCCGATCGCTTCGGCCTGCCGGTGCTGTCGCTGGTCGATACCGCCGGCGCCTATCCGGGCATCGGCGCCGAGGAGCGCGGCCAGGCCGAGGCGATCGCCCGGTCGACGGAAGCGTGCCTGGGCCTGCGGGTGCCGAACATCGCCGTGATCATCGGCGAGGGCGGGTCCGGCGGCGCCATCGCCATCGCCACCGCCAACAAGGTGCTGATGCTCGAGCATGCCATCTATAGCGTGATCTCGCCGGAGGCGGCCTCGTCGATCCTGTGGCGCGATTCCAGCAAGGCCCAGGAGGCGGCCACCAACATGCGGATCACGGCGCAGGATCTGGCCCGGTTCGGCATCATCGATACGGTGATCAGGGAGCCGATCGGCGGCGCCCATCGCGATCCGCAGGCCGTCATCGCCGCCACCGGCGATGCCATCGCCCAGGCCATGAACGACCTTCGCCTGGTGGATGGCGATACCCTGCGGCAACAGCGCCGCCAGAAGTTTCTCGACATGGGCCGAAAGCTCGGATGAGCCGGCTGCGGCCGCAATTCGGCCGCGTCCATGGCGTTTAAGGTCTGTTCACCACGGCGGCAGGCACCTTGCGGGCCGCGCCGCTTCGGCTTGCGGCCCCAGGTCCTTTAAGGATAAGATTTTATTCAATGGCTTGGGGCCTGACGTGTTGATTTTGGGGGCGGAATGGCCCGTCCATTGCGGAGCATCACTGTGAAAGGTCGATCGTCTGTTCGTGCGCTTGCCACCGTGGCGGCGCTCGCGGGCGGCGTCATGCTCGCCGGCTGCAACACCGACCAGATGGCCGGCAACGCCAAGGCCAACAAGCCGATCCCGCCCAAGCTGCTCGCCGAGATGCAGCAGAAGGACATGGATCCGCAGTCGCCGATGCTGGTCCGCATCTTCAAGCAGGAGGCCGAGCTCGAGGTCTGGAAACAGACGCGCTCGGGCGAGTTCGCGCTGCTCGCGACCTATCCGATCTGCCGCTGGTCCGGCGATCTCGGCCCCAAGATCCGCGAGGGCGACCGCCAGGCGCCGGAGGGATTCTATTCGATCACGCCGGCGCAGCTGAATCCGCAGTCGGCCTATTATCTGTCGTTCAACATCGGCTATCCGAATGCCTTCGACCGGGCGCTTGGCCGCACCGGCTCGCAGCTCATGGTGCACGGCGACTGCTCGTCGCGCGGCTGCTATGCGATGACCGACGAGCAGATTTCGGACATTTACGCGCTCGGGCGCGAATCCTTCTTCGGCGGCCAGCGCGCCTTCCAGGTGCAGGCCTATCCGTTCAGGATGACACCGGTCAACCTCGCCAAGCACCGCAACAACCCGAACATGCCGTTCTGGAAGATGATCAAGGTCGGCTACGATCACTTCGAGGTGACGCGGCGCGAGCCGAAGGTCGACTTCTGCGAAAAGCGTTACGTGTTCGATGCGGTGCCGCTGCCCGGCTCCGCTCAGCCGCCGGTGTTCAACGCGGCAGCAGCGTGCCCGCCCTACACGGTGCCGGCGGAGATCGCCGACGCGGTGAAGCGGAAGGAGCGCGAGGACGACGCCAAGGTCGCCGAGCTGATCAACAAGGGCGTGCCGGTGGCGCGGCTCAACACGGGCATCGACGGCGGTATGAACCAGATCTTCGCGTCGAAGATTCCCGGCGGCGCCACCGGCCTGTCCGATTCGCAGCCGTCGAGCGTGTTGCTGGCCTCGATGAAGGCGCCGGGCACGGTGCCCTCGCACGTCAACCCGCCGCGCGCGCTCGAGCCGGACGAGGCAGCCGCAGCCAGCGGCAGCCCCGACACCGCGACGGCAGCGGCCGAACCGCGAACGCAGGCGGCGCAGCCGCCGTCCCGTGCCGCTGCGGCCCGACCGGCCGCGCCGAAGGCCGCGACCAGGCTGGCAGCCCCCGCGTCAACGTCGGTGCCACGGCCGCCGGCCAGCGTGCGCCGTGAGGCCAACGTCTCCGGCGCGATCACCGATGGCTCCGGCGGCGGGTCGAACGCATTCGACGCGCGCTTCTCGACCACGCGCTGACGTCCGGCAGGCGGCTGGTATCGCAGCAGACGAGCGGATAAGGTCGGATGCCTGCGGTGACGCTTGCCGCCGGCTAGGCGGGCTCCATGGGCGATTTCACGTTCAGCGCGAGTGCATGAACGCCGCCGGCCAGTTCGTCCGACAGGACCTGATGAATGAGCCGGTGCCGTTCGATGCGGCTCTTTCCATCGAAGGCCTGCGACACGATATAAACCCGGAAATGGGTCTCGCCTCCCGGCCGATGTCCGGCATGGCCTTCGTGAAGGTGCGACTCGTCGATCACGTCGAGACTGGTCGGCGCGAAGGCCTCGGTCAATTTCGTGGTGATGCGTTGCTTGGCGCTCATGGCCGGGACATAGCGTCGATCATGGGCGCCGGTCAATCGGCGCCGGGGCGATCACGCGATTTTCAGCCGGACGCGATAACAACGCGACGATTTGAACCAATCGAGATGTCAAGACTTGAAGCGGGCCCACGAGCGATGCCAAAAGATCAACATGCCAATCGATTCATCCAAATTCTTTGACAGCATTCGCATCAAGCCGAACAAGCCCGGCGCGAAGCGTCAGACCCAGGTGCGCGAGGAAGCCGTGACCTGCGAGTGGCCCGGCTGCGCGAGCCGCGGGTCGCATCGTGCGCCGAAGGGGCGCGGTCATGAAAAGGAGTATTGGCATTTCTGCCTCAACCACGTGCGCGAATACAATCAATCCTATAACTTCTTCCAGGGCATGAATCCCGAGGCGGTGGCGCGCTTCCAGAAAGATGCCCTGACCGGCCATCGCCCCACCTGGCGCATGGGCGCGAACGGCGCCAAGGGCAAAGGCAAGAGCGGCGAGGTCGATCTCGATTCCGCGTCCGATCCGTTCCAGATGTTCAATGAGATGAACGGCCGCAACCGTCGGCGGGCGGGCGCTGAGGCCAAGTCAGAGCCCAAGACGGAAATGCGGACCATCTTCAATGCCGAGCGCAAGGCGCTGCAGGTGATGGGACTGGGCGCCGATGCGACCCTGGAAACGGTCAAGGCCAAGTACAAGGCATTGGTGAAGCAGCACCACCCCGACGCCAATGGCGGCGACCGCTCCACCGAGGACCGGCTGATCGAGATCATCAAGGCGTATAATTATCTCAAGACCGTCGTGAAAAGCTGACGGCTCCGCCACGCCGCGTCACGCGGTCTGCAGCACGCTCGCGCGGGGCACACCGCGAATGGATCAAATCGGCTCCGCCGTCAGCATGACCTGAACACCTTCTGAGCCATCCCCCTCAAGCGTTTTCGAGCGAAGGGGACACCGGTTCGCGTGAAGAGCGCGTCGGTACTCCGACCCGGAGTCATTCATCGCTTCCTGGAGCAGTGAACGACGCTAGATCGCCTGCACCTCGCGCATCTGGTCCGCCATCACCGCCGTGATCAGCTTGCCAAGTTCGACGAAGTGCCGGGCCCGCGGCGAGCGCCGCCGCCAGGCCAGCCCGATCACGCGGTTCGGCTGCGGTTCGGCGAAGCGCATCAGGTGGATGTCGCTGTGGCGGCATTCGAGCTTGACGCTCATCTCCGGCAGCAGCGTCATGCCCAGCCCGTTCGCGACCATCTGCACGATGGTCGACAGGTTGGAGGCGCCGAAGGTGTCGAAATTGTCGACGCGCCGCAGATTGCAGAAGTCCAGCGCCTGATCGCGCAGGCAATGGCCTTCCTCGAGCAGCAGCAGCCGGTCCTGCTCCAGCATGTCGGGCGTGGCGTAGATGCGCTGGGTGATCTGGCGCGCACGCGGCATCGCCAGCAGGAAGCGGTCGTTGAACAGTGCGCTGGTCTCGATCTCCGGCACTTCGAGGGGCAGCGCCAGCAGCAACAGGTCGAGCGTGCCGTCGATCAGTTCGCGGACCAGGTGCTGGGTCTGGGTCTCGCGCAGATGCAGATCGAGATCGGGGTGGCGGTCGCGGATCAGCGGCAGCAGCGCCGGCAGCAGGTAGGGCGCGATCGAGGGGATGACGCCGAGATGCAGCGGGCCGCCGAGCTTATCGACCTGTGCCCGCGCCGCATCGATGATGTCCCGCGTGTCGGCGAGCACGCGGGCGGCGCGGTCTGCGATCTCCCGTCCGGCCTTGGTCAGCACCACCCCACTGCGCCGGCGCTCCACCAGCTTTACGCGCAGCGTTTTTTCCAGCTCCTGGATTTGCATGGACAGCGCGGGCTGGGTCACCGCGCAGAGTTCCGCAGCCTTGCCGAAGTGCAGGGTGCGGGCCACGGCGTCGAAATAACGGAGTTGTTTCAAGGACAGCACGACGGATTGCGACCTTTTTCCATCAGAAAATCTTATCAAGAACTATTCTTATTACGATTAGACCTAATCGGCAACGCGGCCTAAGGTTCTCCTGGTCCGGTGCTGAGCCGGAAGATGAAGCATGAGCAGATCGGGTGAGATACGGACCATGATCATGGCGTCGACAGCGGATCCCGACAGGCCGTTCAGCGACCACGATGGCCCGATCGCGGCGGTGCCGATGGGCCGCTGACCACATGCGCTGCGGCCGATGCCGCATGGAGAACAGGCGCCGGCGTGGCGGGCCCAGCGAGGCCTACGCCCCGGCAGGCCCCCGACCTTCTGGAAAGGTCAAACAGACCCCGACCGCTCATTGAATTTGATGGAGTGAAGCATGGACGCAAAAACCGACGACAAGGGCCCCGGCAAATGCCCATTCACAAGCACCCGCGGACGCCGTAATCGCGACTGGTGGCCGGATGCACTGGACGTTTCGGTGCTCCACCGGAACTCCAGCCTGTCCGATCCGATGGGCAAGGATTTCGACTACGCCAAGGAGTTCAAGAGCCTCGACCTCAATGCCGTCATTGCCGACCTGAAGGCCCTGATGACGGATTCGCAGGAGTGGTGGCCGGCGGATTTCGGCCATTATGGCGGGCTGATGATCCGTATGGCGTGGCACAGCGCCGGCACCTACCGCATCACTGACGGCCGCGGCGGAGCCGGAGCCGGCCAGCAGCGTTTCGCACCGCTCAACTCCTGGCCGGACAACGTCAACCTCGACAAGGCGCGCCGGCTGCTCTGGCCGATCAAGCAGAAATACGGCCGCAAGATCTCCTGGGCCGACCTGCTGGTCCTGGCCGGCAACGCCGCCCTGGAATCGATGGGCTTCAAGACCTTCGGTTTCGCCGGTGGCCGCAAGGACGTGTGGGAGCCCGAGGAGCTGTATTGGGGTCCTGAAGGGACGTGGCTCGGCGACGAGCGCTACTCGGGCGAGCGCCAGCTCGCGGAGCCGCTGGGCGCCGTGCAGATGGGCCTGATCTACGTCAACCCGGAAGGGCCGAACGGCAACCCGGATCCGATCGCGGCGGCCAAGGACATCCGCGAGACGTTCTACCGCATGGCGATGAACGACGAGGAGACCGTCGCGCTGATTGCCGGTGGCCATACCTTCGGCAAGACCCACGGCGCCGGCGATCCGTCGCTGGTCGGGGCGGAGCCGGAGAGCGGCGCCCTGGAAGAGCAGGGTCTCGGCTGGAAGAGCAAGCATGGGACCGGCGTCGGGCCCGATGCCATCGGCGGCGGCCCGGAGGTCATCTGGACCCAGGCGCCGACCCAGTGGAGCAATCTCTTCTTCAAGAACCTGTTCGAGAACGAATGGGAGCTGACGAAGAGCCCGGCCGGTGCGAAGCAGTGGGTGGCGAAAAACGCTTCGGCCGACGTGCCGGACCCCTTCGATCCGTCGAAGAAGCGCTTGCCGACCATGCTGACGACCGACCTGTCGCTGCGCTTCGATCCGATCTACGAGAAGATCTCGCGGCGCTTCTATGAGAACCCGGATCAGTTCGCGGATGCCTTCGCCCGCGCCTGGTTCAAGCTGACGCATCGCGACATGGGGCCGCGCGAGCGCTATCTCGGCCCGCTGGTGCCGAAGGAAGAGCTGATCTGGCAGGATCCGATCCCGGCGGTCGACCACGAGCTCGTCAGCGAGCAGGACATCGCCGATCTCAAGGCGAAGATCCTCGCCTCGGGCCTGACCGTGCCGCAGCTGGTCTCGACCGCATGGGCCTCGGCGTCAACCTTCCGCGGCTCCGACAAGCGCGGCGGTGCCAACGGCGCGCGCATCCGCCTCAGCCCGCAGAAGGACTGGGAGGTCAATGAGCCGGCCCAGCTCCAGACCGTGCTGGCCAAGCTCGAAGCGATCCAGGCCGAGTTCAACGACGCGCACAAGGGCGACGACAAGAAGGTGTCGCTCGCCGACCTGATCGTGCTCGGCGGCTCTGCCGCAGTCGAGAAGGCGGCCAAGGACGCCGGCGTGGCTATCAAGGTGCCGTTCACGCCGGGCCGGATGGATGCCTCGCAGGAGCAGACCGACGTCGAATCGTTCGCGCCGCTCGAGCCCCGCGCCGATGCATTCCGCAACTACACCAACAGCAAGAAGCTCCAGTTCATGCAGCCCGAAGAGGCGATGGTGGACCGGGCGCAATTGCTGACGCTGACCGGGCCCGAGCTGACGGCGTTGATCGGAGGCCTGCGGGTGCTCGGCGCCAACACCGGCGGAGCGAAGCACGGCGTCTTCACCAGCCGGCCGGGCGTCCTGACGAATGACTTCTTCGTCAACCTGCTGACCATGGACACGGTGTGGCAACCGATCGGCGATAACCTCTATGAGGGCCGCGATCGCAAAACCAACGCACCGAAGTGGACCGGCACGCGCGTCGATCTGATCTTCGGCTCGCACTCGCAGCTTCGGGCCTTCGCCGAGGTTTATGCCTGTGCCGATTCGCAGGACAAGTTCGTTGCGGACTTCGTCGCGGCCTGGACCAAGGTGATGAACGCGGACCGGTTCGATCTGGTCCGCGCCTGATCGCCGCGCCTCGGCGGGCACGCGTCTGACATGCTGCAGCGGCTCCGGCCGCTGCAGCATTTTTTTATGGCGGCCCGGACGTCCTGCCTGTGGCGCCGTTGCGTCGGCGCTGCCGCCACCACAGCGCCAGCGCGGCGATGATCCCGGCCGCGAGCGTGAGCGGAATCCAGTAGCGCCGCGCGATCTGGCCGGGATGGGGGAAATCGCCGTAGCGGTGCAGCGCGGTGATGGCGAGCATGCCGGGCAGCACATGCGCCAGGGCCCATAGCATCACGGCGGCGGCATTCACGCTGTAGAACCGGGCTGGCGCCATGCCGAGCGCTCCGGCCGTGACCGGCACCAGCGCCCGCACCGGCGCCAGGAACCGGGCGAAGAACACCGCGAGCGTGCCGTGACGGCGGAAAAATTCCTCGCTGCGCGCCACCATGGCGGGGTAGCGCGCCAGCGGGCCGGTCTCCAGAATGCGGTGCTGGGCGCGGTGGCCGACCCAGAACGCGGCGCCGTCGCCAAGCAGCGCCGCGCCGACGGCGCCGGCAAGGACCGGCCCGACGTGAAGTTCGCCGCCGGGAATGAGGGCGCTCATCGCCAGCAGCAGGGTGGAGCCAGGCACCAGCGAGCCGGCCACCGGCACGGCTTCCAGCAGCACGGCCAGGATGATGATCGTGTAGGCGAGGGCGGGATTGGCGGCGGCGAACCCCACCACGCGGTCGATCCAGGCCGTCATCGCAGCTTCGTTCCTCTCCCCGGGGCGGCGGATGGCTGACAAAAAGACGGTCAGCGTGCCCTGATTCGCAGGGCAGCCTTTCAAAAACTGCACCGAGGGTCTATCTTAATGATAATCCAATGGAACTCTGGCTATGCGGTGGGCTTCTTCCTGCCGGCTACGTCTGCTAGGTTCCGGACTACGCCCACCGCAGCCAAATGACTCATCTGGTTTCGGGAGTGCCCCGAGGCCTCGGAGGACTGATGACCGCCGCCATGACCAAGACCCAGGAGCCGATGACCGGCCTGCCCGACATGAAGGTGTCGGTGCGGCAGGTGTTCGGCATCGACAGCGACCTGGAAGTGCCCGCTTTTTCCGAAGTCGATCCGCACGTGCCGGACGTCGACCCCGATTATCTGTTCGACCGTCCGACCACGATGGCGATCCTCGCCGGCTTTGCCCACAACCGCCGCGTTATGGTCACCGGCTTTCACGGCACCGGCAAGTCGACCCATATCGAGCAGGTCGCCGCGCGGCTGAATTGGCCCTGCGTGCGCGTCAACCTCGACAGCCACATCAGCCGTATCGATCTGGTCGGCAAGGACTCGATCGTCATCAAGGACGGCAAGCAGGTCACGGAATTCCGTGACGGCATCCTGCCCTGGGCGCTGCAGCGCAATGTGGCGCTGGTGTTCGACGAATATGATGCCGGCCGCCCTGACGTGATGTTCGTGATCCAGCGCGTGCTGGAGGTGTCCGGCCGCCTCACCCTGCTCGACCAGAACAAGGTAATCAAGCCGCATCCTTCGTTCCGCCTGTTCGCGACCGCCAACACGGTCGGCCTTGGCGACACGTCGGGCCTCTATCACGGCACCCAGCAGATCAACCAGGGTCAGATGGATCGCTGGTCAATCGTCACCACGCTGAACTATCTGCCGCACGACAACGAGGTCGAGATCGTCCTCGCCAAGGTGCGCCACTATCGCACGCCGGAAGGGCGCGACACCGTCAACAAGATGGTGCGGCTCGCCGATCTGACCCGCAACGCCTTCGCCAATGGCGACCTGTCGACGGTGATGAGCCCGCGCACCGTGATCACCTGGGCCGAAAACTCGCAGATCTTCGGCGATCAGGCCTTCGCGTTCCGCGTCACCTTCCTCAACAAGTGCGACGAGCTGGAGCGGCCGCTGGTGGCGGAATTCTATCAGCGCTGTTTCAACGTCGAGCTGCCGGAATCGGCGGTCAACGTCGCGTTGAGCTGAGGCTGGACTTTCACCTTTCCCCGCGGGCGGGGAAAGGTCGGCGAGCGAAGCGAGCCGGGTGAGGGGCTTCGCACCGCGCCGTTGGTTTTTCGTCCTCACCCCGACCCTCTCCCCGCGAGCAGGGAGAGGGAGAGGCGCCATGAGCACTGCACCTGCCAACAAGTTCCGGAGCACCCCGAGGGAGGCTCCCGCCGAGCCGTTCAAGCGGGCGGTGTCGTCCTGTTTGCGCGCCATCGCCCAGACCCCGGAGCTGGAGGTCACGTTCGAGGCGGAGCGGCCGGGCCTTTCGCCCGGCAAGGCCCGGCTGCCGGAGCCCGCGCGCAAGCTGAACCGGCGCGAGGCGGCGATCGTGCGCGGCTATGCCGATTCGGTCGCGCTCAAGCTCGCCTGTCATGACCCCAAGCTGCACCGCCGGCTGATGCCGGGCAATCCGCAGGCGCGCGGCGTGTTCGAGGCGGTCGAGCAGGCGCGGGTCGAGGCGATCGGCGCGCGCCGCATGGCCGGCGTCGCCAAGAACCTGACCGCGATGCTGGACGACCACTTCCACCGCGGCAAGTACGACGAGATCACCGATCGGGCCGATGCGCCGCTCGCCGATGCGCTGGCGATGATGGTGCGCGAGCGCCTGACCGGAATGGCGCCGCCGGCGGCGGCGCGCAAGATGGTGGACCTGTGGCGGCCGCTGCTGGAGGAGAAGATCGGCGAGCGGCTCGACCGGCTCGGCCGTCTGACCGAGAATCAGCAGCGGTTCGCCGACGAGATCCACGATCTTCTTCAGGCCCTCGATCTCGGCGACGACCGCAACGCCGACGCCGAGGAGGATGACGAGAACGATGACGACCGCGAGGGCGAGAACGACGAATCCGGCGGCGAGGGCACGGAGGACAGCGAGGCCTCGCAGGAGATGAGCGGTGAGCAGGCCGACGCCAGCACCGAGGAGATGTCGGAAAGCGCGATGGAAAGCGCGCAGGCTTCCGCCAGCGACAGTTTCGAGGACGAGGAGCTCGGCGACGATGAGACCCCGGGCGAGGCGATGCGGCCGAACACCCGCGGGCAGAACGAGCCGCGCGGCCCGGAATATCATGCCTTCGCACCGAAGTTCGACGAGGTGGTGTCGGCCGAGGATCTGTGCGACCACGATGAACTCGAACGGCTGCGCAGCTATCTCGATAAGCAGCTCGCGCATCTGCAGGGCATCGTCGCGCGGCTCGCCAACCGCCTGCAGCGCCGCCTGATGGCGCAGCAGAACCGAGCCTGGGAGTTCGACCTCGAGGAAGGCATCCTCGATCCGGCGCGGCTGTCGCGCGTCGTCACCGATCCGTATCAGCCGCTCTCCTTCATGCACGAGAAGGAGGCGACCTTCCGCGACACCGTGGTGACGCTGCTGCTCGACAATTCCGGCTCGATGCGCGGGCGGCCGATCACGGTGGCCGCGACCTGCGCCGACATCCTGGCGCGCACGCTGGAGCGCTGTGGTGTCAAGGTCGAGATTCTCGGCTTCACCACGCGGGCGTGGAAGGGCGGGCAGTCGCGCGAGGCGTGGCTCGCCGCCGGCAAGCCGGCGAATCCGGGCCGGCTCAATGACCTGCGTCACATCATCTACAAGGCGGCGGATGCGCCGTGGCGGCGGTCACGCAAGAATCTCGGCCTGATGATGCGTGAGGGACTGCTGAAGGAGAACATTGACGGCGAAGCGCTCGACTGGGCGCACAAGCGCCTGCTCGGCCGCCCCGAGCAGCGCAAGATCCTGATGATGATCTCGGACGGCGCGCCCGTGGACGACTCCACGCTGTCGGTCAATCCCGGCAACTATCTCGAGCGGCATCTGCGCCATATCATCGAGGAGATCGAGACCCGCTCGCCGGTGGAGCTGATCGCCATCGGCATCGGCCACGACGTGACCCGCTACTACCGCCGCGCGGTGACCATCGTGGATGCCGAGGAACTCGGCGGCGCGATCACCGAGAAGCTCGCCGAGCTGTTCAGCGAAACCCACGGTGCGGCGCCCGCGCCCTCGCAGGGCCGCCCTCGGCGCCGGCAGCATTCTTGACGGTTCGGAAGACTACCAGAATGTCATTGCCGGACGTGATCCGCCAATCCATCCTTTTCCGGCAAGATGGATTGGCGGATCAAGTCCGCGCATGACGGCCGATGATTTTCCCGAAGATACGACGCCTTTCTGCGATCGCTGCGACAGCCGCGTTGCTGCTCGCCGTCGGCGCGCCTGCATCCGCGCAGACGCTCAAGCTCGCTAGCGACAACAACCCGATCTCGATCGACGTCCACGCCCGGCCGCTCGCCGGCTTCGATCTGCGCGACCGCAGCCGGGTGGAGTTCGGGCAGCTGCGATTCCGCTCCGGCCTGATGCTGACGTCGCCCTCGCGCCGTTTCGGCGGGCTGTCGAGTTGGCGGTTCGATCCTGGCGGCGAGACGTTCCTCGCCGCCAGCGACCGGGGCCGCTGGTTCAGCGGCCGCGTCGTCTATCGCGGCCGCGAGATGGTCGGGCTCGCCGAAGTCGAGACCGCGCCGATGCTGTCCGAAGACGGCCGGCCGCTCGCTGCCCGCGGCTGGTACGATACCGAATCCATGGCGCGCGACGGGCCCTGGGTCTATGTCGGCATCGAGCGCGTCAACCGTATCGTACGTTTCGATATCGGCCGCTTCGGCCTGCAGGCCCGCGCCGAGACCGTGATCGCGCCGGCGGAGACGCGAAAGCTGCCCTACAATGCCGGCCTCGAGGCGATGGTGGTGGTGCGCAAGGGGCTGCCGCTCGCCGGCACGCTGATTGCGCTGTCGGAGCGCGGCCTCGACCGTGATGGCCATGTCAGGGCGTTCCTGATCGGCGGTCCGTCGCCGGGCGGCTTCGCGGTGCGCCGCACCGAGACCTTCGACATCAGCGACGCGGCGATGCTGCCGGGCGGAGACCTCCTCCTGCTGGAGCGCAAGGCATCGCTGATCGACGGCATCGGCATCCGAATCCGCCGCGTTGCGCTGAACACGATCAGGCCCGGCGTGATCGTCGACGGTCCCACCATCTTCAGCGCCGACCTCGGGCAGGAGATCGACAATTTCGAGGGGCTCGACGTTCATGTCAGCGCCGAGGGCGAGACGGTGCTGACGTTGGTGTCCGATGACAATTTCTCCCCGATCCAGCGTACCCTGCTGCTGCAGTTCACCCTGATCGAGTAGATCGGGCGTCTCAGAATTGCGACAACGGCTTCGCAGACGTGAGACGCCGATCGCCCGCCCGCTGATGCTTTGCCGTCGCCGCGCCGGCATCGATGCCGGATTCGCGCGCAACCGGTGCGGTTTCACCATCAGCCTGCGCTGGCACAGGCTTTGCTCTTGTTGGGGCAACGCGCGCAAGACGCGTTATCGCGTAACCAACGAGAGGAAAAGCCATGGAGATCGGCTACTTCACCATGCCGTCGCATCCGCCGGAGTGCGGGCTGAAGGAAGGACACGACTGGGACCTTCAGGTCCTGCGCTGGTGCGACGAGCTCGGCTATCAGGAAGGCTGGATCGGCGAGCATCATACCGCGCCCTGGGAGCCGCATCCGGCACCGGACCTGCTGTTGGCGCAGGCCTTCCGCGAGACCAGGAACATCCGTCTCGGGCCCGGCGGCTTCCTGTTGCCCTATCATCATCCGGCCGAGCTCGCCAACCGCGTCGCGATGCTCGATCATCTCTCGGAAGGGCGGCTCAACTTCGGCGTCGCCGCCTCGGGCCTGCCGAGCGACTGGGCGATGTTCAACGTCGACGGCATGTCCGGCCAGAACCGCGACATGACCCGTGAGGCGCTGGAGATCATCCTCAAGATGTGGACCGAGGACGCGCCCTGGACCTACACCGGCAAATACTGGACGGTGACCAAGCCGGACGTGATGTTCGACTTCCTCAAGCCGCATATCAAGCCGGTGCAGGCGCCGCACCCGCCGATCGGGGTGGCGGGCCTCAGCAAGGGCTCCGACACGCTCAAGCTCGCCGGTGAGCGCGGCTTCATCCCGATGAGCCTCAACCTCAACCCGGCCTATGTGTCGAGCCACTGGGACTCGGTGGAATTCGGTGCCGCGAAGACCGGCCGCAAGCCGAACCGCAAGGACTGGCGCATGGTCCGCGAGGTGTTCGTCGCCGATACCGACGAGGAAGCGTGGCGGCTGTCGGTCGGCGACATGATGGGCCGCATGATGGGCGAATATTTCCTGCGGCTGCTCGGCCACTTCGGATTCAAGGACTATCTGAAGCATGCCCCGGATGTGTCGGACAGCGACGTCACCGTCGACTACTGCGCCAAGCACAACTGGATCGTCGGCTCGCCCTCGACCGTCGCCGAGAAGATCGAGAAGATCTATCACGAGGTCGGCGGCTTCGGCACGCTGCTGGTGTTCGGGTTCGATTACAAGCACAAGCCGGAAGCCTGGCGGAACTCGCTGCGGCTCCTGAAAGAGGAAGTGCTGCCGCGCATCAAGCATCTCGATGCCGGCGCTGCGAAGGCGGCCTGACTCGTGGAACGACCATCCTCTTCCCATATGCGGGGAGAGGACTGTCGTGCTGGAGCATGACATCCACAGCCGTCGTCCTGAGGCGCGCGGCGATGCCGACGGCCTCTGAAGGATGACGGCTGGCTGCAGCGCCCCGGTATCGCCGGCCGTCATCCTTGGAGGCCATCGCGGCGCAATGGCGGTTCGGGATGACGGGGCAGTCCGTCGCGAGGCTGCGAGGACATAATCGACGCGAGAGAACATCAACCATGGATGCACAGAGTTTCAAGCAGGCGATGCGACATTGCGCCGGCGCGGTGGCGCTGGTCACGGTCGGACGCGAGACCGGCCGGCGCACCGGGCTGACCGTCACCGCGGTATGCTCGCTGTCGGACGACCCGCCGTCGCTGCTGGTCTGCGTCAACCGCAATGCCAGCGCTCATCCGCGCATTCGCGAGGAAGGCTGCTTCGCCGTCAGCTTCCTCGCCAACGAGCATATGGCGCTGGCGCTGACTTTCAGCGGCCAGAAGGGCGTCGATGGCGACGACCGCTTCGCCTTCGGGCGCTGGACCACGGCGGTGACCGGCGCGCCGGTGCTGGAAGATGCGCTGGTGGCGTTCGATTGCGACCTGCGCGAGGCGTTCGAGACCAAGACCCATTCGGTTTTCGTCGGCGATGTCCGCCATGCCAGCTTCCGGGCCGAGGGCCGGCCGCTGGTCTATCTGCGCAGCGCCTTCCACGATGTGCAGGCGATGCGCGAGCCGGTGACGCTCGGCGATCTCAACGCACGCAAGATGATCTGGAGCGGGTTTTCGTGACCGGGGTCGTCATCAGGGCGCATCATGAGCCATGACGTACTGTGTGGGGTGTCTCCAACCGGACGCGGGATGCCTGTATCCCGCTTCAATGCCGCGTCGTTTCGATCCTCAGCGCCTTGATCTTGCGGTAGAGTGTCGCGCGGCTGATTTTCAAGGCCCGCGCGGCGTCGGCGACGCGGCCGCCATGGGCGTGCAGCGCCTGCGCGATAATGTTGCGCTCCGCGGTTTCGAAATCGGCCAGCGGCGGCTCGCCGGCGTGGCCGCCGAACGGCGGCAGATCGAGGTCGGCCTCGGTGATGCAGCCGTCTTCCGCGGTGCAGGCGGCGAGCCGCAGCGCATGCCGCAGCTGGCGCATGTTGCCGGGGAACGGATACGCCAGCAGCGCCTCCCAGGCGTCGGGGGCGATGCGGGCGCGGGGCGCTTCCTCGGCCGCGATCCGGGCGATCACCGCGGCCTTGTCGGCGCGGGCGCGGAGCGGCGGCAGCTCCACCTGCAAGCCGCGGATGCGATAGTAAAGGTCGGCGCGGAAGCTGCCGTCCGCCACCATGGCGTCGAGATCGCGATGGGTGGCGCTGACGAGGCGGATATCGACGCGCACCGGCTTCAACGCGCCGAGCGGCCACACCTCGCGGTTCTCCAGCACGCGCAACAGCCGCGTCTGCAACGCCAGCGGCATGTCGCCGATCTCGTCGAGAAACAGCGTGCTTCCGCTGGCCTGCACGATGAGACCCTTCGAGCCGTCGCGCCGCGCTCCGGTGAAGGCGCCGGCCTCGTAGCCGAACAGCTCGGCATCGATCAGGCTCTCCGGCATCGCCGCGCAATTCAGCGCGATGTACTGGCCGCGGGCGCGATGGCTCGCGGCATGGATGGCGCGGGCGAACATATCCTTGCCGCTGCCGGTCTCGCCGCGTAGCAGCACCGGAATGTCCTCGTCGGCCACCAGCATCAGCCGCTTGACGCTGCGCTGCAATTGCGGATCGGCCCCCGCGAGCCCCTTGAGGGCTTCATAGCGGCCCTCGTCCGGGCGGTGGGTCGGGCGCGCCGCAGGAGCGGGGTTTCGCTGTGGCGGGCTGACGCGGCCGTGGCCGATGCGCGTGCCATTGCTCCGGTGCAGAAGCTGCGGCGCGTCGGAGGCGCGCACCGCGTCGATGTCGAGGCGGATGACCTGCGACAGCAGCGTGCCGGCATCGATCATCGTGTCGGTCAAGTCGAACTCGCGTCGTGCGGCGCGGCTGGCGCCGAGAACGCGCTGATCGTCGTCGAAGGCGATCAGGCGGCTGCTGTCGGCCTCGGTGCCCGTCAGCGCCGCGATCCAGGCGTTGCGGAAATGCGCGCGGAAGATCGCTTCCTCGATGCGCCGCACCGCCTGCGCGGTGACAGCGAGCGCCATCTGATGCGCGGAGCGGTCGAGGTCGGCGCGGCACGAGGTGATGTTGACGGCGCCGGTGAGCCGCCCGGCGTGGTCGAACACCGGCGCCACCGCGCAGCTGAACATCGACCACTGCTCGCGGAAGTGTTCGTCGCGATGCACCAGGATCGGGCGCTGCTCCGCCAGCGCGGTGCCGAGGCCGTTGGTGCCCTCGATCGCTTCGGAAAACACCGAGCCGGTATAGATCTTCCATTCCCGGAGAATGGCGGCGGCCTCGCCGTCGGGCAGGCGGCTGACCAGGATGGTCGCATTGGTGTCGGCGAGATTGACGCAGTAGCCGGCCTCACGCACCACGCGATAGAGATCTTCGAGATCCGGCATCGCCATGCGGATCAGCTGGTCGATCGGGGCGGCGCAGTCCTTCAGTTCGGATTGGGTGAGGGTTTGCGGCGGACCCCGGCGCGCGGGGTCGAGCTTGTGATCCATCAGGCAGCGGCGCCAGGAACTGGCGATACGCGGCTCGCCGGCCAGCGCCGCCGCGCCGTCCGCCACCGACAGCACGCGGGCGACATGCCCCTGCGCCGCGAGGTTCGCCATCCGGATGTCTCCACCCAAAATGTTTTGCGGAGTTTCCCATTGTGACGGATGAAGTCAATCGCGGGGCATGCTGCGTGGCAGCAGGAATGCGTTCGCGATTGTGGCCATCGCCGCGGCGGTGGCTTATCTAGGATAGGTATCAACCATTCAGGCCCAGGCTCATGACCCAGCATCAGCGCAATGTTTCCGCCGCCGTCGATCCGGTCCGGCTCGATCGCCTCGCCGAAGTCGCCGTCAAGGTCGGGCTGCAGCTGCAGCCGGGGCAGGATCTGTTTCTCACCGCGCCGGCGGTGGCGTTGCCGCTGGTGCGGCGCATTGCGGAACATGCCTACAAGGCCGGGGCCGGGTTGGTGACGCCGCTCTTGTCCGACGAGGAGTTGACCCTGGCACGCTACCGTTTCGGCGCCGATGCGGGTTTCGACCGTGCGCCGAACTGGCTCTATGACGGAATCGCCAAAGCATTCGAGGGCAACACCGCGCGGCTCGCCATCGTCGGCGACGATCCGATGCTGCTGTCCGGCGAGGATGCGGCCAAGGTCGCGCGCGCCAGCAAGGCCAATTCGGTGGCTTATCAGCCGGCGCTGGCCAAGATCGCCGGCTTCGACATCAACTGGAACATCGTCGCCTATCCCGGCGCTTCATGGGCGCGGCGGGTCTTCCCCGACGATGCGGAGGAGGCGGCGGTGGCGAAACTGGCCGAGTCCATCTTCAAGGCGTCGCGGGTCGACAATGCCGATCCGATCGCGGCGTGGACCGCGCATAACGCGGCGCTCAAAGCCCGTACTGACTGGCTCAACGGCCAGCGCTTCCATGCGCTGCATTACACTGGCCCCGGCACCGACCTCACCATCGGCCTCGCCGACGGCCACGAATGGGTCGGCGGCGCCTCGACGGCGAAGAACGGCATCACCTGCAATCCAAATATTCCCACCGAGGAAGTATTCACCACGCCGCACGCCCATCGCGTCGAGGGCCGGGTGCGCAGCACCAAGCCGCTGTCCTATCAGGGCACGCTGATCGACAACATCGCGGTGCGATTCGAGGGCGGGCGCATCGTCGAGGCCACCGCCTCGCGCGGCGCCGAGGTGCTGAACAAGGTGCTGGACACCGACGAGGGCGCACGGCGGCTCGGCGAGGTCGCGCTGGTGCCGCATTCCTCACCGATCTCCGCCAGCAACATCCTGTTCTACAACACGCTGTTCGACGAAAATGCCTCCTGCCACATCGCGCTCGGCCAGTGCTACTCGAAGTGCTTCGTCGGCGGCGACAAGCTGACACCGGAGCAGGTCGCAGCCCAGGGCGGCAACAAGAGCTTCATCCATATCGACTGGATGATCGGCTCGGACCAGATCGACATCGACGGCATTCATGCCGATGGCCGCCGCGTCCCCGTCTTCCGCAAGGGAGAGTGGGCCTGAGCCGGCCGGCTCGCCCGACAAGGCAGGACTATGTGGCACAAGATGCCGGCGCTCCGCCGGGCAGCGGCGTCTGGATACCGTTTCGGGCCGTCTTGAGGCATTAAAGGTGTGATTTAATCGGCATTTAACCAAAGCTCGCCTTAATGCTGCTCATCCGATCTGCCAAATCGGCGATCGGACGCTGCCGCGGGGAGCCTCATATCGCCCCGGCAGCGGCCCGAAGACTAGGCGAGCCCTGCGGAATTTGCTAAACAGGACGAGCTTGGTTCGGGGGTTTTTTGGAACCAGTCTGGAATCGGGGCGCATGAAAGATCGGAACGGCAGGCCCGCCTCCCCTGTGCGCGCACGGCGAGAGGCGACCTTGCAGAAGCGTACGGGACAACAGCTCCCGCCGCAGAAGGGTGCTGCACGCCCGGATGCTGATCATCTCCACGGCCAGCATCATCCGGCTTCTTCCGTTCATCATCCCGTCGCCCATCATCCCGCGCATCCCTATTCGCCCCAGTCCCATTCGTCTCATCCTCATCACGCGCATCCGCACGCCGCGAAGCCTCATCCGGTGCACGCGCATGCGGTGAAAGCTCATCCGGCGAAGGCTCATCCGGCAAAGACTCATGCCGCGAAGCCGCATGCCGCCTCAGCGAAGCCGCATGCGGTTCGCCCCCAGGCGCGGCGCGCCGCGGCAAAGCCTGCGCCGGCGCGGCGGATGACCGGAAAGGTCGCGGGCCATGCCGCGTTCGTCGGTTGCGCGCTGGCTTTCTTCGGGTTCGCGCTGCTGCATCAGTCGGATGCCGATGCCACTGTGGCCAGCGTCGCCCGCATCGAGGATCCCGCCGCCGATGCCCGGCCGGTGACGGCCGCCGCCAATGCGCGGATCGAGAATTCCTATGTCGCCGTGCTCGACCCCGGCTATTCGCTGGGCGCGGCGCCGGCCGGCTTCACCCGCAGTACGCCGCGGGGACCGCGGCTGCAGGTCGCGAGCCTGACGCCGGAGCCGCTGCGTGTGGCGCCGGAAGCGCCTGCGCCGCAGCAGCAGGCCGAGGCGCAGCATCCCGACGCAGCGCCGCCGCTGCCGCCGACGCGGCCCGAGGAGGCCGCGGCCAACGCCGATATTCCGCTGCCGATGCCGCGTCCGCCACAGGCGCAGATCGCCGCGGCAACGCCTGCGGCCGGCCCGTCGCCGGCCGAGGTGGCGCAGCCGAATCAGGATGTGGCGCTGTCCAACCCGGCGCCGGAAAACGATTCGATCTTCCAGAAGCTGTTCGGCTCGTTCAAGTCGGGATCACTGCTGGCCTTCGCCGCGCCGGATGGCGGCGTGATGAGCGACGGCAGCAGCATGACGCCCGGCAAGTATGACCGCTATACTGCCGTCTACGACATCTCCGCCAAGACGCTGTATCTGCCGAATGGCCGCAAGCTCGAGGCGCATTCCGGCCTCGGCAACCGGCTGGATGACGTGCGCTTCGTGCATGAGCGGATGCGTGGTCCGACGCCGCCGCACCTCTATGACCTGACCTGGCGCGAGAAGCCGTTCCACGGTGTCCGCGCCATCCGCCTCAATCCGGTCGGCGGCGCCGATGCCATCTACGGCCGCACGGGACTTCTGGTGCACACCTATCTGCTCGGCCCGAACGGCGACTCCAACGGCTGCGTCTCGCTGAAGGATTATGAGGCCTTCATGCGCGCCTTCGAGAGCGGCCAGATCAAGCGGCTCGCGGTGGTCGCCAAGCTGTAATCCCCTCCGAGCCTCGCGCCTGCCCTGCTGCGACCCTCCCATATTCCGTGCGGCGCGAAATGCGGTTTCTCACGCCTGCCGTCATAGCATCGCCGGTTCCCGTCGTCCCGATGCGCTCTGGACGCGCTGCGCTGAACGGCGTAGCCAGAACCGGTGCCGGCAGTGTCGCCGGCCGGACGCGGAGAGGCATGCGTGGCGGAACAGCGGTCGAACGAGCTCATCACGGAGGTTGAAACCGGGTTGGCCGGAGCCGGCTATATCGCCAGCCGGCAGATCGCGACGGCGGTCTACCTGGCGCAGCAGATCGAGAAGCCGATTCTGGTGGAAGGACCGGCCGGCGTCGGCAAGACCGAGCTCGCCAAGGCGATCGCAGCCTGGCGCGGCCAGACCATGATCCGCCTGCAATGCTATGAGGGGCTCGACGAGGCCAAGGCGCTGTATGAGTGGAAATACGCCAAGCAGCTGCTCTACACCCAGATCCTGAAGGACAAGCTGGGCGAGGTGCTGGGCGGTGCCGAGACGCTGGCGCAGGCGCTGCAGCAGCTCCACACCTTCGGCGATGTGTTCTTCTCCAAGGAGTTCGTCGAGCCGCGCCCGCTGCTGCAGGCGCTGGAGCAACCCGCCGGCTGCGTGCTGCTGATCGACGAGATCGACAAGTCGGACGCAGAGTTTGAATCCCTGCTGCTGGAGATCCTGTCCGATTTCCAGGTCACCATTCCGGAGCTCGGCACGGTCTCCGCAGTGGTGCCGCCGACCGTGATCCTCACCTCGAACGGCGAGCGCGATCTCGGCGACGCGCTGAAGCGGCGCTGCCTGCATCTGCATATCGGCTTCCCCGAGCAGCGGCTGGAGGAGCGTATCGTCGAAAGCCGCGTGCCTGGCATCGCGCAGGCGCTGCGCCGCCAGATGGTCGGCTTCATCAATGCCGTGCGCACGCTGGACCTGAAGAAGCTGCCGTCGGTCAGCGAGACCATCGACTGGGCCCGCGTGCTGGTGCTGCTGCAGGTCTCCGAGTTGGAGCCGGAGGTGGTGAAGGACACGCTCAACGTGCTGCTGAAATACGAGGGCGATATCGAGGCCACCCTGCCGGAAGTGTCCGGTTTCGTCGCCCGTGCCGGCCGGCAGGGCGTGTTCGGCTAGGACGATGATGTGGGCGACCTTTCAGCCCGTCGTCCCGAGTGGCCGTTGCGCAGCAATGGCCTTGGCAGGACGGTGCGCCAACCTGCGCTGCTCGCACTTCGGGATGACGGGACCGCGCGGCGCGGACGGCGCTTCGACGTCATGAGAAAGAACCTGCATCGCTTCTTCCGGGCGGCGCGTGGGGCGGGGGTTCGCGTCTCGCCGGCCGAGAGCATCGATGCGATGCGTGCGGTGGCCGCGATCGGCATCGCCGACCGCGCTGTTCTGCGCGACACCCTGCTGGTGACGCTGGCGAAGTCGGAAGAGGAGAAGCGCGCGCTGGCGGACTGCTTCGATCTGTTCTTCGCGCCGCCGGCGGCGAGCGGAGGCGCCTCGGCCGCGCAGGAAAACGACCCCGCCGCGCGGCCTCCCGAGAGTGAGACGCCGGCGGCGGCCGACGCAGCGTCCGGCTTGTCGCCGCTTTCGGGAGAAGGTGAAGCAGCGGCTGAGCTTGGCCCGCTGGCGCAATTACTGCTGTCGCAGGATCGCAACGCTCTCGCCGCCGCTGTCGCCAATGCCGCGGGCGCGGCCTCGCTGCCGAATATCCGCGTCTTCACCCAGCGCGGCCTCTTCACCAGCCGCATGCTGGAGACGCTGGGCATTGCGCAGTTGCGCGACGATATCGACCGTCTCACCGTATCCAGCCCGGCCATGGCGGAGCGGCTCGCGGCGGCAACCGAAGGCCTGCGCGACATGGTGCGGGAGACGGTGACGCAGGCGCTGCTGCTGTACGGCCGCGAGGAATCGGAAAACCTCCGCAACGAGATCCTGCGCAACGCGCCGCTGGCGCGGATCGAGCCGCGGCAGATCGAGGCGATGCGGGCGCTGATCCGCAAGATCGCGCGGCGCCTGCGCGAGCGCTACAGCAAACCGCGCAAGCGGCAGCGGCGCGGCCATCTCGATGTCCGCCGCACGCTGCGCCGCAATGCCGCCTGGGGCGGCGTGCCGTTCCTCACCGCCTGGAAGCGCAAGCATCGCGACCGTCCGAAGATCGTGGCGCTGTGCGACGTCTCGGGCTCGGTCGCGCGGGTGTCCGATTTCTTTCTGCTGCTGATCCACAGCCTGCACGAGGTGGTGTCGGACGTGCGCTCCTTCGCCTTCTCCGGCCATCTCATCGAAGTCAGCGACATTCTCGAAACCATGCCGCCGGACGCGGCGATGCGCGAGATCATGACCAAGGTCGGCTTCGGCTCGTCGGACTACGGCACCTCGCTCGAGAATTTCGCGAAAGAGTGGCTCGACACCGTGACGCCGCAGACCACGGTGATCGTGCTCGGCGATGCCCGCAGCAACAACCTCGATCCGCGCGCCGATATCCTGCGCACGATCGGCGAGCGGGCCAAACGGCTGGTCTGGCTCAATCCGGAGAATCGCATGGCATGGGGATTCGGCGATTCCGAAATGCCGCGCTATGCCACGTTTTGCACGGTGGTGCGCCAATGCGCCACTGCGCAGCAGCTCGAACGCGCGATCTCCGATATCGTCGCCAGCTATCAGTAAGTCGCGTGAAGAACGGAAGGAGAGCCGCATGGCCGAACTGGAAATCCGCTTCGAGGACGGCACCAGCTATGAACACTACATGGGCGTCTGGAGCCGTCTCGTCGGCGAGGTGTTTCTCGACTGGCTGAAGCCTTCGCAGGACCTGCGCTGGATCGACGTCGGATGCGGCAGCGGCGCTTTCGCCGATCTCGTGGTCGAACGCTGCGCGCCGCGCGAGGTCCAGGGCATCGACCCTTCGGAAGCGCAACTCGCCTTTGCCCGCGCGCGGCCGTCGTCGGCGAAGGCCGAATTCCGGGTTGGCGATGCGATGGCGCTGCCGTTCGCCGATGACAGCTTCGACGTGGCGGCGATGGCGCTCGTGATCTTCTTCGTTCCCGATCCGGCCAAGGGCGTCGCCGAAATGGCGCGCGTCGTGGCGCCGGGCGGGTGCGTCGCGGCCTATGCCTGGGACATGTATGGCCTCGGCTTTCCACTCGAGCCGGTGCTCGCGGAATTGCGGGGGCTCGGCCAGATGCCGCCGAAGCCGCCGAGCATCGATGCCTCGCGTCTCACGACCATGCAGGCGCTGTGGCAGGGCGCCGGCCTTACCGGGATCGAGACGCGGCAGATCGAGGTGCAGCGCAGCTTCGCGGATTTCGAGACGTTCTGGGAGATCAGCATGACTGCGCCGAGCATTTCGGCGACGCTGGCTGCGATGCCGCCGGAGCAGGCCGCCGAGCTGAAAGAGCGGGTACGGGCAAAATTTGCGCCCGATGGCGCAGGCCGGATCGTCACCTCCGCCCGCGCCAATGCGGTGAAGGGCCGGGTGCCGGCATAGTGTCAGCCTGCATTCACGAACTTGAGATAATCAGGGGCAGGCGAGGCCTGCGCCGACATCACAGGGGAAGTCATGATCGAAGCGGTGATTTTCGATTTCGGCGGCGTGATCACGTCGTCGCCGTTCGAGGCCTTTGCGCGGTTCGAGGCGGAGCGCGGCCTGCCGGCCGATATCATTCGCCGCGTCAACGCCGCCAACCATCTCGAAAACGCCTGGGCGAGGTTTGAGCGTGCCGAGATCGATCTCGCCACCTTCGACGAACTGTTCGCCGAGGAATGCCGCGCGCTTGGCGCCGAGGTGCGCGGTCGCGACGTGCTGCCGCTGCTCTCCGGCCAGTTGCGGCCGGAGATGGTGGAGGCGCTGCGGCAGATCAAGGCGAAGTTCAAGACCGGCTGCATCACCAACAACCTGCCCGACAACGCGATTGGCAGCGCCAGCGGCCGCACGCTTTATATCGCCGAGGTGATGGCGCTGTTCGACCATATCATCGAGTCGGCCAAGATCGGCCTGCGCAAGCCCGATCCGCGCATCTATCGCCTGATGGTGGAGGAGCTTGGGGTCGATCCGAAGGCCTGCATCTATCTCGACGACCTCGGGGT
>Ga0180222_1001319_pt1 | contig 26660 bp, 26 predicted proteins | sample eDN5th37CKraftOP_FD_151336 | JGI IMG/M metagenome (GOLD analysis project Ga0180222, IMG submission 151336) | Enriched Organic Plus compost microbial communities from Emeryville, California, USA - eDNA 5th pass 37_C Kraft OP (version 2) (version 2) ...
CGCGCTGCAGACGCTGCGGTCACAGGCGACGAATTTCGGCTCGAAGCTCAGCACGGTGCAGACCCGGCAGGAATTCACCAAGCAGCTCATCAACACCCTGGAGACCGGCGCCGACAATCTGGTTCTTGCGGACACCAACGAAGAAGGCGCGAACCTCCTCGCCCTGCAGACCCGCCAGCAGCTTTCGACCACCGCATTGTCGCTCTCCGCGCAAGCCGACCAGGCGGTGCTGCGGCTGTTCGGCTGACGTCCTCACCTTCGCAGTATTGTTACGGCGGGGCGCGAGCCCCGCCGTTTTTGTTTACGCGGCATTAACCATGGCTGGCCGACCATCCAGCGCGAATCGGCGGAGATGTATCATGGCGCTGAAGGTGGAATTGAAGCCGGGAGAGCGCATCCTGATCGGCGATTGCGTGATCACCAACGGCGACCAGCGCACGCGCTTTCTCGTCGACGGCACCGCACCGATCTTGCGCGAGCGGGACATCATGACCGCGGAGCGCGCCGACACGCCGGCGAAGCGCATCTATCTCGCCGTGCAGCTGATGTATATCGGCGGCGATCCGACGAAGCAGCACGAAGTGTATTTTGCATTGATGCAGGACATCGTGCAGGCCGCGCCGAGTGCGTGGCGTTACATCGCCGACATCAACAATCAAATCTTAACGGGCGATCTGTATAAAGCGCTGAAATCAGCCAAAAAGCTTATCGAATATGAGCAGGAGCTGCTAACGCATGCACAACGCGGCCAAAGCCTACGGGACAGTGGCGCAACAGACCGCAAGTCCGCGTGAACTCGAGGCCCAGCTGCTGCTGCGCGCCGCATCGCGACTGCAGAATGTCCACGATCATTGGGATAGCCAGCGCAGCGGGCTCGACCACGCGCTGCTGTTCAATCGCAAACTGTGGACCGTCTTCCTGACCTCGGCCACCAACAAGGACAATCCGTTGCCGGCCGAGGTTCGTCAGAACATCGCCAATATCGGAATCTTCGTCATCAATCAGACGCTGAATGTCATGGGCAATCCGCAGCCCGAACGCTTGCGCAGCCTGATCAACATCAACCGGCAGCTCGCCGCGGGATTGAGCGGCGGCGCCTGACGCGCGTCTTTCTCCGAATACAAAAGGCCCGCCTTTCGGCGGGCCTTTTTGCATTTCGGGTACCAGCGCGGCCTGCGGCGTCGTCACGCGGCGCGCTGAAGCGCCGGCAGAAGGCCTACAGGTAGTTCAGGATGCTGGTCTGGAACAGCTTGGCCGTCGTCTGCAACGACGCCTGCAGGCTGGTCTGCAATGCCAGGATCTTTGCAGCCACCTCTTCATTGGTGACACCTTCGATATCCTGAAGAAGGTTGCCCAGCGTCATCTTGGTTTGCGCATGGCGGTCGACCGCGGCGTCGGCGGAGACCTGCGCGCCTGCAAGCTCGGCCTGGATCGTCTCGATGCGTTGCGTGCCGGCCGGCCCGTCGAAGGCCGCCCGCAGGCGCGTGGTGAGCGCTTCAGCCCGCGCCTGGGACTCGGGGTCGCCGGCGGGCATCGAGATCGCGGCAAGCGCAGCGATATTCTGCAATTGCCAGCGGATCCCTTCCTCGTTGGCCCGCAGGCCATATTGCACGGTGATCGACTGATCGATCTTCGCCACCGCGGTTGAACGGGCCGGCTGGCTGCCCGCCTCCCCGGTATACCAGGTGACGGTGTCGGCGGCGGTGCCAGCCACGGATCCGGTCGCTGTGTCGAAAGGCGGCCCGTCGACCCGGCGCGGCGGGTTGGCATCATCGGTCCGGAAAAAATCATCCGATGCTGCAAGCGCCGAGGCCGCGGTGAGCGCGGTGCGCGCCCGGCTGCCGAGTTCGGCCGTCAGCGCCGCACGCAAATTCGTAGCCGTTTCCGTGCTGTCCGCCCCGATCGCAAATTCACCCGGCGCGGGCGTGGCAGAATTCGTGGCGGTCAGCGTCAGCGTCTCGGTCGAGCCATCGGGCAGGCTGAGCGTGATGCGCACGGCCTCGCCCGCGTTTGGATTGGTCGCGCCGAGATCCACGGCAACCTGCGGCGGTGCACCGGCGGGTCCCGTCACGGTCGCGCCCGTCAGGGTCGACGTGATCGCCGAAAGCTTGAACCCGTAGATCGTCGGCGGCGCTTCTTCGGCGAGACCGACAGCGGTCGGCGACGGCGTCATGACTTCGAGGCGTCCGAGTCCAGAGGCGCCGAGATCGGCCTGCAGCCGCTCGGCGATGATCTGCCGCAAGCCTGCGCGTGCGCCGTCACCATCGAGGATCTGCGAGACCGATGCGACGGCCGGCTGGTCCGTCGCCAATCCGGAAAACAGGAAGCGGTCGCCGGACCGCGTGTTGAGCAGGCCGAGAAGCTCGCCCAGCGCGGAGGTGGCGCTGGTCTGCGCCGTGGCGCGACCGTCTACAGAAGACATCTGCGCCGCAACCGCCTTGGTTTCCCGTCCGATCGCGCCGATCCGGGTCAACACCGTCTGTGCGAGTTCGAGGCGGCCGCTGATATTCTTGATGGTGTCGCCGTAACCCTCGATCGCCGAAAGATGCGCACGCAGACCGACGGTGAGGCCGCGGTTGATGCCGATGCCAGCGTAATCGTCGGCGCGCTTTCCGGTTGCGAGCTGGCGCTGCAAGTCGCCGAGCTGCGCGCGCATGCCGACCAGCGACTGCGTCAACAACAACGATCTAGTCCCGACGCCGACGATGCTCATCCGAGTGTCCCGAATCCGCCTTCAGATTCTCATCAACATGTCCATCATCTCCTTGACGACGGACATCACGCGCGCATTCGCGCCATAGGCGCTTTGCAGCGTGAGAAGATTGGCCATTTCGACATCGACATTGACCGCAGAGGCATCCGCGACGCGCTCCTTCAGCGCGTTGACGACGACCTGCTGACCCGCCGCGAGATTGGTCGCGTTTTCCGCCGCTTCACCCTGAAAGCTGATCACCTGACGCAGGAATGACGACAGCGATCCGGTGAAGGGCGAGCCGGTCGAGCCGATACCGGTCTTCGCCGGAAAGGTGACGGCGGAATCGACGAGCTGGCTCAGGATGAAGTCCGGCCGCGTCGGATCGCCGGCCGACGCTCCCGTCTGGTACATCACGAGCTTGGAGGGATCGGCCACGAGCTGCGCGTTCACCGTGATGCGTCCGGCAAGCCCGACGCTCTGCGAGCCAGTCGAGCGGATCGCCCCGGTATAGATCGCAGAAGCATCGGTGAAGAACGGCAATTGCGGATCGCCACTGCCGAAGCTTGCCCGCGTCACGGTGACGTCGGCGGAATCGATCCTGGAATTGTTCGCAGCCCCGTCGTCCAGGACGCGCAGGATTGATCCGGACGGATTGGAGAAGGTAATCCGGCCGTTGAAGTGGCTGTTGAGCTGTGCGGCAATTCCTGCGACGCCGTTGGAAAAGTCGACGCCGATCACGGTGTCGGACGGATCGGCCGTAATGTCGTTCGACAAAGGCAGCGCAGCCGGGTCATCGACCCGTACGATCGTGACGCGATGCTGCTGGCCGGTGACCGTATCGGTCCAGGCCAGGTTGATGCGGTTGCCGTCGAGCATCGCGGCGGTGTCGATGTCGTAGCCCTGTTGCGCACCCGAGGTAACGGCGCTCCCCGGTATCGTCTGGTCAGACAGGCTCGAAGCCATCGCCGCAGCGATCGCGTCGAGTTGGGCCTGAGCCTGCGGCAGGATGTAGTCGCGCATCTCGATGAAGGCAGCGATCTCGCCGGAGCGGATCGCATTGCTGGCGAGAAGGTCGACGGAGCCGCCAGTCGGCGTGACGAGGGTGATCGTGCCCACCGCGCGGGTCGCCGGATCGTCGGTCCATTGCGATGCCGGCGTGATCGAACCCTGCAGGTCGAAGCCGAGCCGCGCGGCGTCGGTCCCGACCAGTTGAATCCCGGAATTGGTGAAGACGGTGATCTGATTGTAATCAGTCGCGATCACCCGGATATCCATGAGCTGCGAGAGCTCATCCACGTAGGTGTCGCGCTGGTCGAGCAAGGCGGCGGTCGCCGCGTCAGCCCGCGTGTTGAGCGCGAGCTGTCGGTTGATGTCGGCAATCCGCTGCATCGCGTTGTTGGCGCGCGAGACCGCATCGCTGATGCCGTATTCGGCATCGCTGCGCAGCGACTGGATGTCCGCCGACATGCTGTTGAGCTGCTGCGCCAGCACCTGGGCTTTGCTGATGACGGCGGCGCGCGCCGCCGGCGATTCCGGTGACGTGCCGAGGGTCTGCAGCGTCGTCGTGAGCTCGTTGAAGGCGACTTCGAGCGTCGAGTCCGCGCCCGGCTCGCCATACATGCTTTGCAGCCGCGCAAAGAACTGCGCCCGCAGGTCGGCATAGGCGCCGCCCGCCGCCTCGGTGCGCAACTGACGCTGCAGGTAGATGTCGAGTTCGCGATTGACCGCGGCGACCCGCACGCCGAGGCCCGCGCCGCCGGACGAGATCGAGGTCTGGCTCAGCGTTTTGCGGACATAGCCCGGCGTCTCCGCATTCGCCACGTTCGAGGCGATCAGCGCGAGACCGGCCTGCACCGTGCGCAGGCCGGAGGTCGAGGTGTTCAGGGCCTGCGTCAGGCTCATGACATTGTCCTAGCGCTCGCCGTCACGCTCACCGCAGCATGTTGAGGAGTTCCTGCGTCATGTCGTTTGCTGTCGAGATGACGCGGGTATTCGCCGAATAGGCCTGCTGGGTGACGATCAGCTTGGTGAATTCGTCGGCGATGTCGGTGTTTGACCCTTCCAGCGACGATCCGATGATGGTGCCGCTCGCTCCATAAGTCGGCGAGCCGGATTCGTCGGTCGCCTCGAAGGCGCCGCCGTCGATGCGCTTGAGGAAATCGGCGCCGGTGAAGTTGGCGAGCGTGATTTCCGCAAGGTCGATGGTGCGGCCGTTCGAGTAGGACCCGACGATGCGTCCCTTGTCGCTGATCGAGATGGTCTGCAATTCGCCGGCTGCGTAGCCGTTCTGCTGCAGCAGGTTGACCTGTGCGTTGCCGTTCGGATCGGCGAATTGGGTGATGCCACCGGCGCCGTGGTTGAGCTGGAGGTTGCCGAGATTGATGCCGTCGATCACGACGTTGTTCAGTTGCAACGAAGCAATCAGGGGGCTCATCTGGCCGTTCGGCCCGAAGGTGTAATTGGCGCCTGCATTGACCCAGGCCGCCTGCGTGCCGGTGGCGTTGGAATTGGTCTGATAAAACAGGTTCCAGGTCTCGGCGCCGCCATTGGCCTGAGAGTCGACCTTGGCCCAGCGCAGCTGGATATTCACCGCCGTTCCCGAAACGTCATAGGCAGTGATCGCTCCGCCGCCGAGCGAGGAGTCAAGGAACGCGCGTTCGTCATCTCCGATCACCGTGCCGTTGGAGGGCAGGCCCGACAGCGTCCGGATGCCGAAGACCGAATGCGTCGCGCTGCCGCTCATGGTGATGGTGTCGGTCATGTTGCCGGCGGTGACCGTCACATTGCCGTTCGTGGTGTTGACGCTCGCCGTGCCACCGGTGAGGCCAGTCAGCGCCGCCGACAGCTCGGCCATCGTCGAAACCTGACCGACGCCGGTGCCGAAGGTTATCGTCAGGGGCGTGTTTCCGCCCACCTGAATGACCATGGTTTGACCGGCTCCGACCGCATTCTGCGTGAGCAGATTGGTGGCGTTCGTCGTCCCGACATTGACGCCGAGCTCGCCAAGGAGCGACAGGGTCGAGCCGCCGCCGATCTCGATATGAGTGTCGGCATCGGCGCTGGTCAGGACCAGACGGTTCGAGCCATTGAGCGACGCGGTGACGCCGGTGGTGCCGGACTGCGCGTTGATGGCGGCAAGCGCCGCTGTCGCATCCGCGCCCGCGCCGATGGTGATCGCCGTGCCGTTGATCTCGATGGTGCCACCCGCGGAGGACAAGGTGGAAATGTCGACGGTTCCGGTCGCGACCGCGACTGCGTCAGGCGACAGGGTCGCGCCCGAGCCGAGAATGCGCGCGGGGGCCGGCGGTCCGTAGATCGGATTGGCCGAGAAATTCGCCGGATTGAGCAGCTCGGATCCCGGAATGTCGGTGTCGGAATTATTGGTCCGGGGATAGGCCGCGAGGTTTGCACGATATTCGATCGACGTCGTCTGCTGGGCCGGCAGGAAGTCGTTCTGGAATTGCAGCAATTGCGGAACGCTGCCGGTGGCATTGCCGGTCGCCGGATCGATCGGCAGGCCCATCAGGTAATAGCCCGCGCCGTTGACCAGATAGCCGTTCTTGTCGGGGCGGAAATCGCCGCGCCGGGTGTAATAGTCGGCTCCGCCGAAGATCGGCGAGTTGTCCTGGATCGATGTCGGCTTCTGCACCACGAAGAAGCCGTCACCATTGATCGCCATGAAGGTCCCGACCGAGGCGCCCTGGATGTCGCCCTGCACGGAGTTCGTTGCGCGAGCGCTGGCCATCACGCCGCCGGCCAGCTGCTTGGAGGGGATGTTGTCCGGGATCAGGTCCTGAAAACTGGTGTCGATCCGTTTGAAGCCGGTGGTCTGCGAATTGGCGATGTTGCCGGACACATTCTCGAGCGCATAAGACTGCGCGCGCATGCCGGTGACAGCAGTATTAAGAGCGCCGAAGATACCCATTACCTTGTCCTCCAGGACGGCAGGCGGACCGGCTGAACAAGCGGCCGCACGCCTCGTGGCGACATCATCGCAAGCCGCGTGCCATAGGGATTGACAAGACTAATCAATGGCTTATCGGAGCCGTCACGACGGCGTTCGCGGACACTTTTGCCGCATCCCGGCAAAATTTACCGGGAGAGTTTGCGCTGCGAAAAACAGGCTCTAGTGTCCGGAATCGAACATCGAAGGACGTCCCATGCGTTTTGAAGGTACCAAGGGCTATGTCGCGACCGAGGATCTCAAGGTCGCGGTCAATGCCGCCATCACGTTGCAGCGCCCGCTTCTGGTGAAAGGCGAGCCCGGCACCGGCAAGACCGTGCTGGCGCAGGAGATCGCCAAGGCGGTCGGCGCCGAGTTGCTCGAATGGCACGTCAAGTCCACCACCAAGGCGCAGCAGGGCCTCTACGAATATGACGCGGTGTCGCGGCTGCGCGACAGCCAGCTCGGCGACGAGCGGGTGCGGGACATCCGCAACTACATCAAGCGCGGCAAATTGTGGGAGGCATTCATCCGCGAAAAGCGTCCCGTGCTGCTGATCGACGAGATCGACAAGGCGGATATCGAATTCCCGAACGACCTGTTGCAGGAACTCGATCGGATGGAATTCTTCGTCTACGAGACCGGCGAGGTCGTGAAAGCCAGTCAGCGACCGATCGTCATCATCACGTCAAACAACGAGAAGGAGCTGCCCGACGCGTTCCTGCGCCGCTGCTTCTTCCACTACATCCGTTTTCCCGATGCCGACACGATGCGCGCCATCGTCGACGTGCATTTCCCCGGCATCAAGCAGCGTCTCGTCTCCGAGGCCTTGAAGCTGTTCTACGAGACCCGCGATGTGCCGGGCCTGAAGAAGAAACCGTCGACGTCGGAATTGCTCGACTGGCTGAAGCTCCTGATGGTCGAGGATATCGGCCCCGAAACATTGCGCGAGCGCGATCCGAAGAAGCTGATCCCGCCGCTGCACGGCGCGCTTCTGAAGAACGAGCAGGACGTGCATCTGTTCGAGCGGCTGGCCTTCATGGCGCGACGCGACGGGCGCTGAGGGTCACCCCACACAGGCGCCGCCGCGGGGCGGGGCTTGACCTATTCGGCTTCCGGCCGCTTGGCCTCTGCGGCCTTTGCTGCCGCCGCAGCTTCTGCGGCGATGCGTTCTTTTTCGGCGCGAGCCGCAGCGCGCTGCTCTTCCTTGAGCCTGGCGGCCTCGGCCTTGGCGGCGGCTTTCTGTTCGGCGCGCAGGCGCTTCGCTTCGGATTTTTCGGCGTCGTGGATTCGCTTGGCTTCGGCTTTCTCGGCCGCGATCCGTTCGCGTTCGATCCGGCGCAGCTCCGCCTGTTCGGCTTCGATCTTGCGCTGTTCCCGGCGTTCGGCCTCGGCGGCGGCCGCCTGCTCCGCGAGGATGCGCGCGCGCTCCGCCGCCTCCTCGGCTTCCTTCTTCAGCCGCGGTTCGTTCTTCGACCACCAGACTTCGCGACGGCGAGACTGGCGTGACGCGAAGTCTTCATAGCGCCTGAAGCCTGCATGATAATGTTTTGCGATCAGGCGCCCCATTCGCCCGCCGCCCCAGACCAGTTCAAAGGGTTCGAACAGCCGGAAGCGGTCATCGCCTTCCGCGATGGCGCCGGAGATCAGCAACGCCGCCATGGCTGCCGTGTTGAGGCCTTGCGGACCGAAACCGCTCGCAAGCCACACGCCGGGACTGACCTCGCCGATCTGCGGCATCAGGTGAACGGTCAGCCCGATGGTCCCGCCCCAGGCATGGTCGACCTCGACGCGGCCGAGCTGTGGAAAGCGCGCCCTGAGCTCACTGCGCAGCCGATAGCCGTGCCAGCGCGGATTGGCGCCCGGAGACGCGAGGCGCCCGCCGAACATCAACCGGTCGCCGCCGACGATCCGGTAATGGTGCCCGGCGAACTTTGAATCGCTCACCGCCCCCCGATAATCCAGCGCTTCGACAAGCCGGTCGCCGAGCGGCTTGGTGACAATGGCAAATGTCTCGAGCGGGATCAGCATATGCGCGACCTCGGGCACGAGCCTTCCGAGATGCACGTTGCCGGTCAACACGATATGCGCCGCACGGACCCGGCCATGCGGGGTGATGATGCGCTTGCGAACGCCCGCGGGATCGATCGCCACCGCCGGCGTCTGTTCGAAGATCCGCACACCTGCCGCTTCGGCGCGTTCGATCAGATGCCGCGCATAGGCGTAAGCGTCGAGATTGAACGCGGTCGGGAAATGAATGGCCTGGAAATAATAAGGCGACTTCACCTTGCTCCGCACCAGATGCGCCGGCCAGACTTCGATATCCGCGCCGAATCCACGCAGCAGATCCGCCTTGTCGGCGATCTCGCGTTCGCGATTGGTTTTGGAAATCTGCAACGAGCCCTCGCTCTGGATGATATGGCTCGCCCCGTCATCGATGGAGCGACGCAGATGCTCGAGGCCATCCTGCGACAACGCCCATAGCTCGCGCGCGTCGTCCACGCCGACGCGTTCGACGATCCGGTCGATGCTCTGGAAAAAGCCGGGGCGGACAAAGCCCGTGTTGCGGCTCGACGCATTCCAGGCGACCCGCCGCTCCTCCAGCACTACGACGGACCAGCCGCGACGCGCCATTTCGAGCGCGGTGAGGAGGCCAGCCAACCCACCGCCGATGATGCAGACGTCGGCATCGAGATCGTTGCTGAGTTTCGCAAAACCGGGCGCCGTGCCGACCTGCGCGTTGAACCATGTCGCGCCGTAGTCCGGGTCGGCGGGCGCCGCAGCAGCGACGTCCGCAACCCCGGCGACCTCGGCTTCGGATGAGGCCGCGTCCGGTTGCGGCTCGTTCTCCAGGTTCGTGTTAGGCTCGCTCACCGAACGCCCCTCGCCTTGCGGACCCTGTTCCATGCGCCGTCTGATGCTTCTGCGTCACGCCAAATCCGACTGGTCGCAACCGGGTCAGCCCGATCATGCGCGCGAACTTGCCCCGCGCGGCCTCAAGGACGCGCCGATGGTCGGGCGCTACATGGCCGAACACGCGCTGATCCCGGATCACGCGATTGTCTCCACCGCGACGCGTACGCGCGAAACATGGCGTCTTGTGGCCGACGCCTTCGCGCGCAAATCGCCGGTCACGTTTAAAGACAGCATCTATGAGGCCTCGCCCCGCTCCATTCTGGCCGCGATCGCGGAGGCACCCGCCTCCGCCCGATCCGTCCTGGTGATTGGTCATAATCCGGGTTTCCAGGAAACCGCAAATCTGCTGGTCGGCAGCGGCGACCAGCGCGGGCGCGACAAGCTGCGGGAAAAATTTCCGACCGCCGCGCTCGCGGTGATCGACTTCGCGGGCGATGACTGGTCCGCGGTGCAGCCCGGCGCCGGCCGGCTGGAAAGTTTCGTCACGCCGCGTGCGATAGCCGCCGCAAGAGGTTAAGCTCTCCGAAAAGGGGAGGAAACGATCATGTTCAAACGGATTCTTGTCCCGGTCGACCTGGCCGAACCCGAACTTGCAAAGCCAGCGATCGATACCGCCTGCGCCATGGCGAGTGCCTCGGACGGCGTGCTTCGCATCGTTCACGTGCTTCCGATGACGCCGGTCATGCTCGCGGAATACGTTCCGCCGGATTTCGATACGCAGCAGCGCAAGTCGGCCGAAGACGGCATGAAGGCCCTCACCGCCGAATGCCGCCTGCCGCCGGATCGCGTCTCCGGCGTCGTGCGCCAGGGCGGCATCTATCACGAGGTGATCGAGGAGGCGAAGGCGACGAATGCCGATCTCATCGTGATGACGTCGCATCGGCCCGACATGCGCAGCTACTTCCTTGGTTCCAATGCGGGCCATGTCGTGCGCTACGCCAATTGCTCGGTGCTTGTCCTGCGCGACTAGGACGCTGTCGCGCCCGCTGCTGCGGGTGGCTTCGGCAAGACATCGGGAGGGATGGCGTCGAGTGTATAGCGCCGCGGCAGGTTGCGCTTGAAGAACATGCCGAGCTGCCACAGCACCAGCATCAGGAATCCGAGCAGAAACAACGACGCGGCCATCTCGCCTTGCCGAACCGCACTGACGATGAGCCCGAGCATCGCAATGCAGATTCCGACGAAGATCACAAAGCCCGGCCAATACAGAAACACGATCGCGCCCGCGAGGAGCCGCGGTGTGCCGCCGGCGGCGGCGATCTTCTCGTGCAGCGCCACGATGAAACGCGTATAGCCGTCGTCCAGTCGCTCCTGTTCGAGCATCGATTTCCACGACGCCGAAGCGATCGAGATTTTCGGATTCTTGTCCGCCCAGATTTCCGCAAGGAAGCGATAGGACTGCATCGTCACCGGACGAAAGGCGAGCCTGATCTGGCGAATGTCCCGATAGGGAATGGTGCCGGACATGCCTCCCGCCGACCATTGCAACGCATCGGGCGTCAGCCGCAGCTGCGAGGGCGCGCCCAACAAATTCGACTTGAAAGAATACTGAATGTCAGCGGTCTCGCCGCCGTTCTCACTCATGATTTCATCCCCTCCCCTCGGCGCGGCCCTCTTAGCATAAGGCGGCGGTGACGACGCAGCGTTCTGGCGCCGCCGGAACGAGCCCTTCCGGCCCGCGTTGACCCGGACGGAAACTCATTGGGTGAATGCGATGCGATCCTTGTCGAGACTGGCTCTCATCTGCGGAATGGCGGCTGCAATTGCCACACCGGCGTCCGCGCAAACAGCGGGAACAGCCGGCGGATCGTCGACCGGCAGCAGCCCCACAACGGGCGCCACGGCGGGTTCCGGTCCCTCCAGTTCGGGGACTGGGACGGCGCCCTCGGCGCGACAGCCGGCGATTCCAGGCGCAGTCAGTCCAGGCAATCCCAATGCGGCGTCACGCCCGAATGTACCGAATATCAGCGGTTCCCCCGTCATCCCCTCGCGCCCGGTTCCCTCGACGCGCTAGCCAATCTGCATCGCATCGGCACAAGATTGCGACACGCTGCAGCATGAAAAAAGCGCCGGTAATGACCGGCGCCCTTTGTTTCGAGCCATAATCGGCGATCAGCTTGCGGCTTTGCGGTTGACCTTGCTCTCGGCGACCGTGGTCAGCTTCTTGTCGGCCGCGTGCTCTTCTTCGAGGGTCTTCTGCAGAATCGCCGCAGCGTCATCGCGGCCGAGCTGATGCGCCCAGGCGACCAGCGTGCCGTAACGCGTGATCTCGTAGTGTTCCACGGCTTGCGCCGAGGCGATGATGGCGGCGTCGAGCACTTCCTTGTCTTCGACCTCGCCGGACACTTCCTGTGCTTCGTCGATGATGCCGTCGATCGCCGGGCAATCGACCGCCTTCGGCTTCAGATCATGCAGCTTGAACACCTGCTCAAGGCGCGCGACGTGGTTTTCGGTCTCCCGAAGATGGTTCTGAAGCCCGTTCTTCAGGTCGCGATCGGTCGACTTGCTGATCATGTCGGGCAGCGATTTCAGGATCTGCTTCTCGGCGTAATAGATATCCTGAAGCTGGTGAATGTAGAGGTCGTTCATTGTCTTGATGTCAGCGGAAAACAGGCCCATCTGCGGCTCCCTTTTTCGTTATGTACGATTGCTGGACGCATCTGCGTCCCCGGAGCCAACGTAGGGACCGCACGCAGGTTCCTGACGAAGTCGTTATCGCTTGCACGGAACCCCCGGTCGCCGCGCGCATTGCTCAAGTAACTCACTATTGGGCAAGTCACTCAGGAAGAGCACAAGGAGCAGGGACCCGGTTCCGGGAGGTCCGCGATGAACGATCCAGAAACGCCAGAACAGCAGCAGCCAGAGGAGCGCCGGGAGCCGACCGAAACCACGACCCGCCGCGCACCATTCGATATTTCAGGACTGAACGACATTCCGCAGGCGCGTGAAGACGACCCGCCCTATCAAAACTGGTGGGTGATCCCCACCCGCTAGGCTTCGCATGCGAGCGGAAAAGCGGGCCCCCTATCGGAGTTGAAAAAGCCGGCCCCAAGGCCGGCTTTTTCGTCTTCTTAAGGAAAACCGCGCTCGTCAGCGCTTGGCGGCGCGCTTCGGCTTGTCCCAGCCGTAATAATCGAACCAGTAATTCATCCACCAGCCGCCCAGCACCGGTACGACGCAATTGGCGGTCGAGACGAACACTTCGCGCTGGGTCAGCTCACGCTGCGTCACGATGGTGCCGACGATCGGCGAGACAACGGCGCAGGCCGCGGTCGTCGCGATGAAAGCGCCCGAGGCGCTGTGGACACCATGGCCACCCTTGCCGCTGAGCCAGCTTCCGGTCCGGTGACCCGAACGCAGCGCGAAATACGCGCCGGTTGCGCCTGCGCCGACGGCAAAATTCGATGCGGCAAGACGCGGATCGCGAACCGTCCACGGATTGCTCGCCCACCAGCCCCACCAAGGCGCATACCACGGCGCCGGTGTGACAACGACCTTGGCACGGCGGTGCTGCGCATCGGCAGTTCCGCCTCCGAACACAACAGCGGCAGCCAGCGCCGCCAACATCAGCCCAAATTTCCGCATCGGACACCCCCTTGGCTGCCGGACTTCGGATGTGACCGGTCAGACGAATAAGGCCGGTGGTTTTCCACCTGCCCAGATTCGCATCTTGAGGATATCCAGCCGCCAAAGTCGAGGAGCGAGCCCGGTTTTTCCGGGGATTTTGAGCGTGTTGCATTGGGTGTTGCAGAACAAACACGCCGGCAACCCATTCCCGGCGATACGCGCGTGTTGTGCAACGCACTCACACCGGGAAGCCGGCGCGCTTCAATCGCACGATCGCAAGATCGAGCGCGGACAGGAAGGCCGAGCGGTCGCGTGCCGTGAAGGGCGGCGGGCCGCGCGTCGCCTCTCCTGCGGAGCGCAGGCTGTCCATCAGGTTGCGCGCGGCGAGCGCCATGCCGATCGATTCGTCGTCGAACACCTTGCCGGTCGGCGCAATTGCCACCGCGCCGGCCTTCACGCTGCGGCTGGCGAGGGGAATGTCCGCCGTGACGACGATCGCGCCCGGGCGCGCGTGCTCCGCGATCCAGTCATCGGCCTTGTCCATCCCGCCGGGCACCACGACTCGCTCGATGCGCGGGTCGCGCGGTACGGCTATCGGCGCGTTCGCAACAACGACCACACGCAGATTGTGGCGATCAGCGACGCGATAGATCTCGGATTTGACCGGGCAGGCATCCGCATCGACCAGAACGAGTATCGGGCCGCGTTCAGCCTCGGACGTCATCAGTACTGTCCCCCCTCGTCAGGCGCGTATCCGCCGTGCCTCGTGCGCCAAGGCTTGGACCCGCGGGTAGTTCGGTATCGCGTCGGTTGCATGGCGGCTTTCATAGCCGGGTCGCGGGCATGACATTGGCGCGCCAGTTTCACACTGTTACAATCGAAATTGCGGAACGCACAGCTCCGCGGCCTTTGAAGAAAATAGCGCCGATCAAGAAACTCATCCGGTGAGGAACAATGCCTGAGGCTACCGACCGCTCGTTTCCCTACAACGCCTGGTACGTCGCCGCCTGGGATTATGAGATCAAGCGCACCCTCATGCCGCGAACCATCTGCGGCAAGAAGGTCGTGATGTACCGCACCGCCGCCGGTCAGATCGTGGCACTCGAGGACGCCTGTTGGCACCGCCTCGTGCCCTTGTCCAAGGGCTGGCTCGAAGGGGACGAAGTCGTCTGCGGCTATCACGGCCTCAAATTCGATCCGAACGGGCGCTGCACGTTCATGCCCTCGCAGGAGACGATCAATCCCTCGGCCTGCGTGCGCCGCTTCCCGGTCGTCGAGAAATATCGCTTCGCCTGGATCTGGATGGGCGACCCCGCCCTCGCCGATCCCGCCACGATCCCCGACATGCATTGGGTGGACGACCCCGCCTGGGCCGGCGAAGGCAAACTGACGCCGCTTGCCTGCAATTATCGGCTGGTGATCGACAACCTGATGGACCTGACGCACGAGTCGTTCGTCCATCGCACCTCGATCGGCAATTCCGCGGTCGCCGAAGCGCCGTTCGAAGTGACGCACAGCGAGCGCACCGCCCACGTGACGCGCTGGATGATCAATATCGAGCCGCCGCCGTTCTGGGCCTTCCAGCTTGGCGCCACCGGCCCGGTGAAGGTCGATCGCTGGCAATACATCAATTTCGAAGCACCGGCCGCGGTCGTTCTCGACGTCGGCGTCGCCCTGACCGGCACCGGCGCACCCCAGGGCGATCGCTCCAAAGGCGTGAACCTGCGCGTCTGTCACTTCATCACGCCGGAGACCGAACGGCGCTGCCACTTCTTCTGGGTGGTCCGCCGCAATTTCAAGCTTGGCGATCAGCGCCTCACGACCGAGACGCGCGATCGCAATGCTGCGATCATCGGCGAGGACGAGGCGATGCTCGAAGCCCAGCAGATCGCGATGGAGGAAAATCCCGACGCCGTTTTCTACAACCTCAATATCGATGGCGGCGCGATGTGGGCCCGCCGTATCCTCGAGCGCATGATCCGCGACGAGGCGCCGGCCGCCTTGCGGGCTGCCGAATAGGACAGCGCCATGCGTGTCGTAGAAACCTGGACCACCGCGCGCGTGCGCAGCGTGCGCGATGTCACCCCCACCATCAAATTGTTCGAACTGGTGCCCGCCGAAGGCAGCCCGGCCCAAATTCCGCTCGGCGGCCATCTCAACGTGACGGTGATGATCGGCGAGCGCGCCGATACGCGCTCCTATTCGCTGATCGGCCCCGCCAGTCCGGATGCCTATCGCATCGCGGTCAAGCTCAATCGCGAAAGCCGGGGCGGCTCGGCCTATATGTGGACGCTCAAGCCGGGCGCGCAGATTTCGATTTCCAGTCCGCGCAGCCATTTCGGCATCGACTTCGACCGGGCGGATTACCTGTTGATCGCGGGCGGCATCGGCATCACGCCGATGGTCGGGATTGCGCATGCACTGGCCCGCCGCGGCGCGCCGCTCCGCATGATGTATTGCGCGCGCACCCGCGACGAACTGGCCTTCGCGGACGAACTTCGCGATCTCCTCGGCGACCGGCTGCAGACCTTTGTCTCGGCTGATGGCCAGCGGCTCGATCAGCGGGCGGCCTTGTCGTCGCTCGCGCCGGGCGGCATCGCCGCGGTCTGCGGCCCGCTGCCTCTGCTCGACGAGGCGCGGAGCCTGTGGCGGGAGCTTGGCCGGCATTATCCAGATCTTCGCTTCGAGACATTCGGCTCGAGCGGATCGCTCGCCGCCGAACCATTCCGTGTTCGCATCGCGCAGAGCGGCAGGGAAATCGTCGTACCGGAAACGATGTCGATCCTGGATGCGCTGGAGAATGCCGGCATCGGCGTGATCTCGGATTGCCGGCGCGGCGAATGCGGCGTCTGCGCGCTCAACATCGTATCGGTCGACGGCGTGGTCGATCATCGCGACGTGTTTTTCAGCGACGAGCAGAAGCACGAGAATAACAAGCTCTGCGCCTGCGTCTCGCGTGCGATCGGCACGATCACGATCGATCCGCTGCTGCGACCCGAGCCGCCGCGCCCGCAACGGTGAAGCGCGCATGGGCAAGGCATGCCATATGGTTCTTGCCTTGCCATTGCTCGCGGCGATCGGGGCGCCAGCGGTTGCCGCGGACGACCCGCTGACGAAGATCGTGCCGCCGAAGGATGGCGCGAGCGTCTGCTTTGAGCGGCGCTACGATACGCGGCATCTCAAGCGCCATCCGCAGCAGCAGACGACGCACATTCTTTTGTCGTTCCGCTATCAGGGCGACGACGGCAGCCACATCGAGCGGATCGCGATGACACGGCGCGGCAGGGCGCCGCTTCTCTATTTTGCCGGCGGCTGCGACTTCAGCGAACGCGCAAACCGTAATTCTGGCGGCCAGCGCCTGATCGCCTCCTATCCGAAAGATGAGGGCTATGCCTGTATTGCGCTGACGGAGGCGAATTCGGCGCGCGAAGGCGGCTTTTTCCTGATCGACCTTGCGCGCGACGGCACATCCGCGACGCTCTATATGGACTCGCCGATCGAAGCGATGCAGGGCGCGGACGGACGCAGCCTCCCGGGCGAGGTCAAGCTCGGCCGCAGTGACCGCATCTTCCGGCTGCGCCGCACCGATCCATCCGCCTGCCGCGCGCTGGAGAAAGCATTGCCCGGCCTGCCGTGAGCGGCGCGCAGCGGACACACTCGTAAAACACTCGCGCATCCGCTAACCGCCTTTGCCTCTTGCCGGATCGCGTCGGCAGCCGGGTGCAAGTGAGGCCGGCGAAGGCGCGGGTCCTCCAGCTGCCAGAGAGAGCTGCTCTCTGTGAACCTGAATGTGCGCTACCGCACCAATTCCCGCATTGCGCGATCGAGCCCGTCCAGCGTCAGCGGATACATCCGTCCGCCCATCAGCTGACGCATCATGCGGATCGACTGGGTGTAGTCCCACTCCTCTTCCGGCACCGGATTGAGCCACACGCAGGCGGGATAGGTGCGCGTGATCCGCTCCATCCAGACCTGCCCCGGCTCCTCGTTCATGTGCTCGACCGAGCCGCCCGGCATCGCGATCTCGTAAGGCGACATCGACGCATCGCCGACGAAGATCACCTTGTAGTCGTGCGGATAGGTGTGCATCACGTCGAAGGTCGGCGTTGTCTCCTGGTAGCGCCGGCGGTTCTCCTTCCACACCCGCTCGTAGAGGCAATTGTGGAAGTAGAAATGCTCCATATGCTTGAACTCAGCGCGCGCGGCGGAAAACAGCTCCTCGGTCGCCTTGATATGCCAGTCCATCGAGCCGCCGACATCGAAGAACAACAGCACCTTCACTGCATTGTGCCGCTCCGGACGCATATGGATGTCGAGAAAGCCCTTGTGCGCGGTGCCCTTGATGGTGCCGTCGAGATCGAGTTCGTCGGGGGCGCCGGTGCGGGCGAATTTGCGCAGGCGCCGCAGCGCGACCTTGATGTTGCGGGTGCCGATCTCGACCTCGTCGTCGAAATCCTTGAACTCGCGCCGGTCCCAGACCTTGACCGCGCGGCGATGCTTGCTCTCGCCGCCGATGCGGATGCCTTCCGGGTTGTAGCCTGAATTGCCGAACGGCGAGGTGCCGCCCGTCCCGATCCATTTGCTGCCGCCCTGATGGCGGCCCTTCTGCTCCTCGAGCCGCTTCTTGAGCGTCTCCAGGAGCTTGTCGAGCCCGCCCATCGCCTCGATCTGTTTCTTCTCCTCTTCGGTCAGATATTTGTCGGCGAGCGCCTTGAGCCATTCCTCGGGGATGTCGGCGGTCAGCGCCTCGTCCATCAGCGATAGGCCCTTGAAGACATGGCCGAAGACGCGATCGAACTTGTCGAGGTTGCGCTCGTCCTTCACCAGCACCGCGCGCGACAGATAATAAAAGTCCTCGACCTTGCGCGAGGCGAGGTCGGCATCCATCGCCTCCATCAGCGTGAGGTATTCGCGCAGCGTGACCGGCAGGCCGGCGGATTTCAGCTCGGCAAAGAAGTTTATGAACATTCAGGGCCTCCCGGGGCGCGCCGGCCTCTCACGCTGCCTGCAAAGGAAACCGGCCGGAGGTTTCGGTCAAGGCCCCGTAGAGCCAGGGGCGAGGCCAAAGCTGGCGGGAAAAAGTTCGAAACCCGGCGAGCCGCGGCTTACAGCTCGCACGGTTAATCGACGCGGGGCCCGCGGCCTTGCAAATCCTGATGTTCCGGAAATTTTCCTCTCGCATTTTAAGCGCTTTCGGCAGCACAAGCTTGCCGTTTCGCTGGCACTCAGGGTGAAGATAGCGAACGAGCGATGCCAACACCTGCAGTCCAGATAGACGATATTGTGATGGTCGACCGGCGACGGATCGCGCGGACGGACGCCGCGATCGGTGGCCGCTATTCGCTCGCCGGCCGGCGCAACGTCCGTGGCGAGCGGCGCGAATTCGCCTGCCGCACGATCGACATCTCGTCGGAGGCGATCGCCCTGATTTGCCCCGTCGTCGGCCCGATCGGGGAACGCGTCATTGCCCATTTCGATGAATTCGGCAGGCTGGAAGGGCAGATCGTCCGTCTCTTCAAAAACGGCTTTGTCATGCGGCTCGTGCTCGGGCGCGGCGAGTACGAGACGCTGTCGGCGCGGATCGACTGGCTGCACCGGCACAAGCACCACAATCTCCCGGACGACCGCGAGCACAAGCGCACGGCGCCGAAAAACCCGCATTCCACGGTTATGCTGTCCGACGGCACCGTCCGCGGCTGTTTCGTGATCGACATGTCGGTCTCAGGCGCCTCCGTGTCCTCCGAAGTGACGCCGCAACTCGGCGACGTGCTTGCGGTCGGCAAGATCATCGGACGTGTCGTGCGGGTCTTCCCGGAGGGCTTCGCGGTCCGCTTCATCGAATTGCAGGACCCGGACAGCCTCGAATATCTGCTGATCCGATCGTAAGGCGGCCGGCCGCGCTCCGCCGGTCACACCCTCCGGCGCCGTCCTTCGCCCCTGCCCGCTTCGCGCGCGACCGGGGCTGGACCGCTTTCTCCCATATTTCCGCCCAAAGCCTTGTGTTACTCGATGACGTCACCGATCATCGGACCTCCATGCGCGCCCGTATTGTTGCGGCCTTTGCCGTTTTCGCCTGCCTGATGCCCAGTCCGCCCGCTCTCGCGCAATCGCGCGAACCGGGCCCGCTGCAGCTCAATGCCCCGGCCGCCACCCCAGGCAGCGGACCGATCCGGATCGAATGGGAGGTCCGGAACCGCTTCCGGCTGTTCCGCAACGAGGCAGATTTCCGGCGGCATGTCGCCGCACATCGCGGGGACGGCGTGCTGGCCGCAGAACAGCGGCTCGCGCATTCGACCGACGGACGCGGCTGGGCACGCGACATGGTCGACAATCTCTGCGTCGATCATTCGGGGCGGCTGCCCGAGACCTGCCTGCGCGACGGCACCAAGGAGAACTATCTCAGCCCCGTCGATCATCCGATCACCGCCATCGCGGCCGGCGCAGTGCCGCCCGGTGCGCTTTGCGTCTGGAATTTCGATGACGGGGAATCCCCGCCCGGCCAGGCCACGACCCGCTGCGACGATCCGGTGCGGATCCGCGTGCGTTACGGCAAGACCACCATCGCCACGGTCGATGTCGGGCTGCCCGATGGCACGGCGCACCGCGCCGCGACCGAGATTCTCGTCAGCGACCTCTTGATCGCCGGCATGGGCGATTCGATCGCGGCGGGCGAAGGCAATCCGGATCGCGCCATCGCGCTTGGCGACGACGGCTTCTGCTTCCGTCGGTTCCTCGCAGGCTCAACGAGCGAATATTTCCGGCCCGGCCGCGCGGGCTTCAAGGGCAACAAGGCCTGCGATCCGGCGCTGTCGACCGGCAGCGGCAACACCTCTGCAGACTGGTCGAAGCTGAATGCGCGCTGGTGGAGCGCGGCCTGCCATCGATCGCTCTACGGCTACCAGTTGCGCGCCGCGCTCGCGATCGCGATCGAAAACCCGCACGTGGCAGTCACCTTCCTGCCGCTCGCCTGCTCCGGCTCGACCATCGAAAGCGGCATCTTCGGTTCGCTGCGCGCCCGCGAATGCCCTACGACAGGCTCCTGCACGAGTTCGAATGTCGCGCAGATGGTGCGGCTCAAGGAAGCGATCGATCTCGCCCGCAAGACCGACAAGGAGCGCAAGCTCGATGCGATCCTCCTGACGGTCGGCGCGAACGACATCTGGTTTTCCGGCCTCGTCGCCGACGTGATCACCGAAGACGCGACTGAGCGCGCGCTATTCAAGCGCGGCGGCCTGATCGCCGACGTATCCGATGCGCGCGGCTATCTGAAGGATTTCCCGCGCGACTTCGCAAAGTTGCGCGATGCACTCAAACCCTATCTCGACGGCCATCTGCAGCGCGTCGTCTATGTCACCTACGGCAATCCCGCGATGGTCAATGGCGGCCAGGTTTGCGCCGGCGGCCGCGCGGGCTTCGACGTGCATCCCGCCTTCAATGTCGACGGCAAAAAGCTTCGCGAGGCGTCGGACTTCGTGGAGCGCGAATTCCTGCCGCGCCTGCGGGCACTCGCGACCTGTGAGGGCTCCGGCACCTGCCGCGATCCGCGCACCGATCGCATGACCTTCGTGGACCAGCATCAGACCGAATTTTCCTATCGCGGCTTCTGTGCGCGCTCGCCACGCGATCCGGTCTTCGACCGCGAATGCTTCCTCGACAACGGCGACAGCTTCGAAAGCAATCCGTCGCAGGCGGCGACCGATCCGCTGCGTTGCAGCCTGCGCGCCCGCGATTTCCGGCCCTATGCCTCGCGCGCGCGCTGGATCCGCACCGCGAATGACAGCTACTTCACCGCGATGACGTTCCCGGAAGGCATTTCGACGGCGGTGCAGCCGAGCGACCTGCATGACGCGACCTGGGGCGCCACCAGCGCGGTCTATGGCGGCGCAGTCCATCCGACAGCGGAAGGCCATGCTGCGATGGCAGATGCGGCCCTGCCGGCGCTGCGTGCGGTGCTCGGGCTATCGACACCCACGCAGGTGCATGCCGAGCCGCTCGCGCCGTTGCAGACGCCGCCGCCACCGGCAGCGACACGGTAGGGTTCACAGAAGCAATCGCTCTCCTGCTGTCATCGCCCGCGAAAGCGGGCGATCCAGTCAACACAACCACTTCGAGCGTTTACTGGATGCCCCGCTTTCGCGGGGCATGACAAGACATGAGCGCCGCGAACCCCGCCGCTCAGCTCGCCGACTTCATGAATTTTTCGGACTTCGGCTTGCGGATCTTCGGAACCGGCTGCGGGCCGCAGGCGAGTGCATTGAGGCATTGCGGCTGAGCGGACTTCTTCTTGCCCTGCGCCGCGGCATCGTCCGGGCCAGCGAGAACAGCCAGTGCAAAACCAAGCGCACACAGCGCCGTTGCCGTCTTCATCGCGCAGCCCCTCCCTCACGCCCGGTGATGCGGGGAATGTTACCCAACCGCGACCATGGAGGCTACAGCGGCGCGTGAGCTACGCGACGCCGAGCTTCTTTTGCAGGCTGGTCGAGGAGGTCGTGTACTGGAAGGTCAGCTTCTTCTCGGGATAGACGTAGCGGTGGATTTTCTGTGCCGCCAACGCGCCTTCGTGGAAGCCGCACAGGATCAGCTTCAGCTTTCCCGGATAGGTGTTGATGTCGCCGATCGCAAAGATGCCCTTCTCCGAGGTCTCGAAGCTTGCGGTCTCGACCTCGATCAGATCGTCGGTCAGCTTCAGCCCCCAATTCGCAACCGGGCCGAGCTTCATGGTGAGCCCGAAGAACGGCAGGATCGCGTCGCACGCGATCTCAAAATTGCTGCCGTCGTTGCGCTTGACGATCGCCTTCGACACCTGACCGTCATTGCCTTCGAGCGACGTCACCTGACCCAGCACGAAGTCGATCTTGCCCTCGCCGACCAGCGCCATCATCTTGTTGACGCTGTCGGGCGCGGCGCGGAATTCCTGCCGCCGGTGCAGCAGCGTCAGGTGGCTCGCAATCGGCGCGAGATTGAGAGTCCAGTCGAGTGCGGAATCGCCGCCGCCGGCGATCAAGAGCCGCTTGCCGCGGAACTGCTCCATCTGGCGCACTGCGTAGTGGACCGATTTCGCCTCATAGGCCTCGATGCCCGGTATCGGCGGGCGCTTGGGCTGGAACGAGCCGCCGCCGGCCGCGACGATCACCACCTTGCATTCGAACACCTTCCCCGCATCGGTGGTGACGCGGAATTCCGGGTCGCCAATCCGCTCGATGGTCTGCACCATCTCGCCGAAATGGAATTGCGGACCGAACGGCTTGATCTGCTCGAGCAGCGCCTTGGTCAGGCCGTCGCCAGTGACAAGCGGAATACCGGGGATGTCGTAGATCGGCTTTTCGGGATAGAGCTCGGCGCATTGGCCGCCCGGCTTGTCGAGGATGTCGACGAGATGCGCCTTGATGTCGAGCAGGCCGAGCTCGAACACCGCGAACAGGCCGCAGGGACCCGCGCCGATGATCAGCGCATCGGTCTTGATGACATTCGTCGCGTCCAGCATGATCTCACCTGCCCTGATAGCTCGGTGTGCGAACCAGCAACCCGTCGAGTTCCTCGCTCATCTTGATCTGGCAGGAGAGCCGGGAATTCGCGCGCACGTCGTAAGCGTTGTCCAGTTGCTCTTCTTCTTCCAGCGAGCGTTCGCCGGTTTTCTCAAGCCACGCATCGTCGACATAGACATGGCAGGTCGCGCAGGTGCACGAGCCGCCGCATTCGGCGACGATGCTCGCGATCGAGCCGCGCATTGCGGCTTCCATGACTGTCTCGCCGATGTCGGCATCCACCTCATGGACGGTGCCATCATATTCAATGAATGTAATCTTCGGCATGGGCAGGCATATGCGTGAAAAGGGAAATGGTTTGTATCCAAACCGATTTACGGCGTCATCCCCGCGCGGCGCCGCAACCGCTTTCGGATCGGGCTTTCCCGTGAAGTGACAATGGCGATCCTGAGCCTCAGGCCTGGCGCTCGGGGGTGCGGACAACGAGCCCATCGAGGGCGTCGGTGACCTTGATCTGGCACGACAGCCGCGAATTCGGCTTCACGTCGAAACCGAAATCCAGCATGTCCTCTTCCATCGGCGACGGGGAGCCGACGATCTCGGTCCAGGCCTCGTCGATATAGACGTGGCAGGTGGCGCAGGCGCAGGCGCCGCCGCATTCGGCCTCGATGCCGGGAATGCCATTCTTGATGGCGCTCTCCATCACTGTGGAACCGATCTCGGCGTCTACGGAGCGGCTTTCGCCCGCGTGGTCGATAAAGGTGATCTTGGCCATCTGGGGCGTGCAAAGTCCGCGTTCACATGGGGAGCGCCAAGCGGAGAGCGCCGGCACACCGCTATATAACCGATCGGCCGCGATCTGCCAGCGTCGATATCATGACGCTGACCGACCGCCCTCGTGCTCTTCGCAGACGCGGCCTGGAGGTCCGTTTGCGGCGACGGTGAGCACTGTCTACGTTACGCTCAGGAGCAGATCCACCGTCCCTGCCGACCCGGTCGGTCATGGCCAGCGCTTATCGATCGGCGGATTGGAGCGGCGGGTCTCAGGCGAAGCTGAGAAGTCCGGCGATCTCGGTCCTCGCCTCATCGACCGCCGCACGCAAGTTATCCACACCCGCGCGGCAGCCCTCGACGTCGCCAGCCTTGGCCGCCGCCTCGACCGCGGCCGCAGCCCTCGCCATGGCAAAGGCGCCGATCCCGAGCGCCGAACCCTTCAGGGTATGGGCGGCGGCGGCCGCCACCGCTGCCGGCGCCTTCTCGATGCGCTCCATCAGCAGGCCGACCTGACGCTCGAACAGCTCCAGCACATCGCGCTCCAGCGCACGGTCGCCGAGCGTCATCCGCGACAGGTGGACAAGGTCAATCGGCCGGTCCCCCGGGACAAGGGGGGGCGCCTTGACGGAATCCAGCGCCGTCTGTGTGATCTCAATCATCGCACGCCTCCGGAGCTCTATCGGCTCCTATCCCGACAATTTGGCCCGTAATCGGCCAAAGCGGGGTAAAAAATGGCCGAAAAGACGCCGTTTGGGCTGGCCAAGTTCTGCGGTGGTTAACCGGGCGTGAGCCGACAGGGTTCCGCACCTGTGCCGAAATCGCACAGCGTTTAAGCCACACTGTTAACGATGATTAAGAAGGACTTAATGCAGAGAGTTTTATTCGGCACGGCAAGCCGGTAGGATAGCCACTGGCGGCTTTTGTCTTGGATTTCAGAACCTTCGGCGGCGGGATGGACCGGCCGGGGGTTTCGGGATGTTCGGACCCCGCCTGGCGGATTGTGCCTGTTGTGTCAGTGAGGCGGGGAACCAATGTCTAACAACCCGAAGAAGGTCGTGGATCCAACTGAAGCGGCCATGGCGGCAATCCAGGAGGCACTGAAAGTCAGAGACGCGGAGATGAACAGCCCAGCAGCGGCTTCGCGCCAGGCCGCTGACACTCCGCCCCCTGCCCCGGCCGCATCCGAACCCGCAATAACAACGGCAACCGCACCCGCGCGGGAGGAAGCCCGCAAGCCCGCCGATACCAAGCCAAAACCTTCGCGGCGCCCGTCGCCTGAAGCCATCGCCCGGCTCGACGAAGAACTGAGCATTCCGGACGCACCTGCGGACGTCGTTCCGGGACAACCGGCGAACGATGACTGGAAGTCGGTCGGCCAGATTCTCCAATCGACGCGGATTCCTTCGTCCAAGCCACTCTTCATCGCCGCTGGCATTCTTTCGGGGGCCTGGTGCGTCTTTGCGATCATCCTGACGCTTCCGTATCTGCCGCAATTGCAGCAGAACTTCGCGCCGACCTTGCTGGCGCTTCTGCTCACCTTCCTTGCGCCGGTCGGCTTCTTCTTCACCGTCGCGCACATGATCCAGCGCTCGCGCGAAATGCGCGCGCTGTCGCAATCCATGGCTGAAGTCGCGCTCCGGCTCTCGGAGCCGGAAGGGATCGCGCGGGAATCCATCGTCACCGTCGGTCAGGCCATCCGCCGCGAGGTCGCGGCCATGGGCGACGGCGTGGAGCGCGCATTGGCGCGCGCGGCTGAACTGGAATCGCTGGTGCAGAGCGAAGTCGCGGCGCTCGAACGCGCCTACAACGACAATGAAGTTCGCATTCGCGGCCTCCTCGACGATCTCGCCACGCAGCGCGACAGCCTGATCGGACAGGCCGAACAGGTGCGCAACGCGATCACCGGCGTGCATCTCGATCTCAATCAGGACATCACCGGGATCAGCGACCAGGTCGCATCCCAGGTCGCATCCGTGACCGACGGCATCACCCGCGATCTTCAGGAGAAGACCGCGCATATCACAACCACGCTCAATCGCGTCAGCGACGAGATGCTCGCCCAGCTCGGCGAACGCGCCGGGGAAATTCTCGAGCGCTTGCAGCAGACCGCGCAGGAAACCTCGCAGGCCGTCGACGCGATCAGCCAGTCGGCAGCGAGCTCCATCGAGAATTCCGGATACGCGACCACCGCGGCGATCGACTCTGCGGCCGAGCGGCTCAACGCCAGCCTCGCCTTCAAGACCGAGCATATCGCCGAGGAATTCGACGTGCTGTCGCAGAATCTCATCGAGATGATGCAACTGCGGCTCGCCAACGTGACCAACGATTTCTCGCAGCGATCGACCACCATCACCGAGCTGATGAGCGAACGTGCGAGCGAAATCTCCGCTGGCCTGCTGCAGGTTTCGGCGCAGACAGCCGAGAACCTCACCCAGGTTGCCGACCAGATCGCGGAAAGCCTCACCCTGCGCAGCGAGGAAGTGAACTCGACGCTGCGGGCCACCGGTGAATCGCTCGTGCTCGATCTCAGCCTGCGCGGCGGCGACGTCGTGCAGAAGCTCGAACAGACTGGCTCCAGCATCACCGAAACCATCCTGTCGCGCAGCGACGAGGTCATGGAAACCTTCCGCTCGTCGGCCGACGGCATCGCCGGCACTATCGGCACGCACGGCGACGCGCTCAAGGAAATGCTCGGGGCGCGGCTTGTCTCCTTCGAGGAAATGTTCACGCAGGGCGGCGCGGCTCTCGCCGAGCGCATTGCCAACGATTCCTCGACCCTCGGCAATCTGATCACCCGCCATCTCGGCGAATTCGATCGCACCGTGAAGCTGCACGGCGCCGAACTCGTCGAACGGCTTGGAGACCGCACGCAATCCGTCACCGACGCGATGCGGTCCTGCATCGACAATTTCGACCAGCGGATCGGAGGCAAGACCGGCGAAATCACCGACGCGCTCGACCAGCGTCTGGTCCGCTTCCAGGAAGCGCTCGACAGCCGCAGCCAGAACCTCAACGAGGCGCTCGGCGGCCGTGTGCTCGAAATCGCCAAGACGCTGGCCGAAGGCGGCAAGGAGGTCGTCTCCGCCCTCGAGGCCCGCATTGCCAGTGTGACGGAGGCGATCGACTCGCGCGGCGGCAAGCTGTCCGAGACGCTCTCCTCGCGGGCCGAGGAGATCGACAGGGTGCTCGGCGTGCGTGCGACCGAGATCGCCGGCAATCTCGATTCCCGCATCAGCAAGTTCGAAGAATTGCTGGTCACGCGCACCGAGGCGGCTACCAG
>Ga0180222_1001320_pt1 | contig 26631 bp, 22 predicted proteins | sample eDN5th37CKraftOP_FD_151336 | JGI IMG/M metagenome (GOLD analysis project Ga0180222, IMG submission 151336) | Enriched Organic Plus compost microbial communities from Emeryville, California, USA - eDNA 5th pass 37_C Kraft OP (version 2) (version 2) ...
CATGATCATGAAGACCGGCTTGGCCAGCGTCGCGGCGCCGACGCGCACTTCCCCGGCATGGGCGAAGCCGACGTCGACCATCTCGTCGCCGACGCCGCGCCCGGCCAGCTTGCCTTCGCTCGCGAGGCCGAACTTCTTCGCCGCGGCCGGCGTCAGCAGGTTCGCGCCGCCGGTGTCGACGAGGAAGCGCGCCGGCTTGCCGTCGATCGTGCCGGCGGCGTAGATGTGGTTGTTGACGAGCTCGAACGGGACGCGCGTGACGCCCTCGGGCGCGTCGATGCGCGCCGTCGGCGCCATCGCCGGCATCGCGAAGTCCGCGTCCTCGGCCGGCACGTTCCACCGGGCCTGCTCGATGCGCACCTCGGTGCGCTGGCGCGGCTCGACGCGGCCGGTCGCGTCGGCGAGATCGGTGACCGAGCGGAACGGCAGGCGCAGGCCGTCGACCTCGCGCCAGTCCTCGAGCACGGTCGTGGCGGTGTCCTGGCCCTGGCGCTGCACGATGCGCGCCGGCAGGTGCGTCGCCAGGTCGAACCACAGCGTCACCGGATCGCCGCCGTCGGGCGTGGCGACCACGACGGCGTAGCGCCGGCCGTCCGCCTCGCGCTTCTCCGGTTCCTCCCAGCGCGCGGCGATGCGCTGCGGATACCAGTACGCGCGCGCGTCGAGCCAGGCCTGGGTGCGCGCGCGGCGCCTGGCTTCCGGCGCGTCGAGCGCGGCGACCTCGCCGCCCGGATCGCGCGTCCAGCCGGTGCGGCCGTCGTAGCCGTCGGCGCCCTCGATCGGCCCGAGCCGGTACTGGCTCGCCGAGCGGCCGCCGGCCAGGTCCTGGATCGCGCGGAACGTGCCGTCGAGGCCGCCGGCGTGCAGCGTGCCGCGCGTCTCCAGCGTCTTGGCGCCGTCCCAGCGCGCGCCGCCGCTCGCCTCCTTGTAGCGCGCCAGCAGCGCCTCCGCCTCGCCCGCGTGCGCCGACACGCAGGCCATGCACGCCGCCAGCACCGGCGCGATCGCAAATCGGATCATCTCAATCTCCTTACGGCCGCACCTTGCGCGGCGGCCACGCGTTTTGAATAATCGTATTAATTTTCAAACAGCGCAAGCATGACCGATGGCACGCAGACCCAGCCCCGTGATCGACGACGCCGCCGAGATCGACCTGCTCGCTTCGCCGGCCCGCATCGAGATCGTCGACACGCTCGAGGCGCTCGGCGAGGCGGTCACCGTCGCCGAGCTCGCCGCCGAGCTCGGCCGCCCCGCCGACGGGCTCTACTATCACCTGCGGCAGCTCGCCGAAGGCGGCCTGATCGAGCAGGAGGCCTCGCCCGACGGCCTGCGCTACCGCACCCGCACGCGCGGCGACGACCGCCTGCGCCTGCGCTACCGCCCCGGCGCGACGGCGAACGCCGAGGCGGTCGGGCGCGTCGCGGCGAGCGTGCTGCGCGTGGCCGGACGCGACTTCGCCCGCGCGCTGGCCGATCCGCATTCCGTCGCCGAGGGCCCGCGGCGCGAGCTGTGGGCGGCCCGCGGCAAGGGCTGGGTCGGCGAGGACGAGCTGGCCGAGATCAACCGCCTGCTCGCGCGCCTGATGGACCTCCTGCAGCGCCCGCGCGCGCGCGGGCGCGACCGCCTCGTCGCGCTCGCCTGGGTGCTCGCCCCGGTCGCGGCCAAGCCCGCGCGCCGCGGCGCGGCGGCGCCGGCCGCGCCGCGGGCGAAGGACGCCACGCGGCGCCGATCACGCTAGACTGCGCGTTTGCGACGCGGCGCCGAGCCGACGAAGAAGCACGATGACGAAGAAGACCATCCCATCCGCCGTGCCGACGCCCGGGGAGGTCGACCGGCACGAGGCCGAGGAGGCCGTGCGCACGCTGCTGCGCTGGGCCGGCGAGGACCCCTCGCGCGAGGGACTCCTGGACACGCCCAAGCGCGTGGTCGACGCCTACCGCGACTGGTTCTCCGGCTACGCGATCGACCCGGCCGAGTACCTCGGCCGCACGTTCGAGGAGGTCGCCGGCTACGACGAGATGATCGTGCTGCGCGACATCCCGTTCGAATCGTTCTGCGAGCACCACATGGCGCCGATCATCGGCCGCGCGCACGTCGGCTACCTGCCCACCGACAAGGTCGTGGGCATCTCCAAGCTCGCGCGCGTCGTCGAGGCGTACGCGCGCCGGTTCCAGGTGCAGGAGAAATTGACCGCGCAGATCGCGCACTGCATCGCGATGGTGCTCAAGCCGCGCGGCGTCGGCGTGGTCGTCGACGCCGTGCACCAGTGCATGACCACGCGCGGCGTGCACAAGCGCGGCGTGTCGATGATCACCAGCCAGATGCTGGGCACGTTCCGCGAGGACGCGCGCACGCGCGCCGAGTTCCTGCGCTTCATCGACATCGACAACGGGCGCCGCGGCTAGCGCCCAAGGCGCGCGGGCCGGCGCGGCGCCCGCGCCGCGCGGCCGGATCGTTCGGTTCCGCGCGCGCAATTCCGAAACGTGCAATCGGTGCGCGCCCGGATCATGTATCGTGCGCGCCGCGCTCTCCACCTGCAGGGTCTTCCGTGAATTCCTCCGTCCCGAACGCACCCCGCCGCGCAGCGGTCCTGTTCATCTTCGTCACCGTGCTGATCGACATCCTGTCGTTCGGCATCGTCATTCCGGTGCTGCCGCACCTCATCGAGCGGCTCGCCGGCGGCGGCATCGCGCAGGCGGCGATGTGGGTCGGCGTGTTCGGCACGCTGTTCGCGCTGATCCAGTTCGTCTGCGCGCCGATCCAGGGCGCGCTGTCGGACCGCTACGGGCGGCGCCCGGTGGTGCTGCTGTCGAACCTCGGCATCGGCATCGACTTCCTGTTCATGGCGCTGGTCGACACGATCCCGCTGCTGCTGATCGGCCGCTTCTTCTCCGGCGCGCTCGCAGCGAGCTTCACCACGGCCAACGCCTACATCGCCGACGTCACGCCGCCGGAGAAGCGCGCGGCCAGCTTCGGCCTGCTCGGCGCCGCGTTCGGCATCGGCTTCATCATCGGCCCGGCGCTCGGCGGCCTGCTCGGCGAGATCGACCTGCGCCTGCCGTTCTTCGCCGCCGCCGTGCTCGCGCTGGCGAACTTCTGCTACGGCCTGTTCATCCTGCCCGAGTCGCTGCCGCCCGAGCAGCGCAGCGCGCGCTTCGACTGGAGCCACGCCAATCCGCTCGGCTCGCTGTTCCTGCTGCGCCGCTACCGCCAGGTGCTCGGCCTGGCCGCGGTCGTGTTCGTCAGCAACCTCGCGCATTACGTGCTGCAGACGGTGTTCGTGCTCTATGCCGACTACCGCTACGGCTGGGGCGCGCAGAAGGTCGGCTACACGCTGGCGCTGGTCGGCGCCTGCAACGCGTTCGTGCAGGCCTGGCTGGTCGGCAAGCTCGTGCCGCGCATCGGCGAGCGCAACACGCTGCTCGGCGGCATCGGCTTCGGCCTGCTCGGGTTCGCGGTCATGGCGCTGGCGCCGGAAGGCGCGGTGTTCCTGCTCGGCATCCCGCTGCTGGCGCTGTGGGGGCTCGCCGGCCCGGCGACGCAGGCCCTGATGACGCGCCAGGTCGGGCCGCGCGAGCAGGGCCGGCTGCAGGGCGCGGTGTCGAGCCTGGCCAGCGTCGCCGGCATCTTCGGCCCGGCGCTGTTCACGCAGGTGTTCGCGCTGTTCATCGGCGACCACGCGCCGGTGCACCTGCCCGGCGCGCCGTTCCTGCTGTCCTCGGCGCTGCTGGCCGTGGCTTTCGTGCTGGCCGCGCGGGTCACCGCGGCCCTGCGCGCGGCGCAGCCGCCGGCGGCGGCGCCGGCGCTCGCACCCGAGGCGCTGCCGGTCGCCGACGTGCAGCCGCCGAGCGCGAGCTGACGCGGCGCGTCAGGAGCCGTACTTCACCGAGCAGCCGTACGGTTCGGAGGTGGGCGTGGCGACCGGCCGGCCGGCGGCGAGCGCCGCCAGCGCCTCGCTGACGTACGGCGTCGCCTCGGCGATGTCGTCCTCGTCGGCGCTGGGGATCGAATCGATGCCGCCCATGTAGCGCAGCACGCCCCGCGCGTCGACGACGTACATGTGCGGCGTGGTCTTGGCGCCGTACAGGCGGCCGACCTTGCCGTCGGCGTCGAGCAGGTAGGCGCTCTGCCGGCCGCCGACCTTGGCGACGTAGGCGTTGGCGGCCGCGGCGTCGAGATGGCCCTGCTTGCCCACGGCCGAGGAGTTGATCGTCAGCCAGACCACGCCGGCGGCCGTGGCCGCGGCCTGCTGCTTCTGCATGTTGCCGGCGCCGTAGTGCTTGCGCACGAACGGGCACTCCGGGTTGTTCCATTCCAGCACCACGGTCTTGCCCTTGTACGCCGACAGGGTCTGCGTGCGGCCCTGGCTGTCGGGCACGCTGAAATCGGGCGCGGGCTGGCCGACGACGGCGTTGGCGAGGACGGACGGGGTGGCTGCCGCCAGGACGGCGGCGAGCAGCAGGCGGATCGCGTTCATGCAAGGCTCCGGTAGGTCATCGGGACGTGGAAGGGGCCGCCGACGCCGCGGCGGCCCAGGGAATGCGCACCCGCCAGCCGCGCGCGCCCGCGGGCGCGGCCTCGGTGACGACGAGCTCGAGCTCGGAGGGCGCCGTGGCGAAATACTCGCTGCGGCCGGCTTCGACGACCAGCGCGTCGCCGTCGCGGCGGATCGTCGGCGGCTTGTTGTCGAACAGCCTGCGCTGCACGGCGAACGCATCCAGCGGCGCGGCGCCGGACGGCAGCCCGGGTCCGCGCAGGCGCACGACGAAGCGGTCGCCTTCGCCGGCCAGCTCGCCTTTCCAGGCGGTCGCCTGCGGCTGCGCGAGCCGCGCCGCGGAGAACGCCGCCGGCCAGCGCGGGTCGGCCGCGGCGGCCTCGCGCACGACCGGCAGGTCGAGCGACAGCGAGGCCTTGCCCGGGATGCATTCCTCGCGACAGGCCAGCCATTTGACTGCAACCTCCACGCGCGCGCGCGTGCCGGCCGCGGCGCCGTCCGGAACGCTGATCACGACCGGCAGCAGCACCTCGCCTTCGTAGCCGACGTTGTACAGGCCGCCGACGTCGAAGCGGCGCGGCACCGGCCAGTCGATCGCGCCGGCCTCGTAGCCCGGCGGCAGCGTCCAGGCCAACGTCGTCGGCAGGCCCGAATCGCCGGGATTGATCCAGTAGGTGTGCCAGTGCGGACGATGGTGCAGCAGCAGGCCGAGCGACTGCGGCCGGCCGGCGACGAGCGCGGTGTACTCCGACACGAGCTCGACGCGCACCGGCTCGTCGTCGTCCTTCTCCCGCGGCGCGGCGGATGCGGCCGCGGCGAGCGCGCAGGCCGCCAGCAGGCCCGCGGCGAAGCGCATCGGGAACGCAGGAACGTGCATGGCCACCCCATTACGCCGGATCGGTGTCGGCGCCTACCGTAAACGAGGCGAAGTTACCAATTCGTAAGCCGTGTCCCGTCTTTACGTCTACAAGGTGCGCTACGACGACGGCACCGCGCCCTGCGTCGAGGACGGCGTGCTCACGCTCGCGCTGTGCAAGCCCGCGATCCGCGCCACGGCCGCGGTCGGCGACACGCTGGTCGGCTTCGCCGCGAAGTCGATGTGCCGCGACCAGCGCCTGGTCTACGCCGCGGTGGTCACCGCCCGCGTCGAAGGCGGCGCCTACTACCGCGAGCGGCGCTGGCGCCGCCGCCGCGACTGCGCCTACGCCTGGCGCGGCGGCGCGTTCGTGCCGCGCGGCGGCACGGCCGCCGCGGTCGCGCCCGAGGACCTGCGCAACGATCTGGGCGCGCCGCCCGCCTACGCGCGCGCGAACGTGCTGGTCAGCGACAACTACCGCTACTTCGCCGAGACGCGGCCGGCCGACTATCGCGAGGAGTTCCCGCAGATCGCGCGCTTCGTCGATGCGCTCGGCCAGGGCCACCGCGTGAACCTCGGCGAGCGCCTGCGCGACGAGTTCGAGCGCTACCTGGCCGCGCTCTGGCACGCGACGCGCTCGATCGCGGCGCGTTGACGCGCGCAGCGTCGCCGCGCGCCAGCGCACGGCCGTGCTACAGCAGCCGATGCTGCCCGCCGTCGTAGACCGGCACGTCGCCGACGAGATGCGCCGGCTCGCGAAAGCGGTGCGGCGCGGTCTTGCCGGCGTCCAGGACGTGCACGACGTTCCAGCCGTGCAGGGCGAGGTCGTCCGAGATCATTGAGCGATGGCAGTGCCACCACGGCAGCTCGGCGCACATCAGCGCACAGCGGCGCTCGCGTGCCATGCGCATCACGCCCGTCAGCGCCTGGCGGTATTCCGCGCTCGCCATGTGGTCGGCGTAGCCGCGGAACGCCGCAAGCCGCCACGCCGTGTTCGGCGAATCCGCGCGGGCCTGCCGGTGCCCGCCGAGCGCGGGCAGATGGCGATAGCCGATGCCGGCGTCGGCCAGGGCCTGCGCCAGGGTTTCGCCGCCGAACTGCGGGTGCCGCCGCGAACCGGGAAAGCGGCGCACGTCGAACAGCGTCGCGATCGCGTTCTCGCGCAGCAGCGCGACGAACTCGGGAAGCGGCCGCGTGGAATGCCCGATCGTCCAGATCGCCGGTGCGTCGGCGGCGGGAACCGCCGGATCGGTTGCGGCCATCGTGCGTTTCTCCTGCGGCGAGGCGCCTCGGCGTCGAGATGAGGGCTGCCGCTTCGATTGCCAGCCATGCCCCGGGCGGCGACGGCCATCCCTTTCGGCACTGCCGGAGCGCCCCCATGTGCGCGATCGTATGCTCCCGCGTCGCGGGACGACTTGCGAGGACGTCGATGCTGACCTTCCTGCTCTGGCTGCTGCTCCTGGTGTTCTGCTGGCCGCTGGCGCTGCTCGCGCTGCTGCTCTATCCGCTGGTCTGGCTGGTGCTGCTGCCGTTCCGTCTGCTCGGCCTCGCCGTCGAAGGCGTGTTCGAGCTGCTGCGCGCGATGATCCTGCTGCCGGCGCGCCTGCTCGGCGGCCGCCCGGCGACGCGCTGAGCGATGGCCGCGCCCGCGACCACCGCCGCCGAGGTCCTCGACTTCTGGTTCGGCACGGCGCCTGACGACGCCGGCGTGATCGCCGACAAGGGCGGCCTGTGGTTCACGCGCGACGACGCCGTCGACGCCGAGATCCGCGCACGCTTCGGCGCGCTGCGCGAGGCGGCGATCGACGGCGCGCTGCAGGCGTGGTCGGCCGATCCGCGCGCACGCCTGGCGCGGATCATCCTGGTCGACCAGTTCTCGCGCAACCTGTTCCGCGGCGATGCGCGCGCGTTCGAGCACGACGGCCTGGCGCGCGCCTGGACCGAGGAGGCGCTGCGCGACGGCGCCGATCGCCGCCTGCGGCCGGTCGAGCGCGTGTTCCTGTACCTGCCGCTGGAGCATTCCGAGGCGGCGGCCGACCAGGCGCGTTCCGTCGCGCTGTTCACCGCCCTGCGCGACGAAGCGCCGCCGGCGCTGCACGAAGCGTTCGCGAGCTTCCTCGACTACGCCGTGCGCCATCGCGACATCGTCGCGCGCTTCGGCCGCTTCCCGCACCGCAACGCCGCGCTCGGGCGCGTCTCCTCGCCCGAGGAGGTCGCCTTCCTCGCCGAGCCCGGCTCCTCGTTCTGAGGTCAGCCGGCGCCGAAACGGCCGGCCGCTTTCAGCGCGGCGATCTCGGCGTCGGCGAACAGGCGCGAGCGCAACAGGAAGCGCAGGCCGGTGCCGTTCTCCAACGAGAACATGCCGCCGTGCCCTTCGACCACGTCGACGAGCAGTTGGGTGTGCTTCCAGTACTCGAACTGCGGCGCGCTGATGTAGAACGGCGCCCCGCCGATCTCGCCGAGCCTCACGTCGCCGTCGCCGACGAGGAATTCGTCCTGCGCGTAGCACATCGGCGCGGAGCCGTCGCAGCAGCCGCCCGACTGATGGAACAGCAGCGGCCCGTACTGTCCGCGCAGCCGGCCGATCAGCGCCAGCGCGTCCGCCGTCGCGACGACCTGCGGCGGCACGGCCGGATGCGCAAGCTCGCCGGAACGCGCCACTGCCTCAGTCCCCGTAGTAGCGCAGCGGCGTCTTCGACGACTTCGCCGTCTCGAACGTGAGCTCCGCCGTGCCGGCCGGATAGCCGTTCTGCTGCAGGATGTAGGCCATGATGCGCACGTATTCGTCCTCGGACAGGCTGCCGGGCTGGGTAGCCGGCATGTTCTGCGAGACGATCGCGAAGATGTCGGCGACCTTGTACTTGTGCGAAGGCGCGGCGAAGAACCTGCCTTTCAGCGCCGGACCGGCGCGGCCGCTGAGGTCCGGCGCATGGCAGAACGCGCACTTGCTCTCGTAGAGCGCCTTGCCCTCGCCGGCCTGCGCTTGCGTGAACAACGCCGGCGGCGCCTTCGGCTTGGCGTCGCAGGCCTGCGCCGTCGGCGGCCGGGCCGGCCTGCGCACCGCGCGCGCGACGCGCGGCGGCGCATCCTCGGCATAGCCGCCCAGCACCCGCGCCAGCTCGCCGCTGGCGCGCAGCTTCGCCAGCGCTGCCGCGAAACGCGCGCCCGTTTCCGCATCATCGCTGCGATGCAGCGCGACCAGGTCCCATTGCGAGTCCGGCTCGCCGATCGGCTGCAGGCGGAAGGCGTCGGCCCTTTCGGACCGCTCCAGGCGGCGCGCAACCGCCGCGCGCCAGAGCATGGCCGCGGCGATGCGGCCCTCGCGCAGCGCGGCCAGCGCGTCGCGCTCGTCCTCGAAGATCTCGCGGACGAGCTGTGGATGACGGCCGAAGTACGCGTTCGGCAACGTGTCGTAGGCCACGCCCACGCGCGCGCCTTGCGGCATCGAGGCCAGGCTCGCCGGCGCGGCGTCGCTGCGCGTGACCAGCACGAAGCCGGTGCGCGCATACGGCGCCGTCGCCTTCAGGAAGCGCGGCAGCGGCGCGCGATCCGCCGCATGGGGAAAGCCGACGACGAGACGGCAGGACTCGCCGAGCAGTTCCTTGAAGTCGTGCAGCGAGAAATCGTCGTCGCCGCGGCCGCGGCCGTCGAAGGCGTGCACGCGCAGCGTGGCGCCTTCGGCCTGCGCCAGCGCCGCTGCGAACCGCGCGTCCGCATCGGCCGACGGGCTGGCCTGATCGATGCAGACGGCGAGCTCGGCCGCCGTGCCGCCGCGCGCCAGCACGGCCGCGGCGACCGTCAGCACGAAACGGGCGAGACGGCCGGCAATGGAACCCCGGAGCATCGGCTCGGCCCTCACAGCGAGAACACGTACAGATGGCCGCCGAGCGGGATGCCGCGGACTTTCGGGTCCTCGGCCATCTCGCCGCCCCAGATCGGCGATGCCCCGCCCCAGCCGGCCCAGATGCCGACGTACTGCTTGCCGCCGACGCGCCAGGTGCTCGGCACGCCGAGGAAGCCCGAGCTCGCCTGGGGACTCTTCCACAGCACCTTGCCGGTCTTGGCGTCGAACGCATGCAGATAGCCGTCCGCGCTGCCGGAAAAGACCAGGCCGCCGGCGGTGGCGAGCATGCCGCTGTTCCAGGGCAGCTCGGACTTGAACGACCACACCTGCCGGCCGGTGGCCAGATCGATCGCCTGGACCGAGCCCCAGTGGTCCTTGTTGTCCGGATCGTGCATCACCTTGAATGAAGCGCCGAGATACGGCAGGCCGGCCTTGTAGCTGACCGGCACGCCCTTGATGGTCATGCACGAATGCAGGGTCGGCACGTAGGCGTAGTGCGTGTCCGGGCTCACCGCGATCGGCCACCAGTTCTTGCCGCCGAGGAAGCTCGGGCAGGTGAACACCTCCTTGCCGACGTCGGGACGCTTGCTGTCGTCGACGACCGGGCGGCCGTTCTCGAAGCCCTTGATCGAGGTGGCGGTGGCGAATTTCTGCGCATAGATCAGGTGGCCGTCGGTGCGGTCGATGGCGTACAGCCAGCCGTTGCGGCTGGCCGAAACCAGCGCCTTGTACGGCTTGCCTTCGTAGGCGATGTCGGTGAGCACCTGCTCGTTGGTGCCGTCGTAGTCCCAGGTGTCGTGCGGGGTGTACTGGTAGTGCCACTTGATCTTGCCGGTGGCCGGATCGAGCGCCAGCACGGAGTCGGTGTACAGGTTGTCGCCGGGGCGCATCGTCGCCAGCCAGGGCCCCGGATTGCCGACGCCCCAGAACAGCGAATCGGTGTCGGCGTCGTAGGTGCCGGTCAGCCAGGCGGCGCCGCCGCCGTTCTTGTACGCGCCCTTCGGCCAGGTGTCGCCGCCGGGCTCGTTCGGCGCGGGAATCGTGTAGCGCTTCCACAGCGCCTTGCCGCTCTTCGCGTCGAAAGCGGCGATGTAGCCGCGCGCGCCGTATTCGCCGCCGGACACGCCGACGACGACCTTGCCCTTGACGACCAGCGGCGCCAGGGTCATCGCGTAGCCGAGGTCCGGCTTCTCGAGCTTCTTCTTCCAGGCCACCTTGCCGGTCTTCGCATCCAGCGCGACGACGTCGTTGTTCAAGGTCGCGAAGTAGACCTTGTCCTGGTACAGCGCGACGCCGCGGTTGACGACGTCGCAGCACACGGTCTTGAGCCCGGTGTCGCCGAGGTCGTGCGCGTACTTCCACAGCAGCTTGCCGCTGCTCGCCTCGAACGCCAGCACGCGGCTGCGCGGCGTGGTCACGTAGAGATAGTTGCCGTTGACCACCGGCGGCGATTCGTAGCCGACCTGCAGATCGTCCTCGTGGTCCCAGGCCGGTTTCAGGCCGGCGACGTTGCCGGCGTTGATCTCGTCGAACGGCGCATAGCCGGAACCGGTGTAGTCGCGCCGGTACATCAGCCAGCCGTCGTCCTTCGCCGCCGCGGCGAGGCGCGCGTCGGTGACGGCCGGATAGTCGGCGGGCGTCGCCGCGGCGGTCGTGCCCGCGGCGAGCAGGGCGGCGAACAGGCAGCGGTGCAGCGGCACAGATCGTGAACTCATGCGTATCTCCGTGGACGGAATGAAGGCCGGGCGCGCCGCGCCGGCGGCGCGGCGGGCAGCCGCCGGGGACGGCCGCCCGCGTGCACCCGTGGCGCGATCAGAAGAAGCCGAGCGGCTTGGTCGAGTAGCTCACCAGCAGGTTCTTGGTCTGCTGGTAGTGGTCGAGCATCATCTTGTGGTTCTCGCGGCCGATGCCGGACTGCTTGTACCCGCCGAACGCGGCGTGCGCGGGATAGGCGTGGTAGCAGTTCGTCCACACGCGCCCGGCCTGGATGCCGCGGCCGAGGCGGTAGCAGCGGTTCATCTCGCGGCTCCACACGCCTGCGCCGAGTCCGTACAGGGTGTCGTTGGCGAGCGCCAGCGCTTCTTCCTCGTCGCGGAACGTCGTCACCGCGACGACCGGCCCGAAGATCTCCTCCTGGAAGATGCGCATGCGGTTGTCGCCGCGGAACACCGTCGGCTTGACGTAGTAGCCGCCGGCGAGATCGCCCGGCAGCATGCTGCGCTCGCCGCCGGCGAGCACCTCGGCGCCTTCCTGGCGGCCGATGTCGATGTAGGAGAGGATCTTCTCGAGCTGCTCGTTCGACGCCTGCGCGCCGATCATCGTCGCCGGATCGAGCGGATTGCCCTGGCGGATCGCCGCGACGCGCGCGAGCGCCTTCTCCATGAAGCGCTCGTAGATCGACTCCTGGATCAGCGCCCGGCTCGGGCAGGTGCAGACCTCGCCCTGGTTGAGCGCGAACAGCACGAAACCTTCGATCGCCTTGTCGAGGAAGTCGTCGTCGCGGGCGAGCACGTCGTCGAAGAAGATGTTCGGCGACTTGCCGCCGAGCTCGAGCGTCACCGGAATCAGGTTCTGGCTGGCGTACTGCGAGATCAGGCGGCCGGTGGTGGTCTCGCCGGTGAATGCGATCTTGGCGATGCGTGGGCTCGACGCGAGCGGCTTGCCCGCTTCCAGGCCGAACCCGTTGACGATGTTCAGCACGCCGGCCGGCAGCAGGTCGCCGACCAGCTCGGCCCACACGAGAATGCTCGCCGGCGTCTGCTCGGCCGGCTTGAGCACCACGCAATTGCCGGCGGCGAGCGCCGGCGCGAGCTTCCACGCCGCCATCAGGATCGGGAAGTTCCACGGGATGATCTGGCCGACAACGCCGAGCGGCTCGTGGAATTCGTAGGCGATCGTGTCGTGGTCGATCTCGCCGATCGAGCCTTCCTGTGCGCGGATGCAGCCGGCGAAATAGCGGAAGTGGTCGATCGCCAGCGGGATGTCGGCGGCGCGCGTCTCGCGCAGCGGCTTGCCGTTGTCCCAGGTCTCCGCATGCGCGAGCAGGTCGAGGTTCTGCTCCATGCGGTCGGCGATGCGGTTGAGGATGTTGGCGCGCTCGGTGGTCGAGGTGCGCGCCCAGGCCGCCTTGGCCGCGTGCGCGGCGTCGAGCGCCGCTTCGACGTCGTCCTTGTCGGAACGCGGGATCTCGCAGAACGCCTTGCCGGTCACCGGCGTGACGTTTTCGAAGTAGCGGCCGGCGGCCGGTTCGACCCAGCGGCCTCCGATGTAGTTGCCGTAGCGATTCTTGAAGGGCACCTGCACGGCGAGATGCTGTTGCTCGAGTCGGGTCATGGCGAAGCTCCGCGGAAGAACGATCCTGCGCAGAGCATCGGTTGTGCCAGCGCGCGACGGTGCTGCACCGTAGCAAGCCGGGAATCGAGCCGTGCCGCGGCGCATTTTTCGTCGCTTCCGCAGCGCAGCATAGGCGGCTCGCGCTGCCGCTTGCGCAGCACCGGCAACGGTGTCTACTAGCAGCACAGGCCCGTCGCGCACTGTCGCAAATTGCAACAAGCAGGGAGCGATCCATGTCCCGTCCATCGTCCAGCTCCGGCGTGCTCGCCGCACGCGAGCGCTTCTTTTCGGCCGGCGAGCGCCCGACCGGCCTGGTCTCCAAGGTGATTCTGGAGTCCTGGCAGCGTTGCGCCGCGCTCGGACTCGCCGCACGCGCGCATCCGGAGATCGAGCCGCTCGCTCCGGCCGCGCTGCACGAGCTGCACGACCGTTACGAGTCGCTGCTCAGGCTGTGCCGTCCCGAACTCGAGGCGCTGCATGCGAGCGCGCGCGACGCCGGCGCCATCGCGGTCCTGACGGCGCCCGACGGCTTCGTGCTCGATGCGATCGGCGACGCCAAGTTCCTCGACAAGGCTGCGCGCGTCGCACTGCGGCCCGGGGTGCCGTGGCGGGAGGATTCCACCGGCACCAACGCGATCGGCACCGCCCTGATCGAGCGCCGGCCGGTCCAGGTGCACGGCGGAGAGCACTATTTCGAACCGCACCGCATCCTCAGCTGCTCGGCGGCGCCGATCCTCGACCCGTACGGCCGCTTGGCCGGCGTGCTCGATCTTTCCGGCGAGGCCAGCGTGCACCACGTGCATGCGCTCGGCATGGTCCAGCTCGCGATCGACCAGATCGAGCACCGCCTGTTCGACGAGGCCTGCGCAGACCGCGAGGTGATCCGCCTGCACCGCGATCCGGCGCTGCTGGGCACGCCGCGCGAAGGCATGCTGCTGTTCGAAGGACACCGGCTGGTCGCCGCCAACCGCTACGCACTGGCGCTGCTCGGCCTGGACTGGAGCGAACTCGGTCGCCGCCGCTACGACGAGCTGTTCCGCGGCGCATTGCCGAAGCCGGGTTCCGGCACGCTGCTGCGCGACCATTTCGGCAACGAGCTGCATGCGCGCCGCCAGGCCGGCGCGAGCGGCCGCGGCCCGATTGCGCGCGCGCCGGCCGCGCCGGCATCGCGGCGCCAGCCGCCGCCGGTGTTCGATGCCGCGCTGGACGCCCAGCTCGCCCGCGCCGTGCGCCTGCTCGACGCCGACATTCCCGTGCTGCTGCAGGGCGAGACCGGCACCGGCAAGGAAGTGTTCGCGCGCGCGCTGCATCGGCGCAGTGCGCGCGCAGGCGCCGCGTTCGTGGCGATCAACTGCGCGGCGCTGCCGGAAAGCCTGATCGAGTCGGAGCTGTTCGGCTACGCGCCCGGCGCGTTCACCGGGGCGCGCCGCGAAGGTTCGCGCGGCCTGCTGCGCGAGGCCGACGGCGGCACGCTGTTCCTCGACGAGATCGGCGACATGCCGCTGCCGCTGCAGTCGCGCCTGTTGCGCGTGCTGCAGGAACGCGAGGTCACGCCGCTCGGCGGCGCCCATGCGGCGGCCGTCGATTTCGCGCTGATCGCCGCCTCGCACCGCGACCTCGCCGCGCTCGTCGAGGCGCAGGCCTTTCGCGCCGATCTCTACTATCGCATCGCCCAAGCCAGCGTGCGGCTGCCGCCGCTGCGCGAACGCGCGGATCTCGCCGCATCGATCGCGCGCATCTGGCAGTCGCTCGGCGCGGACGCCGCCGGCGTGCACCTGGGCCGCGACGCCCTCGAAGCGCTCGCCGCGCACGCCTGGCCGGGCAATTTCCGCCAGCTGGTCGGCGTGCTGCGCACGTTGATCGCCCTGGCCGACCCCGGCGCCACGATCGGCCGCGACCAACTGCCTGCGGAGCTGCGCGAGTCGGTACCCACGCCGCGTACGGCAGGCGGCGGCACGTCGCTCGCCGATCTGGCCTGCGACGCCATGCGCGCCGCGCTCGCCGCGGCCGGCGGCAACACGTCCGAGGCCGCGCGCCGCCTCGGCATCAGCCGCAGCACCCTGTACCGGCGCCTGCGCCCCGCCTCGTAGCGGCGGCGGTTCCACGAGCCGCGCTTCGACGCATACGGCGACGCACGAGAGTGGCACGCCCGACCCGAACCAGGCACGGGTTCGCGGCCGAGCGGCATGGCCGCCCTGCGGCAGCCCAGGAGCCGCGGCCTGCCCGACGCAACGCACCGCCCGTCGGCCGCTTTCACGCAGGCGGTGCGGCCGGTGCGGAGCGACGAGGCGCCTAGCCGGGTGCGCCGACCTCGGCGGCATCGAAGGCGATGCGCGCGCCGGAGAGGCCGGCCTCGGCCAGGACGCGCGCGCGCGTGACCTTGATCAGCCACGTATGCTGTTCGAGCGGCCGTGCGCGGCGGAACGCCTTCGCCGTCAGCACGGCGTAGGCCGCGCGATGCTGCGGATCGCGCACGGAGCGGTAGCGGATGATCTCCACGCCGGCGGCGCGCGCGCTGCGCGCGAGCGCCTGCGTGGCCGCGTAGTTCGCCGGGTCCTCCCACTGGCGGCGCTGCCGGTCCAACGGCGGTTCGGTCAGCGCCAGCGCCGATCCCTCGACGCTGGCGCGGAACGCGGTATGCGGCACCGGCGGCAGGTCCGGCGTACCCGGCGAATCGGCCAGGAAGCGCAGCCGCCAGTAGGCGACCTCGGCCAGCGCGGTCTCGACCGCATCGGCGCCGTACCACACGCCCGGATCGCCGATGCCGCGGAAGCGCGAGCCGGCCGGCGGCGGCGCCGGATAGCGGAACGGCGTGGCCAGCAGGTAGTGCAGATGTTTCGCCTCGGGCGGCAGCGGCGGCTTGCTGGCGTCGAGCAGGTCCTCGAGCATGCTCTGCTCGTCGAGCGTGTCGACCAGGCGCATCGTCGAGGCGCGATGCTGTGCCTCGACCACGCGCCACGGCGTGGCGCTGATCGGGCGCGCGGCCCTGGCGAGGTGGTCCTGGCTGGTCGTCATCGCGTGCTCCGGGCGGCGACGATGCGGGCGCGCCGTCGCAGCGGCTGCGACGCCGGCGCGCGAGACTGCCTCGCGCTACAGCCGTGCCCGGGCGCTGTCGAGGTAGTGCAGCACATGAATCAGCCCTTCCGCACTGCGCAGGCGGTCGAGCGGCCGGGTGCCGCCGAAGGCGGCGTTCGGCGAGGTCAGCCAGGCGCGCGCCGCGGCGTCGTTGGAGCCGACGATCGCGTCCAGCGAGCGGAACACGCGCACCCACAGCCGGGCGAGCTCGCCGGCCTTGCTGTCGGGGTCGATCGGCGCGCGCGCGCTGGCCGCGCGCGAGATCGTCGAGGCGCTGACGCCGACGATCTCGGCCAGCGTGCGCTGCGGCACGTCGAGGATTTCCGCGGCGCGCAGCGCGGCCTTGGTCAGGACGGCGGCGGAGCCGGCGGCAGCGGCGGACTTGCGGGAAGCGGACGCGGGCATGACGGCGTTTCCTCGATGTCTCACCTGCAATGATGAGCCATTGGCGTTGCAAATGCAAAAACCGTGAGCCGGGTCGCGGAAACGCCTGCCGGACGGTTCGCATCGACGACCGGACCGCCGGCATCCCGGCGCCGGTCGCCCGGTTCCGGGGCGGCCTCGCGGGTCCGGCGCCGGCGGTGCGCCGCGGTGCCGCTCAGCCGAAGAACCAGTAGCAGACCGCGATCGAAGCGAGCACGCCGGCAAGGTCGGCCAGCAGGGCGCAGCCGACCGCGTGGCGCGCGCGGCGGACGCCGACGGCGCCGAAATACACGGCGAGCACGTAGAACGTCGTTTCCGTGCTGCCCTGCACCGTGGCCGCGAGCAGCGCCGGGAAGCTGTCCACGCCGTGCGTCTTCATCGTCTCGATCAGCATCGCGCGCGCGGCGCTGCCGGAGAACGGCTTGACCAGCGCGGTCGGCAGCGCGTCGACGAAGCGCGCGTCCAGGCCGGCGGCCTGCACCAGGTAGCGGATCGCGCCGAGGACGAGGTCGAGCGCGCCGGACGCGCGCAGCACGCCGACCGCGCAGAGCATCGCCACCAGGTACGGCAGGAGGTCGCGGGCGACCTCGAAGCCCTGCTTGGCGCCGTCGACGAAGCTCTCGTAGACCGGCACGCGGCGCCAGGCGCCGGCGACGAGGAACGCGATCACGATCGCGAACAGCGTGACGTTGCCGAGCAGCGACGACAGCGGCGACAGCGCCGCCGCCGGCAGCGCCGCCAGCAGCGCGATGAAGCCGCTGAGCAGCAGCGCGACCGAAAGCAGCCAGACCAGCACCACCGGATCGCGCAGGCGCAGCTTCTGCACGACCGCCACCGCGAGCAGTCCCGCCAGCGTCGAGGCGCTGGTCGCCAGCAGGATCGGCAGGAACACCAGCGTCGGGTCGTGCGCGCCGGCCTGCGCGCGGTACATGAAGATCGACACCGGCAGCAGCGTCAGCGACGAGGCGTTCAGCACCAGGAACAGGATCTGCGCGTCGCTCGCCGTGTCGGGGCGCGGATTGAGCGTCTGCAGCTCGCGCATCGCGCGCAGGCCGATCGGCGTGGCCGCATTGTCCAGGCCCAGCACGTTGGCGGCGAAGTTCAGCGTGATCAGGCCGACCGCCGGATGGCCGCGCGGCACGCCCGGCATCAGGCGCGCGAACAGCGGCCCCAGCGCGCGGGCGAGCAGGCCGACCAGCCCGGCCTGCTCGGCGATGCGCAGCAGGCCCAGCCAGAGCGTCAGCGTGCCGAACAGGAGGATCATGACCTCGACCGAGAGCCGCGCCATGTCGAACAGGCTGGCGACCATCGCCGCGAACACGTCGCTGCGGCCGCCGAGCAGCCACTGGCCGAGCGCCGAGCACGCCGCGACGAGGAAGAAGCCGAGCCAGAGGCGGTTGAGCATGCAGGAATCCGGCCGCGGCCGGGCGCCGCTGCGCCGATCCTAGCGCCTGCCGCCGGCAATGCCACCCGCGCGCGCCTGCCGCCGCCACCCTGGTGACGACCCTAGCTGGGGTACGCCCCGGGGTGATCGCGCCGCCGTCGCGGCCTAAGGTGTCCTCGGATCGCAAAGAAACCGAGGTGCGCCATGACCGCTTCTTCCGTCGATTCCCGCTCCGCCGCCGGCTACTGGAACGTGCCGCCGGACGCCGCGCAGCTCGACGAGGCCCGCGACGTCGCGCCGCTCGCGGCGCGCCGCGCGGCCGGCGACGACGCCACGCGCATCGACGGCGGCGCGACGAACTCCGGCGCGCGCACGACGGCGCACACGCCGGACGGCAAGCCGGTCACGGTCGACACGCTGCACCGCTCGCGCGAGGTCACGATCACGCGCGAGCGCACGCTGGCCGACGCCGGCGGCGGCCAGCTGTACGTCAGTTCCGACCAGCTCGTGCTGACCACCGGGTCCGGCGACGACAAGCTCAGCGTCAAGGCCGGCCGCGACGGCACGCTGGCGGTCGAGGTCAACGGCGAGTCGTACCGGCTCGAGATGGCCGAGGGCCAGGCGCTGACGCTGCGCACCGGCGCGGGCAACGACACGATCGACGTCGCCTCCGACGTCAAGGTCAACCTCATCGTCGACGCCGGCGACGGCGACGACACGGTCGCGACCGGCGCCGGCGACGACATCGTGCTCGGCGGCGACGGCGACGACACGCTGCGCACCGGCGCCGGCAGCGACTACGTCGAAGGCGGCAGCGGCAACGACACCATCGACGCCGGCGCCGGCAACGACGTGGTCTACGGCGGCGACGGCGACGACACGCTGGCCGGCGCGGCCGGCAGCGACTACGTCGAGGGCGGCAACGGCAACGACGCGATCGACGGCGGCGCTGGCGGCGACATGCTGTCCGGCGGCAACGGCGACGACCGCATCGCCGGCGGCGCCGGTGACGACCGCGTCTACACCGGCGCCGGCGCAGACGCCGTGGTCAACGCCGGCGGCAAGGACGTCGTCTACGCGCAGCGCGAGGCCGACACGTTCTCGGCCGCGAAAGGCGCGAGCAACCAGGTCGTCAACGTCGACCTCACCGGCTCGCCGGGCGCGAAGGGCCTGAAGATCGAGGGATCGGCCGCGTTCGTGCAGCGCGTGCAGGCCGACGTCGACTTCCTGCGCGCCTCGCCGGTCGGCCGGCAGATGCTCGCCGAGTTCGACCGCGCCGCGGCCATCGGCAACACGGTCACGATCCGCGAGCTCGCCAACGAGGACAACGGCTACACGATGCCGGACGCGGACGGCACCTGGGCCGACACCGAGCTCGGCCGCAACGGGCCGGGCCGCGGCGACGACGCCGTGATCGCCTACAACCCATCGTTCCACATGGCCGAGTTCCCGGCACCGGTCGGCGTGCTCTACCACGAGATGTCGCACGCCTACGACGCGGTCAACGGCTTCTTCCAGCCCGGTACGTACGCCGGCCGCGACGCACAGGACCGCAACGCCGGCGTGCCCAATTCCGAGCGGCAGGCGGTCGGCCTGGAGAACACCGGCATCGCCTACGACTTCGACCGCAACCCGGCGACGCCGGCCACCACGGCGAATCCCGTCGCGCTCACCGAGAACGGCCTGCGCGCCGAGCTCGGCCTGCCGCTGCGCCTGCACTACGCCTTGTGACCGTTTCGGGCGGGGTAGCGGGGCGCGTGCCGGACCCCAGCCGCACGCGCCCCGTGATTCGGTCGGCGTGATCGGCTGCTAAGCTGGGCCCATGCGTATTCCATGTCTGCTGCTGGGGCTCGCGCTGCTGCACGGCGGCGCGGCGCCGGCATCGGCCAGCCGACCCGCCGCGCCCATGAGCGACCGCCCAGGCAGCAGCGCCGTGATCGAGGACCGCGATCTCGCGCTGCACGTGCAGTTCGATTTCGCCGCCGCCACGCGCGTGCTGCGCGTCCGCTACGCGCTCGACAACCGCGGCCCTGCGGCGGTCGCCGCGTTCGATCGCGGCGACACGCTGGCGCTGGCCCGGCATGCGCTCGAGGCGGGCGCCGTCGCCGCGCCGCTGCGCGAGGCGCGCGGCGACGCGCTCACGCTCGGCCACCGCGCGCTGCCGCTGCCGAGACCGGCGCCGACGGTGCCGCGCCAGCCGCTGGCGGCGCGGGTCGAGGCCGGCGCGCGCCTCGAAGGCGCGTTCTCGACCGACGTCGACCCCGGCATCGCGCGCGTGCGCCACTGCCTCGGCGTCGCCGCGTTCGATCCGGCGCTGTTCTCGATGCCGCAGCGTACCGCCGGCGTGGAGATCTGGCGCGCGTCGTTCGACGCCGCCGGCCGCCAGCGCCTGCTCTGCACGCCGTGGTTCGACCTGGCGCGCGGCGCGTTCGACGCGCGCTGATCCGGCGCGGCATCCGCACGCCGCTCGGGCGGCAGGCTCGCGCCTTCCGCCGCCGGCATGGCCGTGCGCCGCGCCGCCCGGCGCGGACGGCGTGCCGGCCGGCGAGCGCGCCGGCCCGGCCGATTGAGCGGCCCGCCGCGCGATGCGACGATGCGCGCATGGACGACAAGCCCTACTCCGCCGCCTGCGAGCGCAACCGCGAGCCGATCCTGGCCGTGCTGCGCGATTTCTTCGCCGACCGCCGCCGCGTGCTGGAGATCGGCAGCGGCACCGGCCAGCATGCGGTGCATTTCGCCGCCGCGCTGCCGCAGCTGGTCTGGCAGGCGTCCGACCGCGCGGAAAACCTGCCGGGCATCGGGCGCTGGCTCGCCGAGGCCGCGCTGCCGAACACGCCGGCGCCGCTGCCGCTGGACGTCGCCGCCGGTCCCTGGCCCGCCGCGAGGTTCGACGCGGTGTTCAGCGCGAACACGCTGCACATCATGAGCTGGCCCGAGGTGGAAGCGTGCTTCGCCGCGCTGCCAGCGGCGACGGAGCCCGGCGCGAAGCTGGCGATCTACGGCCCGTTCAACGTCGGCGGCGCGTTCACCAGCGAGAGCAACGCCGCGTTCGACGCCGCGCTGAAGGCGCGCTCGCCGGCGATGGGCCTGCGCGACGTCGCCGCGGTCGACGCGCTCGCGGCGGCCGCCGGATTCGCGCTGCAGGCGGACCTCGCCATGCCGGCGAACAACCGCCTGCGCCTGTGGCGGCGCGCGCCGTGACCACGCCGCTGCTGCTGGCCTGGAGCGGCGGCAAGGATTCCGCGCTGGCGCTGGCGCGGCTGCGCGCCGATCCGCGCTGGACGGTGGTCGGCCTGCTGACCACGGTCACCGCGAACTACGAGCGCATCAGCATCCACGGCGTGCGCCGCGCGATCGCATTGGCGCAGGCCGAGCGGCTCGGCCTGCCGCTGGTCGAGGCACGCATTCCGCCGGCGGCGTCCAATGCCGTCTACGAGGCGGCCTTCGCGGCCGCGCTGGACGAAGCGCGCGCGGCCACGCCCGGCCTCGCCACGATCGCCTACGGCGACCTGCATCTCGCCGACGTCCGCGCCTATCGCGAGCGCCAGCTCGAGCGCTGCGGCTGGCGCGGCGAATTTCCGCTGTGGGGCGAGGACACCGCGCGGCTCGCGCGCCGCTTCGTCGCCGACGGCTGGCGCGCGGTCCTCTGCTGCGTCGACACCGAGCAGCTGGACGCGGCGTTCTGCGGACGCGAGTTCGACGCCGCGCTGCTCGACGCGCTGCCGCCCTCGTGCGATCCGTGCGGCGAGAACGGCGAGTTCCACACCTGCGTCTATGCCGGCCCGCTGTGGCGGGAGCCGATCGCGCTGGCGCGCGGCGAGCGCGTGCGCCGCGACGACCGCTTCGAATACGTGGACCTGGTTCCGGCCTGAACCGGCGGCGCGGCCGCGCAGGTTCAGGCGACTTCCACGCCGCGGCGACCGGCGACGCGCGCTGCGTCCACGACGGCTGCCGCCTCGCTTGCGCAGGCGCGGCAGCTCACGCCGGCGGCTGCGGTTCCCGCCGCCGCGGCGGCTCGTCGAGATCCGAGGGCAGCGGCGCGAACAGCTCGGCCAGATCGGTCTCGTCGAAGCGCGCGTCCTGCGTGCTGCCGCCGTCGAGCACGGCGCGGGCGAGGTCCGCCTTGCGCTGCTGCAGCGCCTGGATCTTCTCCTCGACCGTGCCGGCGCAGATCAGCCGGTAGACGAACACCGGCTTGTCCTGGCCGATGCGGTGCGCGCGGTCGGTGGCCTGCGCCTCGACGGCGGGATTCCACCACGGATCGTAGTGGACCACGGTGTCGGCCGCGGTCAGGTTCAGCCCCACGCCGCCGGCCTTCAGGCTGATCAGGAACAGCGGCACCTCGCCGGCCTGGAAACGCCGCACCAGCGCCGCGCGCGCCGTGCCCGGCGTGTCGCCGGTCAGCACCTGGTGGGCGAGCCGGCGCGCCTGCAGCGCCTGCGCGATCAGCGCGAGCATCTCGGCGAACTGGCTGAACACGAGCACGCGGCGGCCTTCGTCGACGAGGCTGGCGAGCAGCTCGAGCAGGTAGTCGAGCTTGGCCGAGTCCTTCACGCGCGCGGCGCCCTCGAGCTTGACCAGGCGCGGATCGCAGCAGGCCTGGCGCAGCTTCAGCAGCGCGTCGAGCACGACGATGCCGCTCTGTGCGAAGCCGCGCCGGCGCACTTCCTCGCGCACGCGCTCGTGCTGGGCCAGGCGCAGCGCCTCGTACAGCTCGCGCTGCGCGCCCTCGAGCTCGATGCGGCGCGTGATCTCGGTCTTCGGCGGCAGCTCCGCCAGCACGTCCTCCTTGCGCCGCCGGAGCAGCAGCGGCGCGATGCGGCGGTTCAGGCGCTCGCGCCGGGCTTCGTCGCCGTGCTTCTCGATCGGCGTGCGGAAGAACTTCGCGAAGTGCTTCTCGTCGCCGAGCAGGCCCGGCTCGACCGCGTCGAACTGCGCCCAGAGCTCGCCGAGATGGTTCTCCAGCGGCGTGCCGGTCATCGCGATGCGCTGGCGCGCGTCGAGCTCGCGCACGATCTTCGCGGCCTGGCTCCGGGCGTTCTTGATCGCCTGCGCCTCGTCGAGCACCAGCACCGAGTACGCGTGCGCGAGCAGCGCCTCGCGGTCGCGCAGCAGCAGCGGATAGGTCGTCACGACCAGGTCGTGGCGCGGAATCGCCTCGTGCAGGCCGCCGCGCTCGGGGCCGTGCAGGACCAGCACCGACAGGTCCGGCGCGAAGCGCCCGGCCTCGTCGTGCCAGTTCGCGACCAGGCTGGTCGGCGCGACCACCAGCGCCGGCCGCTCGAGCCGGCCGCGGCGCTTCTCGGCGAGCACGTGCGCGAGCACCTGCACGGTCTTGCCCAGGCCCATGTCGTCGGCCAGGATGCCGCCGAGCCCGGCGTCGGCGAGCAGGCCGAGCCAAGCCAGGCCGTCGCGCTGGTAGCCGCGCAGCGTGGCGCGGAAGCCGTCCGGCTCCGCCGCCGGCGCGCGCGGCGCCTGCTGCCGCGCGAGCTCGGCACGCAGCCGCTCGCCGCCGCTCCAGGGACGCTCCACGCCGCGCGCGAGCTCGTCGAGCACGCCGGCCTGCGCGCGCTTCAGGCGCAGCGCGCCGGCGCGTTCGAACGCCGGTTCCTGCAGCCATTCCAGCAGCGGCTGGATGAGCTCGCGCAGCTTCGCCAGCGGCAGCGGCACGCGCCGGCGCGCGTCGATCGGCACCAGCCAGGTCGCGTCCTCCGGCTCGCCCTTGCGCGGCGCGAGCGGAAACGCAGGGTCGGACAGCAGCCGGTGCAGCACCGGCAAAAGATCGATGCGCTCGCCGCCGATGTCGACGCCGAGCCGCAGGTCGAACCAGGGGCTCGCCGATTCCTCCACCTCGACGTGCCAGGCGTCGGCGTCGGGTTCGTCGAGAAGCTCCAGCGGGAAGCCGTCGGCCGACTCCAGGCGGAAGCCCAGGTCGCGCAGCCGCGGCGTCAGCGCGAACAGCTGGTCGGCGCCGGCCAGCGCGCCGCGGCCGTGCTCGAGCACGAAGTCGTTGTCGTCGAGCGCGTCGAGCGCGACGCCGGGCGGGCGCGCGAACAGCTCGGCCGGCACGAGGCCGGCTTCCTCCAGCCGCTCCAGCGCGGCGATCTCGCTGGCGCGGTCGCGCACGATCTCGACGATGCGCTCGCCGTCGCGGCGGCGTTCCTTCGGCGCGGACGGCGCCAGCGGCAGGCGCAGGCCGCCGTAGTCGAACGACAGGCGCGCGCTGCCGGCCGGCGCGTGCGCGCCGCCCGCCGGGATCGAGCGCAGCGTCAGCACCGGCTGCGGCTTGACCTCGCGGCGCTCGATCGCGCCGGCGGTCTTCGGCCGCGGCAGCGCGGCCAGCAGCGGCGCGTCGTGCCAGCGCTCCATCAGCAGCGGCACCTGCTCGGGCAGCAGCGGCGGCGCGCGCAGCACGGCCTCGGCCAGGCGCGGCTCGCCGTCGACGCGGCCGATCGTGCGCGCGGCGAGGTCGACGTACCAGAGCCCGGCCACGCGCACCAAGCGCGTCTTCGGCGAGGTGCCGTCGACGCTGAGCGCGAGCTTCTGCGTGCCGTCCTCGCGCGCGTCCCAGCCGATGCGCAGCGCATGCGACGGCCCGCCCGACAGCCGGCCGGCCGAGGGCTTCTCGAAGAAGCACGGCAGCTTGTCGAGCAGGGCGAGCAGCAGCGCCTCGTCGGCGGGACCCTGCAGCTCGAACGCGCCGCCGCCGCCGGCGGCCGGCGTGCGCATGCGCAGCTCGGCGACCAGGCGGAACTCCTCCTGGTCGAGACCGCTCCACGGCGTGGGATCGTAGAACGACGGCGCCAGCGGCTGCGGCGCGACGAACCCGCCGCGCTTGCCGCGCCGCACGCGCACGGCCTGCGCGCGCAGCGTCGGCAGCAGACCGTTGCCGAGGCCGAGCACGATGCCGCAGACCGATTCGGGCAGCGGCGCAGCCGCCTGCGCGCCGTCCGCGGGCGGCGACTGCAGGCTCTCGAGCCAGTGCTTCCACGCGCCGAGCTGCGGCGCGGGCCCGGCGGCCTCGCCCGCCGGCTGGACGTTCTGCCCGCGCAGCGCGGACAGCACGATCGCGGCGACGTGCTTGCAGGCGTGCTCGAGCGGGCAGGTGCAGTAGCTGTCGATGCGCACCTGGCCGTTGCGCCGCTCGATGTGCGCGCCGGCAGCGTACGGGTCGAGCGCGCCGCCCTGTACCGTGCCGACCAGCGCGCCCTCGTCGGCGACGTCGGAGATGTACTGCACGCCCAGCACGCGCCCGTGCCGCAGGTACTCGGCGCCCCGCTGCAGCGTGCGCTGGTCGAGCAGCGTGCCCAGATGCTGGCTCAACAGCTGGCGGAAGACCGCAGGGTCCATGAGGTTCCGGGCGCAATCCGCATCACGACAAACCGCCAATCCTGCCTGCGCGGAGTGACGCCCGTCCAGCGCCGCGGCGCGATCCGGTGCGGCGGCGCACGCGCGCCGGCGAGAGCCCGGACGCCGTGTGCGGCGGAGCGCGCCGCGCGATCGAGCCACACGGCCGGCATCGCACGCTCAAGCCCGCCGACGGATTGCGCCAGGCCAGGCTCGCGCGGCGAGCCCCGCGCCGGTCGCGCCGGGCGTCGCGGCCGCTCGTTCAGGCCGCCGCGCGCGCAGCCGCCGGAGTGCGCCAGGCGGCGAGCAGGTCGTCCCGGCGCTTGGCCGCCTCGGCGAGATGGCGTTCCTTGACGTGGCCGTAGCCGCGGATGCGCTCGGGAACGGAGGCGATGTCGACGGCCAGCGCGTGGTTCTCGCGCGAAAGGCCGGCGATCAGCTCGTCGAGCGTGTTCGCGTAGTCGGCGATCAGGCGGCGCTCCATCCGGCGCTCGGCGGTGTAGCCGAACACGTCGAACGCGGTGCCGCGCAGGAAGCGCAGCCGTGCCAGCAGCTTGAACGCGCCGAACACCCACGGGCCGTACTCGGCCTTCTTCAGGTGGCCGTCGGCGTCGCGGCGCGCGAACAGCGGCGGCGCGAGGTTGAAGTGCAGCTTGTAGTCGCCTTCGAACGTGTTCCTGATGCGCTGCTCGAACTCGCCGCTGGTGTACAGGCGCGCGACTTCGTACTCGTCCTTGTAGGCCATCAGCTTGAACGCGTAGCGCGCGACCGCCTCGGTGAGCTTCGACTCGCCCGGCGTCCTGGCCTGCTCGGCGGCGCGCACCTTGTCGACCAGCGCGCGGTACTTCGCCGCGTAGGCGGCGTTCTGGTAGCCGGTGAGGAACGCGACGCGACGCTCGATCGCCTCCTCGAGCGTGGCGCTCGGGGTCGCGTCGTCGAGCGGCGCGGCGGCGGCGCTGCGGCGCACCGGCAGCGCCAGCGGGATCGCGCCCGACGGCGTGCGCGGCGCCGCCAGGCCGGCGGCCTCGCGCACGCGCGCGATGTCGTGCGCGGCGAGGCGGCCCCAGTTGAACGCGGCCTTGTTCATCTCGACCGCGGCGCCGTTGAGCTCGACGGCGCGCATCAGCGCCTCCAGCGACAGCGGCACCCAGCCCTTCTGCCAGGCCAATCCGAGCATGAACAGGTTCGTCGCGATCGAGTCGCCGAGCAGCGCCGTGGCGAGCTCGGTCGCGTCGACGAGCTCCGGCTTCTCGCCGCCGAGCGCCTGCGTCACCGCATCGACGATCTGCTGCGCGGGGAACTGCATGTCCGGCCGCGTGGTGAACGTGCCCGGCATCGCCTCGTAGGTGTTCAGCACGACGCGCGCGCGGCCGGCGCGGATCTTCGACAGCGCCCAGTAGTCGTTGACCACGACCATGTCGCAGCCGAGCACGAGGTCGGCCTCGCCGGCGGCGATGCGCACGGCGTGGATGTCCGCCGGCTGGCGCGCGATGCGCAGGTGGCAGGTGACCGCGCCGCCCTTCTGCGCCAGGCCGGTCTGGTCGAGCACGGTGCCGCCCTTGCCTTCGAGGTGCGCGGCCATGCCGATCAGCGCACCGATCGTGACCACGCCGGTGCCGCCGATGCCGGTGACGAGGATGTTCCAGGGCTGGGCGAGGTCGCTGGCGAATGCCGGCGCCGGCAGCGTCGAGAAGTCGACGTCGGCGCGGCCCTTGTTCTTCTTCAGGCCGCCGCCGACCACCGAGACGAAGCTCGGGCAGAAGCCCTTCACGCAGGAGAAATCCTTGTTGCAGTTGCTCTGGTCGATCTCGCGCTTGCGCCCGTACTCGGTCTCCTTGGGCAGCACCGAGACGCAGAACGACTTCTCGCCGCAG
>Ga0180222_1001321_pt1 | contig 26568 bp, 25 predicted proteins | sample eDN5th37CKraftOP_FD_151336 | JGI IMG/M metagenome (GOLD analysis project Ga0180222, IMG submission 151336) | Enriched Organic Plus compost microbial communities from Emeryville, California, USA - eDNA 5th pass 37_C Kraft OP (version 2) (version 2) ...
GGCCTCCGCCAGGCGCGCCGCCTCGGCGTCGGAAGCGTGCTCGGAGAGCGTATAGACGGTCGCCCCCTCGGCCGTGCCCTCCTTGCGCGGCACGTAATCGGCATGGATCGAGATGAACAGCGCGGCATTGTGGGCGCGCGCGAAGCGCACGCGCTCGTTGAGCGGAATGAAGGTGTCGTCGCCGCGCGTCATCGTCACGCGGTACTTGCCGCTCGCCTCCAGCCGCTCGCGCAGGCTCTCGGCAAAGGCGAGCACGACGTCCTTTTCGAGCGTGCCGTCGAGCCCCTTGGTGCCGTTGTCGATGCCGCCATGGCCGGGGTCGAGCACGATCATCGGGCGCGGATCGCCGTCGTCCTTGGGAGCGGGCGCGCTGGTGCGCGCGGGCGCCCGCGCCGGATGGTTCTCGAGCGCGATATTGCGCAGGAAGCTGGCGCGGTCGGTGGCGGACAGGTCGATGACCAGGCGCGCCGGCATGCCGTCGGCGGCATCGAGCGTGAAGGCCTTGTCGACCCGCACCGGCCCCTTGGTTTCGATCACGATGCGCGAGCCGCCCTGCATGATGAGGCCATAGCGGAAGGCCTTGATCAGCCCCCGCGCCTGCTCGCCCGCCGTGGGGCTCAACTTGAAGGTGACCTGCGGCAGATCGATCACCACCCGGTAGGGATTGGCCAAGGTGAAGGCGGCGATATCGATCTTCTGCGAGAGGTCGACCACGAACCGGGTTTGCTTGTCGTCGCCGCCGACGCGCGCGGCACTGGCGACCGGGTAGCGGTCGGCCGAGGCCGGGGCCGCCGCCGCAACCGACTCCGGGCGCGCCGCTGCCGCCTCGGCCGCCTGCGCGGCCGAGCTGGCAAAGGAACCCGCGCCGATGGCCAAAGCCAAGGCGACGAGGATGAGAGCGGTGCGCGCAGTCACGAATCCGGACCCTTTGCGCTTTTGTAACGCATTAGGCGGCGCGAAGGTTAAGGGAAGTTAAGCGGGGGCGATCGGGGCCCGGCTGTCCACGCATTCCACGCCCGAGGTCGCGCGCGGACACGATGCGGGGCCCCCTCCAGGGACCCTAAGGCGGGTTCCGCCGGACCGGGAACCACCGCGTAAAAAAGAATCGATCCGGCCGGCGCCGGTGCCTTTCGCCCCCGGCGGCCCGGCTTTGCCATACCAAACTACCACCAATTCCCCCGCAAAACGGCAATTTCCGCCCCGTCCGCGCGAAAAACTTAACCTCCCTTGCCATCAAGGGCTTAGCGCCGTATGTAGGGGATGCTGACGGTCTTTAGTTCCGGTTGTGCCGCGTTCGGGCCTCCGGCCCGCTGTAAACCCAAGGATCGGCCCCTCGAGGAGGCAGGCCGAACGGGCAGCGGTCAAGCCGAAACCCTTGTGAAGGACATCCGGATCAGCCTGCGGCCCTTAAAAGCCGTTCGCGATTTCGACTGTGAGCGATTGACAAAACGGGGCCGCCGTCTGCCAAGGCGCGGCCGCAGCGCTACGGGTCGCAATGTTTACGCTGCCAATGACGCAGCAAAGGCGCTTCGAGGTCCCCCGCTTTCGCGAGACGATCGTGACTGCGCGGCTTGCCATGGGATCGGCCGAAGGCCCGCGTCACAATGCGGCTCCTCCCCTCCACACCTATCAGGCACGCCCTGTCCAGCCTCTTCTTGCGCCGTTGATGCCGCGCGAGCCCGTGGACGAGCCCGCCTCAGTGAGATTGAACAATGGCCGACAAAATGCTCATCGACGCGACCCATCCGGAAGAAACCCGGGTGGTGGTCGTGCGCGGCAACCGCGTCGAGGAATTCGACTTCGAAAGCGCCAACCGCAAACAGCTTCGCGGTAACATCTACCTCGCCAAAGTCACCCGGGTCGAACCGTCGCTGCAGGCGGCCTTCGTCGATTACGGCGGCAACCGGCACGGCTTCCTGGCCTTCTCGGAAATCCATCCCGACTACTATCAGATCCCGGTCGCCGACCGGCAGGCCCTCATCGAGCAGGAGGAGCGCGATCAGCGCGCCGCCGAGAACGAAGAGGAGCAGCAGCAGCGGCGCGGCCGCCGCGGCGGACGCCATCGCCGGCGCGGCGCCGAGCGCTATCGTGGCCGCGAGCGCGAGGCCATGCAGAGCGAGCCGATCGCCGCCGAGGAAGCGGCGCCGGACGAGTTCGCGGGCGAAGCCGCCGAGATGATTTCCGCCGAAACCGCCGCCGGCGAGCCGGCGCCGGTGGAGGTTGCCGAGGCCGCCGAAATGACGGCCGAAGCGGTCGAGCGGGCCGAGCCCGCCGCCGAAGCACCGGCGCGGGAAAGCATCGAACTGCCCGCCGCCGAGACGGTGAGCGAGCCGGTCGCCGCAGCGGAGCCGGCCGAGACGGTGAAAGAAGAAGCGGCGCCCGCGCCTGCCGAGGCCCTGGCCGCGCCGGAGGAGATCGTCGAGGTCACGCCGGAAGGCGGTGAAGACCATGCCGAAACCGGCGACTTCCTCGCCGAGGCGGAAGCGATCGAAGGCGAGGCGCCCGCCCTAACGTCCGAAGCCGCTCCCGCGGAGCAGCGCGAAGCCGAGCCGGCCGAGACCGAAGAAGAAGAAGCGGACGAAGCCGGCGAGGAAGTCGAGGAAGAAGAAGTGGTCGAGTCGGTCGGCGGCGCCGACGCGCTCGAGGAAGTGCAGGAGCGCGTGCCGCGCTTCCGCCGCCAGTACAAGATTCAGGAAGTCATCAAGCGCCGCCAGGTGATGCTGGTGCAGGTGGTCAAGGAAGAACGCGGCACCAAGGGCGCGGCGCTCACCACCTATCTCTCGCTCGCCGGCCGCTATTCCGTTCTGATGCCGAACACCGCGCGCGGCGGCGGCATTTCGCGCAAGATCACCAGCGCCGAGGACCGCGCAAGGCTGAAGGAAATCGCCCAGGAACTGGAAGTGCCGGAAGGCATGGGCGTGATCCTGCGCACGGCCGGCGCCGCGCGCACCAAGACGGAAGTCAAGCGCGACTTCGAATATCTGCTGCGGCTGTGGGAGACCGTGCGCGACCTCACCCTCAAATCGACGGCGCCCAAGCTCGTCTACGAAGAAGGCTCGCTCATCAAGCGCTCGATCCGCGACCTCTACACCAAGGACATCGACGAGGTGATCGTCGCCGGCGACGAGGGCTACCAGGAAGCGCGCGAGTTCATGCGCATGCTCATGCCGAGCCATGCCAGGAACGTGAAGCCGTACAAGGACCCGCAGCCTTTGTTCACGCGCTACGGGGTCGAGAGCCAGCTCGACGCCATGTTCTCGCCGGTGGTGCAGCTCAGGTCGGGCGGCTACATCGTCATCAACCAGGCGGAAGCCCTCGTCGCCATCGACGTGAACTCCGGGCGCGCCACGCGCGAGCACCACATCGAGGACACCGCGCTCAAGACCAATATCGAGGCGGCCGAGGAAGTCGCGCGGCAGCTGCGCCTGCGCGATCTCGCGGGGCTCATCGTCATCGACTTCATCGACATGGACGAGACCCGCAACAACCGCACCGTGGAGCGCAAGCTCAAGGAAGCGCTCAAGCACGACCGCGCGCGCATCCAGGTCGGCCGCATCTCGCATTTCGGCCTCCTGGAAATGTCGCGCCAGCGCATCCGCTCGTCGGTGCTGGAGAGTTCGACCGAGAAATGCCCGGTCTGCGGCGGCTCCGGCCATGTGCGCTCGGTGTCGTCGGTGGCGCTGCAGCTCCTGCGCGCGATCGAGGAAATGCTGATCAAGGGCGCCACGCATAATCTCATCGTGCGCACCCGCACCGAGGTCGCACTTTATGTGCTCAACCACAAGCGCGCGCATCTGCGCGCGCTCGAGGAGCGCTTCCGCATCTCGATCACGATATCGGCCGATCCGGCCGTGAGCGGCCAGCAGTCCTACATCATCGACCGCGGCGAGCAGGTGCACACGCTGGAAGCCGCGCGCAGCCTCGCGGCCGCCGCGCTGCCCCTGCCGGTCGCCGCCGAAGAGGAAGAAGAAGCCGAATTCGCCGAGATCGGCGAGGAGGAAGGCGAGCCGGAAATGGCCGCCGAGTCCGAGGCGGCGGAAGGGCGCGCCCCTGGCGAGCGTGAAGGCGAAGGCGAGCCGCGCCGCCGCCGTCGCCGGCGCGGACGCGGACGCGGGCGCGGCGGCGAGGCCCGCGAAGGCGCGCAGCCCGCTTACACCCACGAGACGGTGGCCGAACACGCCGTCGCGCATGAGGATTACGAGGCCGGCACGCCCGAGGAAACCGGCATTCCCGAAGGCGAGGCCGGGATGCCCGGCGAAGCGCCGGAGCACGAGGAAGGCGAAGCGGTCGCGGCCAATGGCGAAGACCGCGAGGGCCGGCGCCGGCGCCGGCGCGGCCGGCGCGGCGGCCGCCGCAACCGGCAGCGCGGCGAAGCGCCCTTCCCGTCCGGCAATGGCGGCGAGCCCGCGCCCGAAATGCAGCATGTCGGCAGCGATTTCCCGCCGGTGAGCGACGAGGACGCCTCGGCGGTGTCGCCGCCGTTCGAGGAACCGGTCGCGCCGGTTTTCGCGGCCGCACCGCCACCGCCGGCGCCCGCACTCGAAATGCCGCCTCCCGCGCCGGTCGAACCGCCGCCGCCGGCGGCCGAGATTGCCGCCGCGCCGCAAGAACCGCCGCGCCGGCGCTCCACCATCCGCGAGCCCGCGCCGATCGTGATCGAAGGCGCACCCGCACCCGCGCCGGTCATCCCGCCGCCCACGCCGGTGATTTCGTCGACCGCGACCGAAGAGCCCGCGGCGCCCAAGCGTGGCTGGTGGGCCAAGCGTTTGCTCGGCGGCAAGGAGTGACCTACATTAAAGCGGCACGAGAAAGGGCCGCAGCATGACGCAGATCGGTGATCATGCCCCAGACAGCGGCCGAGGAAGGTCCACCACCTCGGCCGATACATGGACTTATGTTGCGCAGCATTTGCTGGTCGTGCTGATTTTCATCGTGGCGATCTTCAACGCTGGCGCTCAAACGCCGGCTTGGCCGGCCGTCTGGAACGCTCTGTTCATCGGGGCCGGGATGCTTTGCCTCGGCTTCGGCGCTGGCATGCTTTTCTACCAGCGTCGGCAGCGCTCAACGTCGGCGGCATTGCGCGCTGAATTTTCCGAACTTTCCACGCGCGCACGCGGGCTGGGCGCCGAAATGGATGAGTTCATCACGCGCAAGCAAGATTCCACCCTCTGATGGCGAACGGAGAGCCCGACTTTCGCGCTCTCTCCGACATCGAACTCCGCGATCAGATTCGTTTCCTGGAATTGGAAATTGCAGCTTGTGCGGCCCGTATCGAGACCGATGCGGACGAACAAAAGCGCTCGCGCCGACTGGCCCGAGGGACATTTTTAACCGCCGCCGGCCTATTCGGCCTCACGCTCGATCCGATTTCTGCCGTTGTCGCAGTTGTCGGATTTTTTTGATTGGGTTGACGCTCTCCGCGACGATGCCGCACAAATCAATGTAAGATTGATTTTGAGCCGCCAGCTTGTTGTTCTTAAAAGCATCTGGGACGGCTAGAGAACGAGGTTCGGCGACGAACCGGAAAAGACGTGACGTGAAATCGATCTGGGTCGAACGCGAGGCACAGGAGGCGGTCGAGCGCTACGGCCAGGGCGGCATTGCGGCCGATCTCGCGCTGCGCGTTTATTCGACGCGGCTGCTCGGCCGCGATCCCAAGCTGGTGCTGCACGGCGGCGGCAACACCTCGCTCAAAGCGCCGGCGCGCGACCTCGCCGGCGACGAGGTCGCCGCGCTCTACGTCAAAGGCTCGGGCTCCGACATGGGCTCGATCGAGCCCGCCGGCATGCCGGCCGTGCGGCTTGCGCCGCTCGCCGCCTTGCGCAGCCGCGCCGCGCTTTCCGACGACGACTTCGCGCGCGTGCAGCGCGCCTATCTGATCGATCCGCTGGCGCCTTCGCCGTCGGTCGAGATGCTGCTGCACGCCTTCATGCCGGCGAAGTTCATCGACCATACGCATGCCACCGCCGTCCTGAGCCTGCTCGACCAGCCCAACGCGCGCGCGCTGTGCGCGGATGTGTTCGGACGGCGCCTCGGCTTCGTGCCCTATCGCCGGCCCGGCTTCGGCCTGGCCAAGGCCGCCGCCGAGGCCTTCGACAGCGACGACACGGTCGAGGGCCTGATCCTCGACAAGCACGGCATCTTCACGTTCGGCGCGAGCGCGCGCGAAGCCTACGAGCGCATGATCGAATTCGTCTCGCTCGCCGAGGCACGCCTCCAGCAGAACCGCAAGGCGGTCGCCGTGCGCGCCGGTCTGCCGGCGCAAATCGCGTCGGCACTCGAGGTGGCGCCGATCCTGCGCGGGGCGGCAACGCTGCGCGATGCCTATGGCGAAGGCGCGCACAAGCGGCTGGTGCTCGATTTCCGTTCGAGCGCGGCCATCCTGGCTTACGTGAACGGCGCGGAACTGGCGCGCTATGCCCGCGCCGGCCTGCTCACGCCCGACCACGTCATCCGCGTGAAGCCGTGGCCGCTGATCGTGCCGGCGCCGGAAGCCGGCAAACTCGACGCGTTCAAGAAGGCCGCCCGCGAAGCGGTGCAGAGCTTCGCCGGCGACTACCGCGATTATTTCCTCGCCAACCGCGCGCGCGTGCCGGAAGCCGCGATGCACGATCCCCTGCCCCGCGTCGCGCTGGTGCCGGGCCTCGGCCTGTTCGGCATGGGCGAGAACGCCAAGGCCGCCCGCATCGCCGCCGACATCGCGGAGGCGACCGTGCAAGGCGTGACCGACGCCGAAGCGATCGGGCGTTTCACATCGATCCCGGAAGCCGACCTGTTCGATTGCGAATACTGGCCGCTCGAACTCGCCAAGCTCGGGCAGCGCGCCAGGCCGCCGCTCGAAGGTCAGGTGGCCGTCATCACCGGCGGCGGCGGCGCCATTGGCGCTGCGACCGCGCGCGCCTTCGCGGCGGCGGGCGCCGAAGTGGCGCTGCTCGATCTCGATATCGCGGCCGCGCGCGAGCAGGCGGCCGCGATCGGCGGCGCGGCGCTCGCGCTCGCCTGCGACGTGACCGATGCGGCGTCGGTGGCGGCGGCCTACGCGCAGGTGGTCGCGCGTTTCGGCGGCGTCGACATCCTGGTGTCGAATGCGGGCGCCGCCTGGCAGGGCAAGATCGGCGAGGTCGACGAGGCCGTCTTGCGCAAGAGCTTCGAGCTGAATTTCTTCGCGCATCAAAAGATGGCGCAGGGCGCCGTGAAAATCATGCGCGCGCAGGGCACCGGCGGCTGCCTTTTGTTCAACGTCTCCAAGCAGGCGGTCAATCCCGGCCCCAATTTCGGCCCCTATGGCTTGCCCAAGGCGGCCACGCTGTTCCTGGTGCGGCAATACGCGCTGGACTACGGCGCCGACGGCATCCGCGCCAATGCGGTCAATGCCGACCGCATCCGCTCCGGCCTGTTGACCGCCGACTTCATCAAGGAACGCGCGAAAGCGCGCGGGGTGAGCGAGAAGGACTATATGAGCGGCAATCTCTTGGGCCGCGAAGTCACCGCCGACGATGTCGCGCAGGCTTTCCTGGCCCAGGCCCTGGCACTGAAGACCACCGCCGACGTCACCACGGTCGACGGCGGCAATATCGCGGCGGCGCTGCGTTAGCCGCGCGCGCGCCTTGGCGACGCCTTCGTTCCAGTCTCAACCGGACAACGGCCACACCATGAGCAGCATGGGCACCGCCGTCGCCAGCACCACCAATTCCAACGGCAGGCCCATGCGCCAATAATCGGAGAAGCGGAAGCCGCCCGGCCCCATGATCAGCGTGTTGTTCTTGTGACCGATCGGGGTCAGGAACGCGCAGGACGCGGCGATGGCGACGCCCATCAGGAAGGTGTCCGGATTGACCTGGAGCTTTTGCGCGAGCGATATCGCGATCGGCCCCGTGATCACCATGGTGGCGACATTGTTGAGCACGTCCGACAAGGTCATGGTGACGATCATGATGGCGACCAGCGCGAGCACCGGCGAATGCCCCTCCGCCGCCTGGCCGATGGCGTTGGCGATCAGTGCGGTACCGCCGACCCGGTCGAACGCCGTGCCGATCGGCAGCAGACAGGCCAGCATCACCACCACCGGCCATTCGATGCTCTCGTAAAACTCACGCGCCGGCACGAGCCCAATGGCCGCATAGGCGGCCACCGCTATGGCGATTGCCACCGTGAATGTCAGGTAGCCGAACGAAGCCGCCACGATCGCGGCCACGAAAAGCCCGACCGCCAGCGCCGCCTTGTAGGCCTGGAACGGGCTGACGTCGATGCGGTTGACCGGGATCATGCCGAGCGATGCCAGCGTGGCTGCTGAATCCGCGCCGGGCCCGGTCAGCAACAACACGTCGCCGGCCTCGATGATGCGGTCGCTGACCTGTTCGCGCGCAACGGCGCCCGCGCGGGAAATCCCGAGCAGCGTGACGCCGAAGCGACGGCGCAGCCGGAGCCAGGCGACGGAACGGCCGATCAAGTAGGAATCCGAGCGGACCACCACTTCGATAACGGATGGCCGGTGCTCCGTCTTCTCCTCGGTTGCCTCCGCGGCCGCTTCGGCTTCTTCGGCCCCTTCGGCTCCCTCGGCGCCGTCTTTAACGGATTTGCGTTTCCGGCCGGCCGGCCGATCCGCGCCTGCGCCCTCCTCTTCTTCCGACGATGACGCCTGCAGGTCGGTCGCCTTGATGAAGGCGGCGATGGCGTCGGTCGAGCCCTTCACGATCAAATGATCGCCGGGCGCAATGGCGGTGTAGCGGGCGCCGGCACCGCGCCGCACGCCATCCCGAACGATGCCGATCAGCAGGACATCGGCGTTTTCGGCCTTCTCGTCGAACTCTGCCATCAGCCGCCCGACCGCGGAGGACTCCTCCGACACCAAGAGCTCCGCCTCGAACGAGGCTTCCGACACCAGCTCGGCGGCCTTGTCGGCACGGCGCGGCACGAGGCGCCAGCCGCCCAGCGCGATGCACAACACCCCCACCGCGGCGACCACGATCCCCACCGGGGTAAAGTCGAACATGTGATAGGGCGCGCCGAGTTCCTTCTCCCGCACCGCCGAGGCAATGATGTTCGGCGGCGTGCCGATCAGGGTGGTCATGCCGCCAAGAATGGTGGCAAAGGCGAGCGGCATCAGGGTCACGCCGGGCGGACGGCCGGCCTTGCGCGCCGCCTGCACGTCCATCGGCATCAGCAGCGCGAGCGCCGCCACGTTGTTGATGACGGCCGAGAGCGCGGCCGCAAGTCCGCCGACCAGGGCGATGTGCGTGCCGGCCGGCCGTTTGTCGTCCGCGGTCCAGCGGGCGAGGATGCCGAGCAGGCCGGAATTTTCGAACGCCCGCGAGGCGATGAGCACCAGCGCCACGATGACCACCGCGGGATTGGCGAATCCGGAAAAGGCCTGATCCTGCGGAACCAGCCCCATCACGACGGCAAGGAGCAAACCGCTGGCCGCGACCAGATCGTGGCGCACGCGGCCCCACACCAGCATGGCCAGGATGGCGGCGAAGAGCATGAACAGGAGCGTTTGTTCGGACGGCATGCGGCGAGCGGCCTGGTCAACTGGTTTCTACGCGCGTCGGAAAAGAACGGAGATGGTAGCGCCGCTTCCGGCTTTATCCACCTCCGGGGATTCATTTTACATGAGAAGGACCCCGCCGACGCGGAAATGGCCGGATGCGGTCACCGCAATCCATCCCCGGCACGGACCGCCGGCCATTGCCGGCCGGGGAAGACCTGCGTCATGACCCGTGATAATTGCCGGCACAGGCCGCATAACGGCCGCGGCGAGCGCCATCGACGGCGGCAATATCGCGGCAGGGCCGCTGTGAATCCCGGTCCGCTCGCCCGGTCATGACGATGGCGGATTTCGTGCTATCGTGCTTTTAAGCAGACCCGACCAAGGAGCCATTGCCATGCTGGGACGCCTGAGCCTGATCGCCCTCCTGCCTGTATTCATGCTGGCCACGCCGGCGTCCGCCATCACCGCCAAACAGAAGATGGAAACCTGCAAGTTCGGAGCCGACAACCAGAAGCTGACCGGCAAGAAGCGCGACGCCTTCATCAAACGCTGCATGTCGAACAAGGACGACCCGCGCGGCCCCGCCAAGCCGGCGGCTCCCGCCGCGGCCAAGCCCCAGTAAGCCGCCAGCAGGACAAGACGACATGCCGGAAGCCGATCAAGCGGGCACGCGTTACCAATCCGACAAGCCGCAGGCCGCGCCGGGCTTCTTCCTGAAGGGCTCGCATCAGCTCGACTGGGGCATGAAGAACCGGCTCGCCCGCACCTTCAACCCGCAGTCGGGACGCACGGTCATGCTGGCCGTCGACCATGGCTATTTCCAGGGCCCGACCACGGGGCTCGAGCGCATCGACCTCTCGATCGTGCCGCTTCTGCCGCAATGCGATGCGCTGTTCTGCACGCGCGGCATATTGCGTTCGCTGATCCCGGCCGACACGCAGAAGCCGATGGTCCTGCGCGCGAGCGGCGGCCCCTCGATCCTGCGCGAGGAACTGTCCGACGAGCAGATCGCCATGGACATGGACGACGCCGTGCGCCTGAACGCGGCCGGCGTCGGCATCCAGGTCTTCATCGGCGGCGAGCACGAGACGCGCTCGGTGCACAACATGACCAGGCTGGTGGATGCCGGCCTGCGCGCCGGCATTCCGGTCATGGGCATCACGGCTGTCGGCAAGAACATGGTGCGCGACGCGCAGTACTTCCGCCTCGCCTGCCGCATCATCGCCGAGCTGGGCGCGCAATATGTAAAGACCTATTACGTCGAGGATGGCTTCGAGACGGTCACCGCCTCCTGCCCGGTGCCGATCGTGATGGCGGGCGGCAAGAAGCTGCCCGAGCTCGATGCCCTCACCATGGCCTATAACGCCGTGCAACAGGGCGCGGCGGGCGTCGACATGGGCCGCAACATCTTCCAGTCGGAAGCCCCCAGCGCCATGATCGCGGCCGTCAACGCGGTGGTGCACCAGAACATGAAGCCGAAGCAAGCCCTCGAGCTGTTCAATACGCTGAAGGCGAAGGGCTGACCGGAGCGGCCCTCGCCTTTGACCTAGCGCAAGGCCGCGGCCCGCGAATGACCGATGATCCTGCGCGCGGTCACCACGCGGGAGGCAGGGATGCGGCACTATCTCTTGGCACTTCTGATCGGCGGAGCGCTGCTGGCGGCGCCCCCGCCGGCGGCCCATGCCGCCGCCCCGGTGGAAAGCAAGGTACCGAGCGCGACCTTGCAGGAAATCCTGATCAAGACCACGCTGCTCACGCTCAACGACGCCAATGTCACCGGCAATTACGCGGTGTTGCACGCCAAGCTCGCCAAGCCGTTCCGCGAGCAGTTCAGCCCCGATCAGCTCAAGCAGGCGTTCAAATCCTTCGCCGACCAGAAGATCGATTGGCAGATGATCGCCGTCAAAACACCCGTCACGACCACCGAGGCGACCATCGACGGCCGCGGCGCCCTCCTGCTGCGAGGTTATTTCGACACCGCGCCGAACCGTCTCACCTATGATCTCGATTTCTACCCGTCCGAAGGCGAATGGAAGCCGCTCAAGTTGAACGTGCGGGTGAGGCCGCCGGACGAGAAATGATGCCGGCGCGGCGTCGCCATCGACAGGACGCCGGCGCCAAAGCCACCCCATCCCATCTCCGCAATTGATCGGTGACGCGCCGGCCGGCCGGGCGGCGGGCCATTGCCGGAACGCCCGGAATGCGCGAACATTTTGCCGCCCGCGAGCATTAGAGGAACTCCGATTGCGCGCTTGCGCGGCATCTTTCGCAGTCGGGCATTGGGGGCATAGCATGAAGAATACCATCAAAATTTTCTGTATCGGCCTCGCCTTGGCGGGTGCATCGTCCGTGGCGCCGGCACAGGCCGCGCTCCGGCAGACTTACGTTTCCAGTCACGGCAACAACAGCAATTCGTGCGCCATCAATGCGCCGTGCCGAACATTCGCGCATGCCATCACGCAGACCGCCGCCGGCGGCTCGATCATCGTCCTCGACTCCGCCAACTACGGAACGCTGGCGATCACCAAGGCCATCAATATCGTCAATGATGGAGGCGCCACCGCCACCATTTCGGTCCCCGCGAACGCCGTGGGGATCAAGGTCAATCTCGGCGCAGAGGCTGCTGCCGTCACCTTGCGCGGCCTGACGATCGAGGGCGGCGGCGTCGGTTCAAATGGCATCGCCTTCGTCGGCACGGGAACGCTCAACGTGCTCGACTGCATGGTGCGCGGCATGAAGGACCGCGGCATTTCCGTCACGGCGTCGTTCGGAGGAAACGTGGTGATCGCCAACACGACGACGACCAACAACACCAATTACGGCGTCTACGCGACCGGCGACGGGTCGGGCAGCCTCACCCTCTCTCTCAGCCACGTCAGGCTGACGAACAACGGCTCCGGCTTCTACTTGACCGGAGGCACGGCCGCTTACGGCTTTGTGACGGTCGATTCATCGCTCATCGCGCAGAACACGACCGGGCTGGCGCTTTCCGCAAGCGGCTCGAACACGATCACCGCCTTCGTGACCGGCAGCAACATCCTCAACAACACAAATTCGATCAATGTCGGTGCCGGAACGCAACTGAAGCTGGAGCGGACATCGGTCGCCACGTCGTATAGCGGCGGCATCACCAACAACGGCACAATCCGCAGCTTCGGTGACAATGCGATCTTGGACACCGTCACCGGAAATGCGATAAGCGCCGTGGCGTTGAAATAGCGGCTGCGGCTGGCGTCCCGCATAGCGGCGCCGGTGCGCCGGCGCGGATTGCTCCGGGCTTTCATTCCCGGGCCGGCCCTCGCCGGGGCCGGCCGCAATAAGCGCCCCGCTTCGACCGCGAAGGCGCTGTCATGTGAACCGTCGCAGGACTTGCAGAGGAAAAACCGGCTCATGACCCAGCCAGCCACCACCGAACCGAACGCCCCCAAGCCGGTCGCCACCTGGCGCAAGGTCGTCGCCGCCATCCTCGACTTCATCTTCGTGTTCGCGATCGGCGGCTATGTCATCGGCTACCTGACCGGCGGCCTGACCGAGGGCGGCTTCGACCTGCACGGCGGTCCCGCCTTCCTGCTGTTCGCGATCGTCATCCTCTACTTCGTCATCTTCAGCCGTTTCCTCGGCGGCACGGTGTGGCAAAGGCTGCTCGGGGTCCGCTAGAGCGCACGAACCGTCCGACCTGGCCATGCCGGTTCAGCCCGCGACCAGCGGTTTCGCATCGATCCCAGAGAGCGGCATTTTTTCGTCCCGCCTTTGAGTGGGCGCGCTCCCTGCGCCCGGCCCGGCTGCGGCATCGCGCGCGCCTGCCGTGACAGGCGCACCTTACTCGTGTAATGGTTGTGTTTCCATACTATACAACCATACGAGGAGGCAGGTAATGAGCCGTTTTGGAGAGCGCATTGTGCTTTTTTATGGAGATATTGCCGGTTCCGACGGAACGAGCGGTGCGGCGCGCGAGACGGATGGCTTTCTGACCGTCACCTTGGCGGGATCCGATAAGAGTTGGTCCTATGCCACCGCGGTGATCGAAACAGTGGCCGGCGGCGTCACAACCAATGTGGGTGAAATTACCTGGGCCTATTCGGCGCAACAGGATTTCAAGAAGTCCGTGTCGGTTTCGGTACCGATCAAGCAAGGCGAGATCATAAAAGTCGGTTGGACCGACCAGCGCAATGCGGGCAACATCAAAGCCCGGGTGCAATGGATACCTTATCTGTAATCGGCGGCTCGTTCGGAATAGCGGTGACGTTACGATTTCCGCCATCGCAACCGAACCATCGCCAGCGAGTGCCCATGCTCCCCCGCGCCGGCGCATGGGCGCCACCAAGAAGGGGCCACCCAGAAGGGGCCACCATGAGCCCCGGCTGCGGCGGGCGCCGGTCGTGCGCCGCTCATCGTCCTGCGCGCCGCGCCATGCCCGGGACACGGCCCGAATATTTCCGCCGACGGGCGCCAATGAACGCTGCAACGCGCGGCACGTATCGCCGCGTCCGGCTATTTCGCCGACAGCTTCTCGACCGCGGCGCGGCAGCCCTTCTTGATCGCCGCCTTGTTCTTGACCAGGCATTGCGCGACCCGGCCTTCGCCTTCGCGAACGCTTCCGCAGTATTTCTGGATCTCGCCCCAGCAGGCATCGGCCACCTCGGCCACCCGATCGAGCGCATGCTGCATGTTCCGCTGCGCTTCGAAGACGGCATAATCGCATTTCGAGCTGATCTGGTCCTCATAGGCCAGCATGCAATGGATCACGCGCCCGTTGCCCTGGCTGACATTGCTGCAGAACTTGGTGACGTCATCGGCACATGCGGCCTGAATCTTCTGCGCCGCCGCGTCGAGCTTCGCGCGGATCTTGTCCGCCGCCATTTGCTGAGCGAAAGCGCCGCCGCTCACGCTCATCAATGCAGCAATCGCGGCTATGGTGAACAATCCCTTGCGCGAACGCCTGACCATTTTTCGCCCTCCTGATGATGCGATGCTTGGCAATGAACCTCGCGCAGTGAACGTCCCGCACTGACGGATGTTCCGAGCTGGCGACGGCACGGGCCGCACCCGTCAATCACGGTTCGTTTCGTTCGAAGCAGGCAGGACTCGCTTGCGGCCCACCGCGGCGGCGATGCTTAAAACACGACATTTTCATTTCAGGTCTTAGCAAGCGCCCGCCTGTATATGTTTACCGAAGACTGCCATTATCGGTTGCAGGACATCGCGTTGCGGGCGTGGAGCACCACCAGTGCAGGCCGGTACCGTCCGTCAAATTGGCGGAGGCGGCTGCGCATCAACAAGCATCACAGCGTCGGCCGCGTCCTGGCGGTGACGCTGAGCATCGTCCTGCCCTTCCTGCTGCTGCCCCTGGTGGTGACGGCCGGCTATGTCGGCGCGACCCGCTACTTTCACCACGTCGTCGCGGACACCGCCACCTCCGCGGACGCCGCCAAGCCGGCCGGCGACGCGACGTCGGAAAGCGAGCGAAAACGCGAGGCGCACCGTATCGGCGCGATCGTGTTCGTGCCGTGGACCGGCGTCGACAAGTGCGAAAAGCGCGAATTCGACAATGCAAACGGCCGCATCAAGTTCGACGGCACGGTGAAGTGCGAGTTCGAGCCTCCGACCGAGATCAAGAGCGACCAGCTGCGGCTGTCCGACGAAAAACCCGTCAGCGCAGCGGAGCGCATGCGCGCCATCCACAACTCGTTCAAGAAATGAACGACCGACGCGCGCCGCGCCCGCCGCTTAATCGCTCTGCAGGATGACGTTCTTCACCATCGGGTAGATCTGGTTGGTCCAGGTGCGGCCCGAGAACACGCCGTAATGGCCGACGCCGGCCTGCATGTGATGGCGCTTGCGATAGGGCCTGAGCGAGGTCAACAGGTCGTGCGCCGCGAGGGTCTGCCCGACCGCGCAGATGTCGTCCTTCTCGCCTTCCACCGTGAACAGCATGGTGCGCTTGATGGCGGCCGGCTCGACCTTGCGCCCTTCGTAAGTGAGCTCGCCGAGCGGCAGCGCGTGCTCCTGAAACACCATGCGGACGGTCTCGAGATAGAACTCGGCGGTGAGGTCGAGCACCGCGAAATATTCGTCGTAGAAGGCCTTGGTCTGCGCCGCCTTCTCGATCTCGCCGTGGGCGAGGTGCCGGTAGAGCTCCTGATGCGCCTTGATGTGGCGGTCGATGTTCATGCTCATGAAGGCGGCGAGCTGCACGAAGCCAGGATAGACGCGCCGGCCGCCGCCGCCATAGCGGTGCGGAACGGTGGCGATCAGGCTGTTCTCGAACCAGTCGATGCTCTTGGATTTGGCAAGCTCGTTCACCTTGGTCGGATTGACGCGGGTGTCGATCGGCCCGGCCATCAGCGTCATCGAACGCGGCTGCGCCGGATGATTGCCCTGCGCCATCACGCTCGCGGCCACCAGCGCCGCCACGCAGGGCTGGCACACCGCGACCAGATGCGCGCCGGGGCCGATTTTTTCCAAGAAGCGGACCAGGTGGGCGACATACTCATCGAAGCCGAAACGGCCGGCCTCGGTCGAAACGTCGCGCGCATTGTGCCAGTCGGTGATGTAGACATCGTGCTCGGGCAGCATGGTGCGCACGGTCGCACGCAACAGCGTGGCGAAATGCCCCGACAGCGGCGCGACCAAAAGCACGCGCGGCTGCGCCTGCGCGATATCCTTCTTGAAATGCAGCAGCGTGCCGAAGGGCGTGACGTCGGCCGGCTCCTCGCTGACCGCGACCTCTTCGTTGTCGACCGTCACGCTGTCGATGCCGTAGGCCGGCCGCGTATGGGTCAGGCCCGCGCGCGCGATCAGTTCGTAAGCCGCGGTGAGATTTCTCATGAACGACGGCCGCGCCGCGCCGTTCAGCCTCTCGCCCACGGTCCGAGCGGCCATGCCGGCAAACCAGCGCACCGGCACCATGATGTCGGAATGCGCCTGATAGACTTGATAAAGCATTCAGTCCCCGGCGGCCCCGGCAGACCGCGGCTGAAAGGCTAGAATATTTTATGCTGCACTGCGAGATAAAAATCGGGGCGGGGCGGCCCCGGGGGAAAAGCGGCGGCGGCGGGGTCCGGGCACCGGCCGCGCGTGCAACCCCCTTGCGGCGACACGCGAATCGCCCGACAGCCACTCCCCGGCGGACCAAAGCAACTGCGGGTATAGCGGACCCAACCCAGATGAGGCGCTCATGGACGACAAAGTGGCCGCGACAATCGCCTTCCTGCTCCGCAACTTCACGCTGACGGCTTTCGTCCTCGGCCTGTTGTTTTCGGCCGCCGCCATCCTGCGCGCGCCGCGGCCGCGCGCCCCGGCCCTGGTCGTCGACAGGCTCATCGCCTGGTTCGTCTTCTTCAATATCGGGGTCGCCTACCTCTACAATTTCATCATGCACGCGTTTTTCGGCGAGATGACTGCGCGCTTCATCGGCTGGGCGGACAGCCCGTTCCAGTTCGAGGTCGCCACCGCGAGCCTCGGCTTTTCCGTGGTCGGCTTCCTGGCCGCCTTCCGCAGTTTCGATCTCCGGCTGGCCGCCATCCTCGCCCCCGGCATTTTCACCCTCGGCGCCGCGGTCGGCCATGTTCGCGAGATGATTTCGGCGCACAATTTCGCGCCCGGTAATGCCGGCGTCGTGTTCTGGACCGACATTCTGGGCCCGCTCATCGGCTTCCTGCTGTTGTGGCTGCAGGCACGCCTTGCGCGCGGCCGACACCCCGCGGCATGAACCGGCGGACCGCGCCAGCCCGGCACGACGCCGTTTTGCAGCACGGGAAAGTATTGAACGCGCGCAACTTTCGTCTAAGCTGCGAGAGCCGGGCCGTGCTGCAATAAGGGACGACGACTCCCCATGGCCAAGGCTACCCCGACCAAAGCCACCCTGACGATCGCCGCCAAGAACTACGGCTCCTGGTCGCTGCGCGGCTGGCTTCTTTGCAAGCTGGCCGGCCTGGACTTCGAAGAACGGACGGTGGCGAGCGACGACCCCTCCACCCGCGCCGAACTGCTGCTGCTGTCGCCCTCCTTCCTGGTGCCGTGCCTGACCCATGACGGCATCGAGATCTGGGACACGCTGGCGATCGCCGAATATCTCAACGAGATCCTGCCCGATGCCGGGCTCCTGCCGGAGGACCGCGCCTCGCGCGCCCATTGCCGTTCGATCTCGGGCGAGATGCATTCCGGCTTTTCAAACTTGCGCTCGGCGCTGCCGATGAACCTGAAGGCGCATCATCCCGGCTTCAAGGTCTGGACCGGCGCGCAGGCCGACATCGACCGCATCGTCGGCATCTGGCGCGCCTGTCTGGCCAGGAGCAAGGGCCCGTTCCTGTTCGGCAAGGCGCCCTGCATGGCCGACGCCATGTTCGCGCCGGTGGTGACGCGCTTCCTCACCTATGACGTGAAGCTCGATTCCGACTGCGCCGCCTATTGCAGCGCCATCATGGCGCTGCCGGCGATGCAGGAATGGCTGGAAGGCGCCAAGGCCGAACCGGACGAGGTGGTGGAGCTGGACGTGGAGTTTTGATCGGCGCCGGAGCGCGCCGCTTTGCCATGACGCGCGCGCTCAGCGTCGCTGCAACCACGCCCCGATCCGCTTGACCGCCTCGTGCATTTCGGCCGCCGAGCCGGCGTAGCAGAAGCGCAGGAAATGGCGGCCGTCGATCGGATCGAAATCGATGCCGGGCGTGGCCGCCACATGCGTTTCCTCGAGCATGCGCTTGGCGAAGGCGAGACTGTCGTCCGAGAAGCGCGCGATATTGGCGTAGAGGTAGAAGGCGCCGTCGACCGGCAGGAACCGGTCGAGCCCCGCCTTCGGCAGGCCTTCGGTCAGGATGCGGCGATTCTCCTGGTAGCCGTGCTTGACCGTCTCCATCTCGTCGCGCCCGTCGAACGCGGCCTCGGCCGCGATCTGCGCCAGCGTCGGCACCGAAATGGCGAGATTGCCCTGCAAGCGATCGAGCACGCGCACCAGCGGCTCCGGCACCACCATCCAGCCGATGCGCCAGCCGGTCATGCAGAAATATTTCGAGAAGGAATTGATCACCACCGCCCGCTCCGAGAGCTTGGCCGCGGTCTCGGCCGCAAAGGCATAGTCGAGCCCGTGATAGATCTCGTCGGAGATCACGCGGATGCCTTCCGCCTCCGCCGCCGCGATCAGCGTGGCGAGCGCGTCCGCCGTCATCATGGTGCCGGTCGGATTGGCCGGGCTCGCGACCACCACGCCCTTGAGCGGCTTGCGGCGATGCGCGGCCATGAGCGCCTCGGGCGAGAGCACCCAGCGCGTCTCGGCCGATGTCTCGATCAGCACCGGCTCGCAGCCGAGCGCGGTGAGGATGTGCCGGTACGGCGGATAGCCGGGATTGGCGAGCGCCACCCGGTCGCCGGCCTCGAACAGCGACAGGAAGGCCAGGATGAAGCCGCCGGAGGAACCGGTGGTGACCACGACGCGCGCCGGATCGAGCGCGAGGTTGTAGGTCTCGGCGTAATGGCGCGCGATGCGCGTGCGCAGCGACGGCAGGCCGAGCGCCTCGGTATAGCCGATACGGCCGTGGGCGAGCGCGGCGGCCGCCGCCGCGCGCGCCGGATGCGGCGCGGGTGCGGCCGGCTGGCCCACCTCCATGTGCACAACATGAGCGCCCTTCGCCTCCAACCGCGCCGCCGCCGCCATCACGTCCATCACGATGAACGGCGGAACGTCGCTGCGTTTCGAGGCATTAAAGAGCTGTTTAGCGGTTTCGAGCATGGTTACCGGCCTTTTCGGCGTATTCTCCGCCCCGCTGTTGCCGCATTCGCCGGGTTGCTTGGGTTCAAGCGCATCTCATGACTCGGTCGTGATCGCAAGCCGCGTTGACCGTCAGATGACCCGTCACTAGGTTGACGCAAAATATGGTCGCGCCCGCGCGCAGACGGAAATCGGAATGAACGGGAACGGGACACCTACCAGCACGCGGCGCATGGCGCCAGCCGCCCGCGCGGTTGCGGCCGCCACCGCGCTCGCCCTCGCGGTCACCAGCCTCGGGCCGGTTGCGCCGGCGCAGGCGCAAGGCGCCTCGCGCGGACTGCCGGTGATCCGCGATACCGAAATCGAACAGCTCCTGCGCGATTACGCCAACCCGATCCTGCGCGCCGCCGGCCTCGCCAAGCAGAACGTGAAGGTCGTGGTGATCAACGACCGCACCTTCAACGCCTTCGTGATGGACGGCCGCCACATCTTCGTCAATGCCGGCGCCCTGTTCGACGCCAAGACGCCGAACGAAATCATCGGCGTGCTGGCGCACGAAACCGGCCATTTGGCGGGCGGGCACATGTCGCGCTTGCGCGAGGAACTGTCGCGCGCGCAGACCGCCTCGATCGTGGCCATGCTGCTCGGCGTCGGCGCCATGGTGGCGGGCGCGCGCTCCAGCAACGGCGCCGGCGACATCGGCGCCGCCGCGATCATGGCGCCGCAATCGGCGATCCAACGCTCGCTGCTCGCCTATGTGCGCACCCAGGAAGACCAGGCCGACCATGCCGGCCTGAAGTTCCTCAATGCGACCCACCAGTCGCCGCGCGGCATGGTCGATCTGTTCAAGCGGCTGAGCAACGAAAGCCTGTTCAACTCGCGCGGCGTCGATCCCTATCTGCAGACCCACCCGATGCCGGCCGAGCGCGTCGCCGCGCTGGAAGCGCAGGCCAAGGCGAGCCCCTATTGGGACCGCAAGGATTCGCCCGAGCTGCAGCTCCGTCACGACCTGATGCGCGCCAAGCTGTCCGGCTTCCTCGAACAGCCGGGCACGGTCTTGCGCCGCTATCCGCTCAGCAACAAGAGCCTGCCGGCGCGCTATGCGCGCGCGATTTCGGCCTACCGGCATTCCGGCCTGCGCTCCGCCATCACCCAGATCGACGAGCTGATCCACGCGCAGCCGGGCAATCCCTATTTCGAAGAGCTGAAGGGCCAGGCTCTGCTCGAAGGCGGCCGCCCGGCCGAGGCGGTGGCACCGCTGCGCCGCGCGGTGCAGCTCTCGCATCACGCGCCGCTCATCGAGATCCTGCTGGCGCAGGCGCTCAACGCCACCGACAAGGCCGGCAATGCGCAGGAGGCGGTCGGCCTGTTGCGCAACGTGGTCGCGCGCGAGCCCGATGCGCCGGGCGCCTATACCCAGCTCGCCATGGCCTATGGCCGCAAGGGCGACCTCGCCAATGCCGATCTTGCCTCCGCCCAGGCCGCCTTGGCCCGCGGCGACATCGTGACCGCGCGCCAGCTCGCCGCGCGCGCCAAGACGCGCTTTCCGGTCGGCTCGCCGGCCTGGGTGCGCGCCGACGACATCACCAATCTCAAGCCGCCGAAAAAGACGCACTGACCGCCGGATTCGACATCGCTCGTAGAGATCGCACACAAAGGATGAAACCCATGTTCAAGAGCCCGCGCCATATCGCCGCCGTTTGTGCCGCGCTGCTGGCCTTTGCCCTGCCGCAGGCGGCGCCCGCTGCCGAATTCTCCAAGTCGCAGCGCGGCGAGATCGAGCGCATCGTGCACGAATACTTGGTCACCCATCCGGAAGTGCTGCAGGAGGCGATGGCCGAACTGGAGAAGCGGCAAACCGCGGCCGAGGCCGAGAAGCACAAGACCGCCGTGCGGGACCACGCCAAGGCGCTGTTCTCCTCGCCGCGGCAGGTCGTGCTCGGCAACCCGTCCGGCGACGTCACCTTCGTCGAGTTCTTCGATTACAATTGCGGCTACTGCAAGCGCGCCTTGCACGACATGCTCACGCTGCTCAAGGACGACCCCAAGCTCAAGGTCGTGCTCAAGGAATTCCCGGTGCTCGGAAAGGGCTCGGTCGAGGCCGCCCAGGTCGCCGTCGCCGTGCGCATGCAGGACAAGACCGGCAAGAAATATCTCGAATTCCATGAGAAGCTCCTGAGCGGCCGCGGCCAGGCCGACCAGGCGCACGCCCTCGCCGTCGCCAAGGAGATCGGGCTGAACATGGCTCAGCTCCAGAAGGACATGGCCAGCCCCGAGGTCAGCGCGACCTTGCAGGAGAATTTCAAGCTCGCGGAAGCGCTCGGCCTCAACGGCACGCCGAGCTATGTGATCGGCAACAACGTGGTCGTGGGGGCGGTCGGCCTCGGCGGTCTGCAGGAGAAGATCAACACCGCGCGCTGCGGCAAGGCGAGCTGCTGAGCGCGCGGCCGGCCGGGCCCGTCGCCGCGCCTCGCCCACGCGATCCGGCCGCCGGCGCCATTCGCGCCGGCGGCCATTTTGTCGCGGCACGGTTCCGTGCAAAATGGTTAACGCTATCGAAGGAAAACCCGGCGCCTTACGGGCTTCCCCTTACCGGCGCGGACACCTATAAAGCGGCGAGCCGCGCGGCTCGAATTGACCGCGCGCACGGCCAGAAGGCCGGCCAGCCCCGAAAAGTCAGCCCGAGAAGTCCATGGCGAACACCATCTACGTCCTCAACGGGCCCAATATGAACCTGCTCGGCATGCGCGAGCCCGAAAAATACGGACACGCCACCCTCGCCGATGTAGAAAAGCTCTGCCGCGCCACCGCTGCGCGATTCGGCCTGGACGTCGATTTCCGGCAGTCGAATTCGGAGGGCGAGCTGGTGACCTGGATCCAGGAGGCGCGCGAAAAGGGCGCCGCCGGTATCGTGATCAACCCCGCCGGCTATACCACCACCTCGATCGCCATCATGGACGCGCTCTTGGCGGTCCAGCTTCCGGCGGTCGAAATCCACATCACCAATATTCATCAGCGCGAAAGCTTCCGGCATAATTCGTATGTCTCGAAAGCCGCGAGGGCGGTGCTCGCGGGATTCGGCGTCGACGGCTACGCGCTCGCGATCATCGGGCTCGCCGGCATGACCGGCGCCAAGGAAAAGAACTAGCACGTGATCGCGAATGACCCGTCGCGGGCTTGACCCGGATGGGAAGCTGAATTCGGATAAGACCACGCGCAGACGAATAAGACGGACAACAATGGCAAAATCGCCGAAGACACTGGTCGACCGGGAGTTGATCCAGGAATTGAGCAAGCTGCTCGACGAGACCGGTCTCACCGAGATCGAAATCGAGCAGGAAGGCATGCGCGTGCGGGTCGCGCGCGGCACCATCGCCGCCTCGGTCGTGGCCGCGCCGGCCGCGAGCGTCGCGCCGGCGCCGCCGCCGGTGACCGTCGCCGCCCCGCCGGCCGCGTCGCTCGACGTTTCCAAGCATCCCGGCGTCGTGACCTCGCCGATGGTCGGCACCGCCTATTCCGCGCCCGAGCCGGGCGCCAAGCCCTTCATCGAGGTCGGCTCCAAGGTGAAGGTCGGCGACACGCTGCTGATCGTCGAGGCGATGAAGACCATGAACCAGATTCCCGCCCCGCGCGCCGGCACCGTGATCCAGATCCTGTTCGAGGACGGCCAGCCGGTGGAATTCGGCGAGCCGCTGGTGATTATCGAGTGATGAATTCGCGTGTGGCGTCTATCCGCCCTCATCCTGAGGAGGCCGCGCAGCGGCCGTCTCGAAGGATGGGGGCGGCCCCATGCTTCGAGACGCGCTCCTTCGGAGCGCTCCTCAGCATGAGGCCGTCAGAGGTTCGAAAGATCAATGTTCGATAAAATCCTCATCGCCAATCGCGGCGAGATCGCGCTACGCATCTTGCGCGCCTGCAAGGAGCTCGGCATCCCGACCGTGGCGGTGCACTCCACCGCCGACGCCGACGCCATGCATGTGCGCTTCGCCGACGAGAGCGTGTGCATCGGCCCGCCCGCGGCGAAAGACAGCTATCTCAACATTCCCGCCATCCTGGCCGCCTGCGAGATCACCGGCGCCGACGCGGTGCATCCCGGCTACGGCTTCCTGTCGGAAAATGCGCGCTTCGCCGAAATCCTCGACGACCACGGCATCGGCTTCATCGGCCCCAAGGCCGAGCACATCCGCATCATGGGCGACAAGATCGAGGCCAAGCGCACCGCCAAGCGCCTCGGCATTCCGGTCGTGCCCGGCTCGGAAGGCGGCGTCACCTCGGACGACGAGGCCAGGAAGATCGCCGACGAGATCGGCTATCCGGTGCTGATCAAGGCCGCCGCCGGCGGCGGCGGACGCGGCATGAAGGTGGCGCACTCGGCGGCCGACCTTTCCACCGCGCTGTCGACCGCGCGCTCGGAAGCCAAGGCCGCCTTCGGCGACGACGCCGTCTATATCGAGAAATATCTCGGGCGCCCGCGCCATATCGAGATCCAGGTGCTCGGCGACGGCAAGGGCAAGGCCATCCATCTCGGCGAGCGCGATTGCTCGCTGCAGCGCCGGCACCAGAAGGTGCTGGAGGAGAGCCCCTCGCCCGCGCTCAACACGCAGCAGCGCGACGAAATCGGCGAGATCGTCGCCAAGGCCATGCGCGAGATCAATTATCTCGGCGTCGGCACGGTCGAGTTCCTGTACGAGGACGGCCAGTTCTATTTCATCGAGATGAACACGCGCATCCAGGTCGAACATCCGGTGACCGAAATGATCACCGACATCGACCTGATCTTCGAGCAGATCCGCGTCGCGGCCGGCGCCGAGCTCACGCTCAGGCAGAGCGACATCCGCTTCCACGGCCACGCCATCGAGTGCCGCATCAATGCCGAGAACCCGGTGTCGTTTAGGCCCTCGCCCGGCAAGATCCTGCATTATCATCCGCCCGGCGGCCTGGGCGTGCGCATCGACTCGGCGGTGTACCAGGGCTATGCGATCCCGCCCTATTACGACTCGCTGGTCGGCAAGCTGATCGTGCACGGCAAGACGCGGCAGGAATGCCTGATGCGGCTCAAGCGCGCGCTCGACGAGGTGGTGGTGGACGGCATCGAGACCACGCTGCCTTTGTTCCGCGCGCTGGTGCGCGAGAAGGACATCATCGACGGCAATTACCACATCCACTGGCTCGAGCAGTTTTTGGCTCGCGGCGGGATGGAAGGCTAAGTCGCGCCATCGAGCGCTGGGCCGCCGCCTGAGCTCGTGGGTCGCCTCAATGTCCGATCGCGGCGCGCGCATGCGCGCCATTCGCGCCATTTCCTTCGGCGAGGCTGGCGAGCAGCGTGCAGACCTGGGCCGGATCATAGGGCTTGGGCATGAAGCGCGCGCGCGGAAGCAGCGGCCGGATGTCGTCGGCGCGGGCTCCGGCCGAGGCATAGACGACCGGAAGCTCGGGATAGATCTGGCGCGCGCGCTCGGCGAGCTTGGCGCCGTCGATGCTGCCGGGCAGATCGATATCGGTGAACAGCACGTCGACTTCGGCGCCCGATTGAAGATAGTCGAGCGCTTCGTCGCCGCTCTCGGCTTCGAGCACGGCAAAGCCGCTTTCGCTCAGGCAGTCGGCGACCAGGCTGCGGATCAGGAACTCGTCCTCGACGATCAGAACCGATATCGGCATTGCAGCTCGCCCAGCGGGGCGCCTCGCTCATGCTTCGACGTTCTGCCGGTGCAACGCGAAGGCGCGCCGATCAGATCGACCTTTCCGAAAGTTGATGCGATTATGGTGAGCGAATTGCTAACAGGCGCAAATGAAACAATGGACGGCCGCCCCGCCCGTTGATCCAATAGGCCATGGCCAACCGCGAAAACGCATTCGTCGAGATCACGCCGGAAGTCCTGCTCAAGGCCTATGCCTGCGGAATCTTCCCGATGGCCGAGAGCGCGGAGGATCCCGCGCTCTATTGGATCGAGCCGGAGATGCGCGGCATCATTCCGCTCGACGGTTTTCATGTACCGGCGCGGCTCAGGCGCACGGTGCGTACGACGCCGTTCCAAGTGTGGGTCGACCGCGACTATGACGGCGTGATCGACGGCTGCGCCGAGCCCAAGCAGGACCGCATGCGGACCTGGATCAACACGCGCATTCGCCGCATCTATCGCGCGCTCTACGACGCGGGCCATTGTCATACCGTCGAGGTCTACGACGGCGATAACCTGGTCGGCGGTCTCTACGGCGTGTCGCTCGGGCGCGCCTTCTTCGGCGAAAGCATGTTTCATCGCGCGCGCGACGCCTCGAAGATCGCGCTCGTCCATCTGGTCGCCCGGCTGAAGGCCGGCCACTACCGGCTGCTCGATACGCAATTTGTCACCGAGCACCTGCGCACCTTCGGCGCCGTGGAAGTCGCGAAGCGGCGCTATCATCGCCTGCTGGACGAAGCGCTGGTCGGCGAGGCCGATTTCGCCGCGCTGCCCACCGATCGGCCGGTGAGCGGGGACGAGGCGCTGGCGATCATCGGGTGACCCGGGCCGCGGGCGCGGCCCGGCCGGGAGCGGTGCGCGCGCGCGTCACCGCAATGTCGGCTGAGTGCCGCGCGGCGGCGGCCGGCGCGGCAGCGGATGACGCGCGGTCGCCGGGCTGGCGGCGGGCGCGGCCGCCTCGGGAGCCTCCGCCACCGCCGGGTTGCGCCCGCCTTTGCAGTCGGTGAGCCACACGTCGTAGATCGGATGCTCGACCGCGTGCAGGCCGGGGCTCGCCGCGAACATCCAGCCCGTGAAGATGCGCTTGATTTCGCCCTGCAGCGTCACCTCGTCCACTTCGACGAAGGCGTCGGTGTTCGGCGTCTCGGTCGGCGGCCGCGAATAGCACACGCGCGGCGTCACCTGCAGCGCGCCGAACTGCACCGTCTCGTTGAGCGCAACGTCGAACGAGATGATACGGCCGGTGATCTTGTCGAGGCCGGAGAACACCGCGGTCGGATTGGCGATGCGCTGCGGCGGCGGCTCGACCACGACCTCTTCGCTCGGCTGCGCCGTGGTGTCGACCGGCTGCGGCGCGGCCGGAATCACGCCGGGCGCGGGGCGCGCGGTGCCGGGCTGCGGCGGCGCCGCCTGTCCCGGCTGGGCCTGCTGCGGCGCGGGGCTCGGCTCGGTGCCGGGCGGCGGCGCGAGATCCTGCGACTGGATGGCCCCGCCGCCGGGCCGGCTCGAGGGCGGCAGGCTCATCGGCGCCGGCAACGGCTGCGACGGCGGCACATCGGAACGGACATCGGCCGGCGGACGCGGCGCCTGGGTCTGGTAGGTGGGACGCGGCTGCGGCGCCTGCCGAGGTTCGTTCTGGCTCGGATAGTAATTGGGCGGCGGCTGCGGCGTGGGCGGATAATATTGCGGCTGGCGCT
>Ga0180222_1001322_pt1 | contig 26564 bp, 21 predicted proteins | sample eDN5th37CKraftOP_FD_151336 | JGI IMG/M metagenome (GOLD analysis project Ga0180222, IMG submission 151336) | Enriched Organic Plus compost microbial communities from Emeryville, California, USA - eDNA 5th pass 37_C Kraft OP (version 2) (version 2) ...
CGCGATCTGGCTCGACGTCAGCTCGCCGTCGCCGGTGACCACGACGACCGCCGGGATGCTGTCGCCGCCTGTGAACTCGGAGAGGCGCTCCTGCACCTGCGTGGCGTCGGCGCTCGACGGCAGGTACGCCGTCGAGTCGTTCGTCGACACCTCGGAGACCTTGCCGAAGTACGGTCCGCCGATCGATCCGCCCACGAGCCACACGACCACGAGGACGACGGGGATGCCGATCCGCAGCCAGCGGTTCGGCTGCCGCGACGCGTGGTGGGGCGTGGCGGAGGTGCGCAGGGAACGGCGAGTGGGAGCAGTCACGATACCTAGCTTATCTAGTGAAATGGAGATCCGCTGACACGATCCTCGGTCCTCCTAGACTGGCATGGCCATGCTCTCCGCCATCCTGGGCCTGATCGGCGCGGCCGTCTACGGGTCTGCGGACTTCCTCGGCGGGCTCGCCGCCAAGCGCATGCGCTCCATCACGGTCACCTCGATCGCGGCGTTCGCGGGGCTCCTCCTCCTCTTCGCGGCCTACCCCTTCATCGGCGGGGTGTGGACGACGGCGGATGTCGCATGGGGTGCCCTGTCGGGCGTGTTCGGCGTCTTCGCGATCGTGCTCCTGTACGCGTGCCTCGCGCTCGGGCCGATGAGCATCCTGTCGCCGCTCACCGCGGTGGTCAGCGCCATCGCGCCCATGCTGTGGGGCCTCATCGTGAAGGGCGAGCAGCTGTCGCCCCTCGCGTACGCCGGCCTGGGCGTCGCACTCGTCGCCGTCGTCCTGGTGGGCTTCATCCCCGGTGAGTCCGTGGTCCGGCCCAGCCTGCGCGGCATCCTCATGGCCATCGGCTCGGGCATCGCGATCGGCGGGTTCCTCGTCTCGATCGACCAGACGACCGATGCGAGCGGTCTGGTCCCCCTCATCGTGAACCGCGGCGTCAACGGCGTCATCACCGGCATCGCGGTGGGCGTGGTCCTCGTCACGGCCGCGCGACGGCGCACCCCGGATCGTGCCGCGCGCGTCCTGGAGCTGCCGCTCGGCGCGACACCCACCGGCCATGCCGACCTCGAGCACACCGGGGCCTCCCCCGTCCCCGCCCGCAGCGGGCTGCGCACCGGAATCTGGCTCGCGGTCGCGTGCGGACTCGTCGACGCGGTGGCCAACGTCCTCCTGCTCATCGCCCTGCGCCTGGGCGACCTGTCGATCGTGTCGGTGCTGTCGGCGATGTACCCCGCCGGCACGATCGTGCTCGCGGCGATCGTGCTGCGGGAGCGGATCGCCGTCGTGCAGTGGATCGGGCTCGGCCTCGCACTCGTCGCGGCCGGCATGTTCGCGCTCGCCTGACACGTGCGGCGACGGGCCGGTGCCCCTCAGCCGGCGACGGCGGCGAGGACGAGCGAGCCGACGAACGAGATGACCCCCAACGCCGCGAGGCCGATCGCGAGCCACGTGAACACGCGCACGAGCGGCGAGCGCGGGGTGAGCCGCATCCGGTTCTCCCACCCGCGACGGGAGAAGATGTCCGCCATGTCGCGGTCGCCGATGCGGGCGATGTCGTGCGCGGACAGCGGCGCCTCGTTGACACCCCCGTCCTGGTCGATCCACCGGACGACGCGTCCGTCGTCGATCTGCTCGACGACCGCGCGCGCCGGGAGCCAGGTGCCGTCGACCAGGCGGGTCAGGAGGGCGAGGAGCGCGAACAGCATCGCTCCGACGAGCCCGACCCATTGGAACACGTCCGCGATCGCCGCGATGACGTCTGCGGGCGTATCCACGGTGCTCCTGCCGATCCGGATACAGGAAACGGGTCCGTCTCCGGACCCGTCTCCACTGGAGCCGCCTTGGGGAATCGAACCCCAGACCTATTCATTACGAGTGAATCGCTCTGCCGACTGAGCTAAGGCGGCGCATCGCGCGGACGCAACGCACGATCAACGATCTTACAGGGTCGTGAGGGCCACCGCGAACACGAACGGCCTCATCGGCACTCGAGATCGTCTTCCGGAGCACCTTCGCCGAGCAGATACGCCTCGACGGCGCGGTCGACGCACGCATTGCCCTTGTTGTAGCCGGTGTGCCCCTCCCCCACGCGGGTGATGAGGACGCCCGACGAGAGCTGGTCGGCGAGCGCGACGGACCACTCGTACGGGGTCGCCGGATCATTGGTGGTGCCCACCACCACGATGGGCGCGGCGCCCTCCGCGGTGATCGGCTCGCGCACGCCCGTCGGCGGGTACGGCCACTGGTCGCACGGGTCCGGCCCCTCCCAGTACGGGGCGATCGTCGGCGCCTCCCGCTGGAGCAGCGCGTTGGCCGCGTCGATGTCCGCCTGGTTCGCGTCGACGGGGTAGTCCATGCAGTTGTAGGCGCGGAACGCCTCCGTCTGATTGGACACGAACGTGCCGTCCTCACGGTCGTTGTAGAGGTCGGCGACGTAGAACGCGTAGTCGGCGCTGCCGCCGAGCACGTCGGTGAGCATCGCGGTGAGGACCGGCCAGTTGCCCTCGCTGTACAGCGGAGTGATGATCGCGGTCATGAGGGTGTCGGCGCCCAGCATCCGCCCGTCGGCGGCCTTGATCGGCCGCCGGTCGACGCTCGCCAGCAGCGTGGAGAGGTCGCCCATCGCCTCGTCGACCGTCCCGGTGAAGGGGCAGCCGCGGCCGTCCAGGCACGAGGCCATGTACGCGCGCAGCGCGGACTCGAAGCCGAGGCCCTGCGTCGTGCTCACGTCCAGACCGGAGGCCGCGGGATCGATGGCGCCGTCGAGCACGAGGTGCCCGACCCGCTCCGGGAAGAGCTTGGCGTAGGTGGCGCCGAGGAAGGTGCCGTACGAGAAGCCGAGGTAGTCGAGCTTCTCCTCCCCCAGGACGCCGCGCAGCAGATCCATGTCGCGGGCGGCGTTCTCCGTCGTGATGTACGGCAGGATGCCGCCGCTGTTCGCGTCGCACGCCTCGCCGAACGCCTTGTTGCGCTCCTCGAGCTCGGCGGTCCATCCGGCCGACCCGCGCGGATCCTTCGGGATGTCGTAGAGGTACGCGTCCATCTGGGCGGCGTCGAAGCAGGTCACGGCGGTCGAGGCTCCGACGCCGCGCGGGTCGAACCCGATGACATCGAACGAGCGCACGATCGGGCCGCCGACAGCGAACGACAGGCTGTCGCGGATGAAGTCCACCCCGCTCGCACCCGGGCCACCCGGGTTGGTCAGCAGCGACCCGACGGCGTCGCCCTCGCCGGCCCGGTGCCGGATGACAGACAGCTCGATCTCGCCCCTGCCCGGGTCGGCGTAGTCCAGCGGCGCCGTCACGGTCGTGCACTCGAAGCCCGAGCCGCACGTTGACCAGTCCAGCTCCTGCCCGTAGTACGGGAGCAGCGCGGGGTCGATCCCGGACGTGTCCGGAGCGGCGCTCTGCGTCGAGGTGGGCACCTCCGCCGGAATCGCCGCGTACAGGCAGCCGGACAGGACGAGGGATGCCGCGGCGATGCCGACGACGGCGGCGAGGGCGCGGCGGGCGATCTTCTTCACGGGGTCCTTCCGCTCGTGACGGTCACGAGCATGCTCTCCAGGGCGAGGACGGGGGCGACGTTCTGCTCGAGGTTGCGGCGGGTCTCGGCGATCTGGTCGAGCACCGTCAGGGTGCGCTCGGGGCTCCAGGTCTCGGCGAGCGCGCGCAGCTCCGGCTCGAGCTCGACGTTGATGAGGCCCTCCGTGCGCCCGAACTGCAGCAGCACGACATCGCGGAACATCGACTGCAGGTCCGTGAGGACGCGGTCGATCCCGTCGCGCAGGCTGCGCGTCGCGCGGCGCTTCTGCTCGTCCTCCAGGGCGGACAGCTGCGCGCGCACGGCGGGCGGCACGGCGGCGCCCTCGGCGACCCCGACGGTGCGCAGAAGGCTCGCCCGCTCGGCCTCGTCGCGCTCCGCGGTGAGCGCCTTGGCGTCCTCGGTGGCCACCTGCACGATGCGCCCGGCGACCTCGACGACGTCGCCGATGGAGCGGGCGCCGAGCACCGCACGCAGCGTGCTGTCGCGGCGTCGGCGGGCGTCGGCATCCGTCGCCAGTCGCTGGGCCATGCCGATGTGGCGCTGCGCGTGCCGGGCCGACTGCTCGGCGGTCGCGAAGTCGACACCGGTGCGCTGCGAGATGAGGCGCGCGACGTCCTCGACGTCCGGCTCGCGCAGTCGCAGCGTGCGCACGCGGGAGCGGATGGTCGGCAGCAGGTCGGCGTCGCTCGGGGCGCACAGGACCCACACGGTGCGCTCGGGCGGCTCCTCGAGCGCCTTGAGCAGCACGTTGGAGGTGCGCTCGGTCATGCGGTCGGCGTCCTCCATGACGATGACCCGATAGCGCCCGACGGACGGAGCGAAATAGGAGCGCTCGACCAGGGCGCGTGCATCCTTGATGGAGATGATGACGCCCTCGGTGCGCAGGGCGGTGAGGTCGGGGTGCGTGCCGGCGAGGACCTGCCGCATCGTCTGCTCGTCGCCCTCCTCGGCGATGAGTGCCGCGGCGAAGGCGTACGCGAGCGTCGAGCGACCGGATCCGGGCGGGCCGGTGATGAGCCACGCGTGGGTGAGCGCCGCCGGGTCGGAGGCCGCCTCGCGCAGCGCCGCGACCGCGGCATCCTGCCCCCACACATCACCCCAGGGGAGAGCGCCGTCGACGACGGCCGCCGTCGCGGCTTCCATGAGCCCAGCCTAATCGGGCGGGCCGACAGGACCGTGAGCGCCGGGAGCGGTCTGGGGGAACCCTCAGGCGAGGAGTCCGGCGATGCGCTCGCGCACGGCCGCGGCGATCTGCTCGGCGGGCAGCGCGGCGTCGAGCACGAGGAACCGGTCCGGCTCGGCAGCCGCCAGTTCGAGGTACGCGTCGCGCACGCGCTCGTGGAACTCGATCCGCTCGTTCTCGAGGCGATCGAAGGGCTTGTCGTCGGCGTCGAGGCGCCGGCGGGCCGACCGCGGGTCGAGGTCGAGCAGCACCGTCACGTCGGGCAGCGCGCCGTCGGTGGCCCACAGCGAGAGGTCCCGCACCTGCACGGGGTCGAGCACGCGCCCGGCGCCCTGGTAGGCGACGGAGGAGTCGAGGTAGCGGTCCTGGATGACGACGTCGCCGCGCTCGAGCGCGGGGCGCACGAGCGTCTGGATGTGGTGCGCGCGATCAGCCGCGTACAGCAGGGCCTCCGCACGCGGCGCGATGTCGCCCCGGTGGTGCAGCACGATGTCGCGGATGAGCGTTCCGACCTCGGTGCCGCCGGGCTCGCGCGTGCGCACGACCGTGCGACCGGATCCCTCCAGCCACTCCTGCAGCAGCGCCGCCTGGGTGGTCTTGCCTGAACCGTCGCCGCCCTCGAACGTGACCCACAGACCGCGCACGGGACTCTGCGTCACTTCTTCTTGGCCGGCGCCTTGCGGGCCGCGGTGCGGCGCTTGGGCGCGGGGCCCTTGGCGCGCTTGTCGGCGAGCAGCTGGACCGCGCGCTCGTACGTGATCTCCTCCGCGTTCTCGCCGCGCGGGATCGTCGCGTTCGTCTCGCCGTCGGTGACGTAGGGACCGAAGCGCCCGTCCTTGAGCTTGATCGGCTTGCCGCTGGTGGGATCCGCCTCGAACTCCTTGAGCGCGCTCGAGGCGCCGCGGGCGCCGTACTTCGGCTGCGCGTAGACGGCGAGCGCCTCCTCGAGCGTGATGTCGAAGATCTGCTGCTCGCTCTGCAGCGTCCGCGAGTCGGTGCCCTTCTTCAGGTACGGGCCGTAGCGGCCGTTCTGCGCCGTGATGACCTCGCCCGACTCGGGGTCGGTGCCGACCACGCGGGGCAGGTCGAGCAGACGCAGTGCCGTCTCGAGGTCGATGGTGTCGACGGACATCGACTTGAAGAGCGACGCCGTGCGGGGCTTGGGCGCGGCATCCTTCTTCGCGGTCTTCTTCTTCGTCGTCTTCTTCTCCGGCTCGGCCGGAGCCTCCTCGATCACGCCGGTGGCGGGGTCGACGACCTCGTCCTCGGAGGGCTCGACCTCCTGCACGTAGGGACCGAACCGGCCGTCCTTGACGACGATGAGCTTGCCGTTGGCGGGGTTCTCGCCCAGCACGCGGTCGCCGGCGACGGGGGCCTCGATGAGCTCGCGGGCCCGCTCGGCGGTGAGCTCGTCGGGCGCGAGGTCCTCGGGGACGTTCACGATCCGCGGCTTCGCGTCGGGGTTGCCGGGGTCGGCCACCTCGAGGTAGGGGCCGTAGCGGCCGAGGCGGAGCGAGACGCCGTCGACGATCGGGGTCGAGTTGATCTCGCGCGCGTCGATCTCGCCGAGGTTGTCGACGATGTTGCGCAGCCCGACGTGGTCCTCGGAGCCGAAGTAGAACTCCTTGAGCCACTCGGCGCGGCTCTGCTCGCCGCGGGCGATCGCGTCGAGGTCGTCCTCGAGCGCGGCCGTGAAGTCGTAGTCGACGAGGTCGGCGAAGTGCTCCTCCAGGAGGCGCACGACGCTGAACGCGAGCCAGCTCGGGATGAGCGCCTGCCCGCGCTTGGTGACGTACCCGCGGTTGAGGATGACGTCGATGATGCTCGCGAACGTCGAGGGGCGGCCGATGCCCTTCTCCTCGAGCGCCTTGACGAGCGAGGCCTCCGTGTAGCGGGGCTTGGGGCTCGTGGCGTGGCTCTTGGCCTCGACGTCCTTGAGACGCAGGGTGTCGCCGACCGTCATGGCGGGAAGCGACTGGTCGTCCGCCTTGTCGGCGTCGCTGCGCTTCTCGTCGCGGCCCTCCTCGTAGGCCTCCATGAAGCCCTTGAAGGTGTACACCGTGCCGGATGCCGTCAGCTCGGCCTTCTTGCCGCCGGCGTCGACGAGCAGCGTGACCGTCGTCGTCTCGTACTTCGCGTCGGACATCTGGCTGGCGATCGTGCGCTTCCAGATGAGGTCGTACAGGCGCGCCTCGTCGCGGTCGAGGGCGCTGGCGACCTCGGCGGGAGTGCGGAAGGTCTCGCCCGACGGACGGATGGCCTCGTGCGCCTCCTGCGCGTTCTTGCTGTTGTTGCGGTATGTGCGCGGGTTCAGCGGCACGGCGTCCTTGCCGTACAGCGCCACCGCCTGCTCGCGCGCCGCCTTCACGGCCTGCGCCGACAGCGCGGTCGAGTCGGTGCGCATATAGGTGATGTACCCCTTCTCGTAGAGCCGCTGTGCGACGCCCATCGCGTGCTTGGCGCTCATCGAGAGCTTGCGACCGGCCTCCTGCTGCATCGTGGAGGTCGTGAACGGGGCCTTGGGGCTGCGCGTGCCGGGCTTGGCCTCGAGATTGGAGACGGATGCCTGTCCCGCGGCCTCGATGGCGGCGGCCAGCTGCTTCGCGTCGTCCTCGCCGAGGACGAGCACGGCCTTCTTCAGCTCACCGCGGTCGTCGAAGTCGGTGCCGCGGGCGAGCGGGGCGCCGTCGACCCGCGCGAGGCGGGCGGTGAAGCCGTTCTCCGCGCCGGCGACGTTGGGCAGCGCGAGGGCGTCGAGGTCCCAGTAGCTGGCCGACACGAACGCCATGCGCTCGCGCTCGCGGTCGACCACGAGGCGCGTCGCGGCGGACTGCACGCGGCCCGCGGAGGTGCCCTGCTGCACCTTCATCCACAGGACGGGCGAGACATCCCACCCATAGAGGCGGTCGAGGATGCGGCGGGTCTCCTGCGCGTCGACGAGCGCGAGGTCGAGCTCGCGGGTGTTCTTGACCGCGGCCTGGATGGCGTCCTTGGTGATCTCGTGGAAGACCATGCGGCGCACCGGCACCTTGGGCTTGAGCGTCTCGAGGAGGTGCCACGCGATAGCCTCGCCCTCGCGGTCCTCATCAGTCGCGAGCAGGAGCTCGTCGGCGCCCTTGAGGGCGCGCTTGAGGTCGGCGACGGTCTTCCGACCGCGATCGCTCTCCACGTAGAACGGGTCGAAGTCGTTCTCGATGTCGATCGAGTACTTGCCGTACGCCTTCTTCTTGTCGGCGGGGATGTCCTTCTTGTCCGCGAGGTCGCGGATGTGCCCGACCGAGCTGAGCACCTCGTAACCGTCGCCGAGGTAGCCCTGGATCGACCTCATCTTCGTCGGGGACTCGACGATGACGAGCTTCTTGCCTTCTGCCAAGGGGGCTTCCTTTCTCCGAAGCACACCATACACACAGGGAACCCATGTGCCTGCTGTGAAGGTGCCGAGGTGGCAACGGTCGGGACTCGCCCGCTATTCCGCGGGCTCCGCGCTCGACGGGGTGGGGTCGGGGCCGGCACGGGCCCGCGCCGACGCATCCATCGGTCCGAACGGCACCGCGACGTGGACGGTTGCGACGAGCCCGTCGAGCCCGCACTCGAGCAGCCGTGCGCCGTTGCGCTCCGCCGCCGTCACGGCCCGGCCGCACGGGTCTCCCGCGGCCGCGCCCGACGCGGCGTCGGCGGCGGCGAGTGCGGCGGCATCCGCCGCACCGGCCGCGCGCTGGGACACCGCGGCGGCGGACGAGACGGCCGCGAGCCCCAGCGTGAGGGACGCGGCGCACGCGACAATGCCGAGCGCGGCGGCGGCCCCCGCCACTGCTCACCGCCCGCCGTCAAGCGCGCAGGAGCGCGCCGTGACCGATGCCGGCACGGCGCCCATGACGCGGATGGTCGCCGACGCGGTGACGCACACGACGTCGCCGTCCCGCGAGAGGGAGCTGCGCGCGCCGGGCACGGCACGCTGCACGACCGCGGACGCGGCGCCGTCGCCTTCGCCGCGGGCGACCAGCCGCGCCGCGTCGGCGACACCGTCCTCCAGGCGGACGCGCACGGCGCTCGCCCCGAGGAGCCCGGCGCCGAGCGCGAGCAGGAGGACGAGCACCGGCAGGACGAGCGCGAACTCGGCGGTCACCGATCCGCGCTCATCCCACCGTGTGGGGTGCCGCAGACTGGGCCCCGGGCCCGGGCGGCGGGGCGACGGGTGGGGGCGCCGCGGGCTCACGGGACGGTGAGCGCGCGGCGGACCAGGTCGGTGAGGATGCCGCGCACCTCATCGCTGCGCATGATGACGACCAAGAGGCCCGCGAACGCGACGGCGGCCATCGTCGCGACGGCGTACTCGGCGGTCGCGGCCCCGGTCTCGTCGGTGAACAGGCGCCGGGCCCGGTGTGCGGTGAGGGAGGGGAAGGTCATTTCTGCTCCAATCGGTGAGGCGTGGCGGGTACGGGCACGGTCGGGCACGGTCTAGAGGGGCAACGGGGTCGTGGACAGGACGCTCAGCAGCAGCGGCGCGACGCCGAGCAGCAGGAACGCGGGGAGCGTGCAGACGCCGAGCGGCAGCAGGAGCCGCGAGCTCAGCGCCGCCGCCCGCAGGCGGTTGCCCGTGCGCGCCTCCTGCCGCGCGTGGGCGGCCGAGGCGCGCAGCAGCTCCACGGCGGGGACTCCGGCTTCGCGGGACAGCTGCAGCACCTCGTCGGTCTCGCCCGCCGCGGCGATGCCGGCCGCGTCGACGAGCTGTCGTGCGCGGTCGATCGACACGCCTCCCGCGAGCGCGACGGCGGTGAGCTCGGCGTGGAGTCCCGGGATGCCCGGCGCCGGCTGGGCGCGCCGCACGAGCGCGCCCGTCCAGCGCCGGGCCGCGAGGAGGAACGCCGCGCCGCCCACGAGGCACGCGATGCCTCCCGGCGAGCCGAACAGCACGGCCAGGGTGTCGAAGCCGAGCGCCATGCCCAGCGCCGCGCCGACGAGCGGGAGCCACAGCATGAGCCGGGCCGTCCCCGCGGGCTCGGCGAGCGCGATGCGGGCGTCGTCCATCGCCGCGTGCGCGTCGCGCAGCGCCTCGGCCATGCCTCGCAGGCTGTCGGCGAGCGGCGCGCCGACGGTCGTGGCGATCTCCCACGCCGCCGCGATGTCCGCCCATGCGCCGCCCCGGTCGCGGAGCGCGGCGACAACGGACGCGCCGCGCTCGAGTTCTCGCGCGACCGCGGCGGCCGCAGGGTCGACCGCGGCAAGGTGACGCCACGCGGCGTCCGGCGCGACGCCCGCCTGGAGGAGGACCGCGAGGCGCAGCACGGTGCCGGCGACGGCGTCCGCGCCCGACCGACGCTTCCTGCGCCCGCCGATCACGCGGGCCATTCCGACTCCCGGCGGATCGCGAGCCGGTCCCCGTCGATGTGGAGTCGGCCGGCCGCGGTGAGGCGACGGGCGCCGTCCTGCGCGCGCTCGAGGTGCAGCACCCAGCCGATCGCGGACACCGCCTGGCGCGCGAGCGCGCGGTCGTCGAGCCCCGCGAGCGCGCCGAGGGCCTCGAGCCGCGCGGGCACGTCGTCGAGACCGTTGGCGTGCAGCGTGCCCGCGCCGCCGTCGTGCCCGGTGTTGAGTGCGCCCAGCAGCTCGCGGACCTCCTCACCGCGGCACTCCCCCACGACGAGGCGGTCCGGTCGCATGCGCAGCGCCTCGCGGACGAGGCGCGCGAGGCCGATGCCGCCGGCGCCTTCCAGGTTCGCCTGCCGCGCCTCGAGCGCGACGTGGTGCGGGTGGTCGATGCGCAGCTCCGCGACATCCTCGATCGTGACGATGCGGTCGGTCGCGGGGGCGGCCCCGAGGAGGGCGGCCAGCAGTGTGGTCTTGCCGGAGCCGGCGGCGCCGGTGATGAGGATGTTCTCGCGCTGCGCGACGATGCCCTCGAGCCTGCGCCGCACCGCGGCGTCGATCGTCCGGTGGCGCTCGAGCGCGTCGAGCGACGGCTGGGCGAAGCGCGGGATGCGCAGCGACACGAGCGTCCCCGCGGTGGCGACCGGCGGCAGCACGGCGTGCACGCGGACCCCCGAAGGCAGCCGCACGTCGACGGCCGGCGAGGCGTCGTCGATGTGTCTCCCGCCGGCCGCGACGAGCGCGACGGCGAGGTCGCGCACGTCGTCGTCGGACGCGCGCCATCCCTCGACGGGCTCCGCGCCCCGCCCGCGGTCCACATGGAGACTGTCGGCGCCGTTGAGGAAGACATCCGTCGTATCCGGGTCTGCGAGGTGCGGGGCCAGCGGGGCGAACCGCGCGTCGTCGGGCAGCAGGCCCGTCCGCGGGGACCGCGGCGCGGCCCTCTGCGCCTCCTCCACCGGCTCCCGGTCCCACGCGGGCGCGGCGCGGGACACGCTCGCCGACGCAGGCGCAGGCGCAGCGCGGGGGCGGACGACGAACGGCTCGGGCATACGACGACGCTAGGCATCCGCCGCGCCCCCGCACGGTCCCGACGGCCCGACCGTGGACAGCCGCGAGCGCGGACGCCGCTGGGGAGGAACGCGCGCGCCGCGGTGCGCCGCAGCGGCAGAACATCCCCCACACATAAAGGGGCGGCATCCAATAGGGGGGAATTGGATGCCGCCGCGCGCAGCAACCCGTTCGGGGGGCGTCAGGGATGCTGCAATGCCAGAATCGATGTTCGGCCGTTGATGAGCATACGCACCCTTACGCGACAAGCCAAACAAATCCGTCAAGAGACAACCGGTATATCGGTGTCACCCCCGTGATCGGCGACCACTGACTTTCGGAGGTAGTCTCCCGTCGGAGCCCCGATTACCCTTTCCCTGTCCCGCATCGGCGCGTGCCCACGCTCCGTCGATGCACCGCAGTAGCGACAGCCCGCAAAGGAGCGCGCCCGATGAGCACCCCCGCCAGCAGCCAGATCGACCACCTGCTCGAGGAGACTCGGCGATTCGCGCCGCCGGCCGAGTTCGCCGCGAACGCCCTCGCCACCACCGAGCTCTACGAGCGCGCCGCCGCCGACCGCGAGGGCTTCTGGGCCGACCAGGCGCGCGAGCTGCTGAACTGGAGCACACCGTTCACCGAGGTCCTCGACTGGACCAACCCGCCCTTCGCGAAGTGGTTCGGCGACGGTGAGCTCAACGTCGCCTACAACTGCCTGGACCGTCACGTCGAAGCCGGCGACGGCGACCGCGTGGCCCTGTTCTGGGAAGGCGAGAACGGCGACGCACGCCGCGTGACGTTCGCCGAGCTCACCGACGAGGTCAAGCGACTCGCGAACGTCCTCACCGACCTCGGCATCGGACACGGCGACCGCGTCGCGATCTACATGCCGATGATCCCCGAGGCCGTTGCCTCCATGCTCGCGTGCGCCCGCGTCGGCGCCATCCACTCCGTGGTCTTCGGCGGGTTCTCCGCCGACAGCCTCCGCGCCCGCATCGACGACGCCGCCGCGCGGCTCGTCATCACCGCGGACGGCGGCTACCGCAAGGGCAAGGTGTCCTCGCTCAAGCCGGCCGTCGACATGGCGCTCGCGGACCGCAACGGATCAGGCCCGCAGGAGACGGTAGAGCACGTGCTCGTCGTCCGTCGCGGCGAGAACGAGGTCGACTGGGTCGAGGGTCGCGACATCTGGTACCACGACGTCGTGCCGCAGGCATCCGCCGACCACGCCCCGACCGCGTTCGGCTCGGAGAACCCGCTGTTCATCCTTTACACCTCGGGCACGACCGGAAAGCCCAAGGGCATCCTGCACACCTCCGGCGGCTACCTCACGCAGGCCGCGTTCACGCACAAGTACGTCTTCGACCTGCACCCGGAGACGGATGTCTTCTGGTGCACCGCCGACATCGGGTGGATCACGGGCCACTCCTACGTCGTCTACGGCCCGCTCGCCAACGGCGCCACGCAGGTGCTTTACGAGGGGACGCCGGACACCCCGCACCCCGGCCGCTGGTGGGAGGTCATCCAGAAGTACGGCGTGACCATCTTCTACACGGCTCCCACCGCCATCCGCTCCTTCATGAAGATCGGGCGCAAGGTCCCCAAGCAGTTCGACCTGTCGTCGCTGCGCCTGCTCGGCTCCGTCGGGGAGCCCATCAACCCCGAGGCGTGGATGTGGTACCGCAAGGTCATCGGCGGCAAGAGGACGCCGATCGTCGACACGTGGTGGCAGACCGAGACGGGCGCCATCATGATCTCCGCCCTCCCCGGCGTCACCGAGACCAAGCCCGGATCGGCCCAAGTGGCGCTGCCCGGCATCGCGGTCGACGTCGTGGACGACGACGGCGCACACGTGGGCAACGGCAACGGCGGCCTGCTCGTCATCACGAAGCCGTGGCCCAGCATGCTGCGCGGCATCTGGGGCGACCCGGAGCGGTTCAAGGAGACCTACTGGGAGAAGTTCCAGGATCAGGGCTTCTACTTCGCCGGCGACGGCGCGCGCCTGGACGACGACGGCGACGTGTGGCTGCTCGGCCGCGTCGACGACGTCATGAACGTGTCGGGCCACCGCCTGTCGACCGCCGAGATCGAGTCGGCGCTGGTCGGCAACGAGGCGGTCGCCGAGGCCGCGGTCGTCGGCGCATCCGACGAGACGACCGGTCAGGCAGTGGTCGCGTTCGTCATCATCAAGGAGTCGTACCTCGCCGAGCACTCCCCCGAGGGCCTGGCCGGATCCCTGCGCGCCTGGGTGGGCGAGCAGATCGGCCCCATCGCCCGCCCGCGCGACGTCTACATCGTCGGCGAGCTGCCCAAGACCCGCTCCGGCAAGATCATGCGGCGCCTGCTCCGGGATGTCGCGGAGGGACGCGAGGTCGGCGACACCACCACGCTCGCCGACACCGCCGTCATGTCGGTCATCTCGGCACAGGTCAAATAGCCGGCACCACGCGAAGAGGCCCCGCTCGTCATCCGACGGCGGGGCCTCTTCGCGTGATGCGTCACTCGAAGCTGAAGACGACCTCGACCTCGACGGGGCTGTCCAGCGGAAGGACGGGCGCGGCCACCGCGGAGCGGGCGTGGCGTCCGGCCTCGCCGAACACCTCGCCGAGCAGGTCGCTCGCGCCGTTGATGACGCCGGGCTGCCCGGTGAACTCGGGGACGGATGCCACGAAGCCGGTGACCTTGACGACTCCTGTGAGGCGGTCGACGCCACCCACGGCCTGCGCGGCCGCGGCGATCGCGTTGAGGGCGCTCTGGCGCGCGTATGCGTTCGCGTCGGCCGGCGGGACGAGACCGTCACCCTCGCCGACCTTGCCCGTCGCGGGGAGCGTGCCGGCGCTCAGCGGCAGCTGGCCGGCGGTGTAGACGAGGTCGCCGTGCGTCTTGGCGGGGATGTAGGCCCCCGCGGGCTCGGGCACGGCGGGCAGCTCGATGCCCAGTTCGGCCAGGCGTGCGGAAACGGTCATGGCACTGCTCCTTCGGGTCGCTGTGTGCTGTCTGCTGCTCGGATCGGTCTGCTGCTGCTCGAAGCCGTCTACTGCTCGAAGCGGCGCGCGGCTTCCTCCGCGGCGCCGAGCCCCGTGTTCGCGGTGGCGGCGTCGTCCGCGACGGGACGCTTGAGGTAGGCGACCAGTCCGCCCTCCGGGCCCTGCACGACCTGCACGAGCTCCCACCCCTGCCTGCCCCAGTTGTTGAGGATCGCGGCGGTGTTGTGGATCATCAGGGGGGTGGTGAGGTACTCCCAGGTGGTCATGGCTCTCCGTCGGACTTCCTGATCAATAGCTGAAAGTGGGAGCCCGCAGACGCGCCCGTCGAGGCTTCGCCCAGCTACTTCCCTTACGATCAACCCTATGCCCGACACGAAACGGACTGCCACTGGCGTGCTCGGCGGCTTCGCCGGTCTCATCGGACTCAGCGCGATCGCCGGTCTTCTGGTCACCGCAACGGTGACGCCCGCGATCGCCCTCACGAGCAACGCCGCCTCGAGCGCCATCAACATGTTCGACAAGCTGCCGAGCTACCTCGACATCGATGCGCTCATGCTGCCGACCACGCTCTACGCGAAGGACAGCAAGACCGACAAGTTCGTCGAGCTCACCTCGTTCTACGACCAGAACCGGTCGCCGGTGAAGTACAACGAGATCGCGCCGGTCATGTACGACGCCCTCCTCTCCAGTGAGGACCCGCGCTACTACCAGCACGGCGGCGTCGACCTCATCGGAACGACCCGCGCCATCCTGCAGAACCTGCGCGGCGGCGGCTCCACCCAGGGTGGGTCGTCGATCAGCCAGCAGTACGTCAAGAACGTCCTCGTGCAGAAGTGCGAGGCGGACGCCAAGACGATCTACAAGACCGACGACGCCGGGCAGAACGTCCTCGACGAGGACGGCAACCCGATCATCGAGCAGACCGCCGACGAGGTGAAGCAGGCCTGCTGGCTCGAGGCGACGACCTCCGTGGGAGCCGAGGGCTACCAGCGCAAGATCCAGGAGATGCGCTACGCGATCGCCCTCGAGCAGCGCTACTCGAAGAACGAGATCCTTCTCGGCTACCTGAACATCGCCAACTTCGGCGGCACCAACTACGGCATCGACGCGGCGGCGAAGTACTACTTCGGCGTTCCGGCCAGCAAGCTCACGCTCGGCCAGGCGGCCACGCTCGCCGGCATGGTGCAGAACCCGAACGTCTACCGCATCGATCGCCCCAACGGGTCGTTCACGCACAGCGACGGCAGCGTGACCAACGGCGCCGCGGACGGCTACGCCGACACCACGGTGCGTCGCAACTACGTGCTCGGCCGCATGCTCGAGGACGGCAAGATCACCCAGGAGCAGCACGACGCGGCGAAGGCCGAGCCGATCACGCCGAAGATCACCGAGCCGCGCACCGGCTGCGCCGCCAGCTCCGCCCCGTACTTCTGCGCCTACGTGCGCTCGATCATCGCGACCGACCCCGCGTTCGGCGCGACCCCCGAGGACCGCCAGAAGGCCCTGCGCCAGGGCGGCCTCCAGGTCTACACGACCCTGGATCTGCAGCTGCAGAAGACCGTCGATTCGACGATGGAGAAGTACACCGTCCCGAAGAAGACCATCTCGGGCGGCAAGAACGGCGGCCGCTTCGGATCGGCTGCGGTGAGCATCGAGGCCGACACCGGCCGCATCCTCGCGATCGGCCAGAACACGAAGTTCAGTGAGGACGCCGACCTCGTCAAGAAGGACAAGTCGTACTCGTCGCTCGTCTACGCCGGCGACAAGCAGAACGGCGGCTCGATCGGCTTCCCGTCGGGATCGACGTTCAAGCTGTTCACGTTCCTCGACTGGCTCGAGAAGGGCAACTCGATCAACGAGGTGCTCAATGGCCGCAACCGCGCCTTCGACCGCTTCACCAACAGCTGCGACGGCGACTGGGTGAACACCAAGAACGTCAAGGTCCCCAACTCCGGCGGCGCCGGCGGCTTCGTCGGAACCCCGATGCGCTTCATGATCACGTCGATGAACTCCGGGTTCTTTGCGATGGCGCAGAAGCTCGACCTGTGCGACATCCAGAAGGTCGCCACCAAGCTCGGCGTCGAGAAGGCGGACGGCAAGGGCCCCGTCGACATGACGACCCAGTTCTCGATCCTCGGCTCGAACAACGTGTCGCCGATCGCGATGGCCGGCGCATACGCGGCGGTCGCCAACAAGGGCATCTTCTGCGAGCCCCGCGCCATCGACCGCGTCACCGACGCCGACGGCAACGACCTCCCGGTGCCGGACAAGAAGTGCTCGCAGCAGCTCGACCCGAAGGTCGCCGCGACGGCCGCCTACGCGCTGCGCGCCGTGATGACGCAGGGAACCGGTACCGCCGGTAACCCCGGCGGCGACGTCCCCGTCATCGGCAAGACCGGTACGCACAACAAGACGCAGAAGTGGCTCATCGAGTCCAGCACCAAGGTCACCACCGCGGTGTGGGCCGGAAACGAGCGCGGCGACGGCAACATCGAGGCGAACGCGATCAAGGGCACGTCGATCGTGAACCTGCCGTTCTACATGAACCGCGCCATCCAGAAGAAGGCGAACGCCCTCTACGGCGGCAAGAAGTTCCCGTCGCCCGACTCGAAGCTGACGCGCCAGGTGTACACGACGCTGCCGAACGTCATCGGCATGTCGGTGTCGGCGGCGAAGAAGAAGCTGCGGGATGCCGGATTCGACGTCAAGGTCGGGCCCGAGGTGGACTCGACCGAGGGCAAGGGCATCATCGCCAAGCAGAGCCCGGGCGCCGGCAAGGTCGCAGGCGGCGCCACCGTCACGATCAACCCGAGCAACGGCCGCGGCCTCGAGGTGCCGGACGTGAGCGGCATGACCGCCGACCAGGCGCAGGGCGCGCTGCAGCAGCGGTTCTCGAACGTGCAACGGGACAACAACTGCCACGGCAACGCCCCTGTCATCGGCACCGCTCCTGCGGCCGGCACGATCGTGAACCCGAACACGGCGATCACCATCCGCTGCCAGCCCGGCGGCCCCGGCGGCGGTCCGGGCAACGGCGGTCCGGGCAACGGTCCGTGACCGGAGGCTCTTCGCACCGACCCGCCCTCACCGCTGTCGCAGCGGTGGGGGCGGTCGGTGTCGCGGCCGCCGTGTGGGGCTTCGGCATCGAGCGCCACCTGTACGCGGTGCGCCGGCACACGCTCCCGATCCTCGCGCCCGGCAGCGAGCCACTGCGCATCCTGCATCTTTCCGATGTGCACATGGCACCGTGGCAGCGCCGCAAGCAGCGCTGGCTCGCCGGTCTCGTCGATCTGAAGCCCGACCTCATCGTCAACACGGGTGACAACCTCGGCCACCGGGAGGGGCTCGACGGCATCCGTGCCGCGTTCGAGCCGCTGCGCGGCATCCCTGGCTTGTTCGTGCACGGGTCCAACGACGTTGTCGCGCCCCAGCCGCGCAACCCGTTCCTGTACTTCACCGGTCCGTCCAACAGCCACCGAAAGGTCGAGAAGCTCGACACGGACGCCCTCGACGTCTATCTCACGGGCCTCGGCTGGACGAGCGTCGACAACGCGTCGACCGTGCTGCACGTGCGCGGTCACCGCATCGACGCGTTCGGCGTGAGCGACGCGCACCGCCGCTGGGACCGCCTCGACCTCGTGCCCGGCTTCGTCGACGAGCTGCGGGAAGGCGACGCCGCCGACCCGACCGATGACGCGCCGCTCACTATCGGCGTCACCCACGCCCCCTACCGCCGCGTGCTGGACGCCTACACGGCGCTGGGAGCGGACATCATCTTCGGCGGCCACACCCACGGCGGGCAGGTCTGCGTGCCCGGATACGGCGCCCTCGTGGCGAACTGCGACATCCCACTCAGGCAGGCCAGCGGTCTGAGCACGTGGACGCACGCGCGGCGCACCGTGCCCCTCAACGTCAGTGCGGGCGTCGGGCACTCGATCTACGCGCCGGTCCGGTTCGCGTGCCGGCCCGAGGTCAGCCTGCTCACTCTCGTTCCGCGGTGATCGCGAGGAGCGCGCGGGTGATCGCGTGCCCGAGCACGAGCAGAAAGAACGTCGCGCGGGCGCCGGGCACGGGGCGCTGAGCGAGTGGGAAGCAATCACCAGATGAGCTGAGGAATCCTCTCGCCGCCGCCCGGAGACGCCTGCCGGCTCACAGCGGAGGCGTTCCCGCGCGGCCCTTCGGGAGGGGTTGACTCTTGGTTTGTTGTCGCGCCAAACTAAACCCGTGGTCGATCGGGCGACCCCCCATGTTCCGAGATTCGAGTGGCGAATCGAGGGCGCTGAACGGCCCCGCCCGTCGATCGAGGTCCGGTCCCAGAGCAGGGATCCGGCACGTGGCCGCGCGGCACGGACGAGCTGCGCCTGAACCGGAGAGGGGGAGCACTCCGACAGCAGATCGACGCATCATCCCGAGCATTCCGCCCGGGGAGCGTCCTCGTTTGTGAACCCGACGGCGGGCACGTCCCCCGCCGCTGTCCTCGCGTCGCGCCGGACCCGGTGACGATCCAGCCGACGTTCGAGGACTTCCACAATCACATGCACTCACCCTGACAAACGCGGCTTCCGTCTACCGCAAGGAGGTGAAGGAATCTACGCCAGTGGGCGAGATGAGTTCGTGCGGTCACTCCGCGAAGCCGACAGACATCGGCTGCTCATCCGCTCAAGTGATGAATCAGGTTCGACGTGAATCCGGTTCCATTTGTCAGTTGTGAATAACTCTCAAAGGTGAGTCTTGTGAAGAAGTTTTCATCTGTTCTGTTGACGTCCGTCTTGTCCTTCGTCCTCGCGGGCTCCGTCCTGACCGGCGCGGCCCAGGCCCAGCCGGCAACGAGCGGCGAGGGAGAGCGGACTGGCGATCAGCCCCTCGCCGCCGCCGCGTCACTGTCGGCGCCAGGAGAAAAGGGGCCGAAAGATCCGAAAGGGCCGAAGGGGCCGAAAGCTCCGCCCGCGGCACCATCCGGGACACTGCCGGTGACACCGTCGGGGAAATCGGTCATACAGAATCCGACGACGTACACGAATCCCATTTCGCTGACCCAGGGCTCGGAGAGAATCCTGACGGCGGGTGAACCGGTCATCAAGATCTTCGATGGCGACTACTACCTGTTCACGCGCGGCCGGCGCGGCTATTGGTGGTCGGCCGACTTCAAGGACTGGACGTATGTCGATGCGCCGAATCTCCTCGGCGGCATCGTCGGCATGACGGAGATCGACGGCAAGCTGTACAACTACGCCGGGAACACGAACAACCGGGTCATGACGACCGACGACCCGAAGTCGGGAGTCTGGTACGACGCCGGCACGTTCTCCAGCAACAACTACGGCGACGCGAGCATGCTCTACGACGAGGACACCGGCCGGCTGTTCATGTACTACGGATGGTCGCAGATCCTCGGCATCCGTGTCGTCGAGCTGGACAAGCACACCTTCAAGGAGATCAGCCAGCCGAAGGTCGTTCTGTGGGGTGACCCGCACAAGCACGGCTGGGAGACGAGGTATTCGGAGGACCTGATCTTCCCCTTCTTCTCCGACCGGCAGTACCGCCCCCAGGAGTACGGATGGACGGAAGGCCCGCATCCCCTCAAGTACAAGGGCAAGTACTACGTGCTGTACTCCTCCATCGGCCTCGAGTTCGGCTCATACGCGCAGGGCGTGTACGTCGCTGACGATCCGATGGGTCCGTACAAGTACGACCAGCACAACCCGCTGACCCGGATGGTGTCCGGCTCGGCGCCGGGCGCAGGCCACGGCAGCTTCTTCCAGGACAAGCAGGGCAATCTCTGGACGGTCGCCATGGTGGCGTTCACCCAGAACGGCGGCAACGGCGGCACGCTCATGTCCCTCTTCCCCACGGGTGCCGACGCGCAGGGTGTGATGCACGGCAACGTCGAATACGGCGACTACCCGCAGTATCTCCCCGGCGTCAAGAAGAACCCGGTCAAGGAGAACTTCACCGGGTGGACGCTCCTGTCCTGGAACAAGGAGGTCGAGACATCCTCCACGGAGGTCGACTACTGGCCCGCGTTCGCGGTGGATCAGGACGGGAAGACATTCTGGAGCGCCAAGACGGGCGACGCGGGCGAGTACATGACCGTTGACCTCGGCAAGGAGAGCGACATCCGTGGCATCCAGATCCAATGGGACAAGGCGGGCGCCCGCGGTACCGGCGCACTCACGCGCTACGAGTCGTACACGGTCGATGTGTCGAGTGACAACAAGAACTGGACCACGGTCATCGACAAGAGCGACAACCCGCAGGACCTGCAGAGCGACTACGTCGAGCTCCCCACGGCCGTGAAGGGCCGGTACGTGAAGGTGACGAACGTGTTCACGCCCGACAACGGGAAGTTCGCCATCAAGGAGCTGCGCGTCTTCGGCAATCCGGATGCATCCCGCTTCACGAAGGTGCCCAAGGGTCATGTCATGGCTGTTCGCGACGCTGTGGACCGCCGGCGGGCCGATCTGCTGTGGCAGCCGGTCGAGGGCGCCGAGGGCTACGTGGTGCGCTACGGCATCGAGCCGAAGAAGCTCTACCAGAGCGAGATGGTGTACGGGCAGAACTACCTGCACATCAAGAGCCTGAACGTCGATCCGGAGTACTACTTCGAGGTCGAGGCCTTCTCGAGCGCCACGCCTCGCTACGTGGAGAACTCGTTCGAAACGCGAGGAAGGGGCGCGGAGCTCGATTTCACAAGGCAGCCGAACGGCGGCACCAGGACCACCGAGAAGGTGATGACGTATGAGACCTACGGCAAGGACGAGGTCTACGTGTTCGACGACGTCACGCCGGGCACCTACACGCTGCGGCACACCTACGGCGTCGGCATCTGGGGCCCGCAGGAACTGACCGCGGATCAGCTGATCGGCACCGGGACGAAGCCCACGTACACCGCACTCAACCTGTCGCAGTTCGGCAATGGTGAGACGCAGTGGGGCACCGTCGAAGTACGCGTGTACCCGGGTGCGACGAGCGGACGAGTGGAGGTGACCCTCCACTACACCGACGACGACACCGGACCCACCGTCACGATCAAGAACGGGCCCGGCGAGACGATCGGCAACGCCACCGACGGCTACAAGCAGATCTCGTTCAAGCTGTTCGACGCCAGCAAGGTCGACAAGGTCGTCATCAACGGAGTGACGAAGGACCTCACCGACAACCAGTGGTCCGACGTCAACTTCGTCAAGCCCGGGGTGTTCGGCGCCAAGCTCGGCGAGAACACCATGGATGTCTACGACACCATCGGCCAGGTGACCACCGTCACCTTCACCCTCGTCTCCTGACAACACGCGTGGCCTCGGCCACAGCCGACTGACGCGGTGGCGTCCGGTCGACGCGGTGGCGTCCGCCTTCGGGCGGGCGCCGCCGTTGCGTGCGCCGCAAGGGACAGCCCCGCCCCGAGGGTCACAGCCTCAGCTCGGCCACGCGCGTTCGTCGCACGGCTCGGAGTCAGGTAGACTCGTGGGGTTGCCACGGGGTGTGGCGCAGCTTGGTAGCGCGCTTCGTTCGGGACGAAGAGGCCGCAGGTTCAAATCCTGTCACCCCGACATCTGAAGGGCTCCGCCGAAAGGCGGGGCCCTTCCGCACACGGGAGGGACGGGACATGGCGGCACTCGCGGCACGACGCACCTCCACCACCGTCACCGCCGCCGCGATCGCCCTGCCGCTCGCCGTGGCTCTGGCCTGGCTCACCCTCGCCCCGCAGCGGATCGAGCAGCGGGCGCCGCAGCTCGTCGGCGCGGCCCTCGAGTGGGTCGCCGGGTTCCTCGGCTCGTGGTGGGCGTCCCTCGCCGTCGCGGACTTCGTGGCGAATCTCCTCGTGTTCGTCCCGGTCGGGATCCTCGCGTACCTGATCCTCCCCCGCCGGGCGTGGATCGCCGCCCTCCTGGTGAGCCCCGTCGTCTCCGGCGCGGTCGAGCTAATCCAGCTGCTCTTCCTGCCCGAGCGCGACGCCACACTGACGGATGTCGCGGCGGCGACGATGGGCGGAGCGATCGGCGTGGGCCTCGCGGCACTGTGCACGCTCGCCACCGCGCGGAGGGCACGACGGTGAGTCTCTCGAGTGCGCTGCCGCGCGGCATCCGCCTCGTCGCCTTCGATCTCGACGACACGCTGGCGCCCTCGAAGGCCGCCATCGACCCGCGCATGGGTGCTCTGCTCATCGCACTGGCCGAGCGGGTCGAGGTCGCAATCATCTCCGGCGGGCAGATCGCCCAATTCCGCGCCCAGGTCGTCGAGCGGCTGCCCGAGGCGCCCGCCGCGACGCTGGATCGCCTCCACCTCATGCCTACGTGCGGCACGCAGTACTACCGCTTCGACGGGTCCGGGTTCTCAGCGCGCTACGCGCACGAGCTGTCCGCCGACGAGAAGGCCCGTGCGATGCGGGCCCTCGAAGAAGAGGCGCGGCGCCTGGGCCTGTGGGAGTCGGAGACGTGGGGCGACATCCTCGAGGATCGCGGCTCGCAGATCACCTTCTCCGCGCTGGGGCAGTCCGCTCCGCTCGACGCGAAGGTCGCGTGGGATCCGTCCGGCGCGAAGAAGAACGCGCTGCGTGCCGCCGTCGCCGCGCGGATCCCCGATCTCGAGGTGCGCTCGGGCGGCTCGACGTCGGTGGACATCACCCACCGCGGCATCGACAAGGCCTACGGGATGCGCAAGCTCGCCGAGGAGACCGGCATCGCCCTCGACGATATGCTGTTCGTCGGCGACCGCCTCGACCCGGACGGCAACGACTACCCCGTCCTCGCGATGGGCGTCGCCTGCCGCGCCGTGGAGGGCTGGGAGGACACCGCTGCGTTCCTCGACGAGCTCCTCCCCCAGCTTCCGCGCGTCTGAGCGGAGCGGCCGCGGCCTCCGTGCCCCGCGGCACCGTGCCTGCGCGGCGCCGTGCTGGGCGGGCGACGCCGAGCTGTGGGGGCGCGACGCCGAGTGCACGGGATGCCGCCGAGTGCACGACATCGCGACGTGCGGATGTCGTCCACTCGACGCGACGTCGTGCACTCGTCATGGCGCGGGCGCGGAGGTGGGCGGGACACAGTGCGGTGCGGTGCGGGGTCGGGCCGGCGCGCGGACGCGGGGCGGCACGGGCGCGGGGCGGCGGGGCGGTGCGTGGCGGGGCATGGCGCGGACAGGGGCGTGTCGCGGTGCGGCGCGTGTCGCGGGCGCGGCGCGCCTTGCGCCGTTCCGCAGGCAGCCGCCGCTACGCGTGTCCCGGTTGTGGTGACCTACCCCGCCATGAGGTCACCGCTTCTGGGACACGCAGCTTCAGGGCGTCCCAGAAGCGGTGGCCTGTTGCGGCGGCTGGTCGCCACGAGTGGGACATGCTGCCGCGGTGAAGCGCGAGATGCGCGACGGCACCCTTCCCTCTCCGCGGCGGGCGCGCGATGCTCGGAGCCCGCAACGCGCCGAGCGCACGGGATGCCGCCGAGTGCACGACATCCCGGCGTACGGATGTCGTGGACTCGACGCGACGTCGTGCACTCGCCGGAGAGCGCGGGCACGCGCGGCGCTGAGCTATGCCTACGCGGCGGAGTTCTACGCGGCGGAGTTCTTCGCGCCGGCTCCGGCCGCCTTCGTCGTGGCTGCCTTCTTGGCGGCGGGCTTCTTGGCCGCGGCGGCCGACCCCGCCGTCCGCGCCGACCTGGGCGCCGCCCCCGCCCCGGCCGCCCCCGCCGTCCCCGCGGCAGCCGCCCCCGCCGTCGCGGGGGCGCGGCGGGGCGCGCGCGGCGCCGCGGGCTGCGCCACGGGGACGAGGCGCTGCAGCTGCGTCACGTGCTTGGGCTCGAGCTCGGCGAGCGAGGCGACGCCGAGGAGCTTCATGGTGCGCTCGATCTCACTGCGCAGGATCGCGATCGTCCGGTCGACGCCCTCACGCCCGCCGGCCATGAGGCCGTACAGGTACGCGCGGCCGATGAGCGTGAACTTGGCGCCGAGCGCGACGGACGCGACGATGTCGGCGCCGTTCATGATGCCCGTGTCGATCATGACCGTGGCGTCCCTGCCGACCTCGCGCACGACCTGCGGGAGCAGGTGGAACGGGATCGGCGCCCGATCGAGCTGACGGCCGCCGTGGTTGGAGAGCACGATGCCGTCGACGCCCAGGTCGATGAGGCGCTTCGAGTCCTCGACGTTCTGCACGCCCTTGATGACGATCTTGCCGGGCCACAGATCGCGGATGATGGCCAGGTCGTCGTAGCTGATCGTCGGGTCCATGGCGGCATCCAACAGGTCTCCGACGGTCCCACCGGTCGACGAGAGCGACGCGAACTCGAGCTTGGGCGTGGTGAGGAAGTCGAACCACCACCACGGCCGCGGGATCGCGTTGAGGATCGTCCCGAGCGACAGCTGCGGCGGGATCGAGAAGCCGTTGCGCTTGTCGCGCAGCCGCGCACCGGCGACGGGGGTGTCCACCGTGAACATGATCGTGTCGAAGCCCGCCGCGGCGGCCCGGCGGGTGAGCTCGTAGGAGATCTCGCGGTCGCGCATCACGTACAGCTGGAACCAGTTGCGCCCGTGCGGGTTCGCCGCCTTGACGTCCTCGATCGAGGTCGTGCCGAGCGTCGACAGCGTGAAGGGGATGCCGGCGGCTCCCGCCGCTCCGGCGCCGGCGACCTCGCCCTCCGTCTGCATGAGGCGCGTGAACCCGGTGGGCGCGATGCCGAACGGCAGCGCGGAGGGTCCGCCGAGGATCTCGGTCGACATGTCGACGCGCTCGGCGGGACGGAGGATGCCGGGGTGGAACTCGATGTCCTCGAACGCCTGCCGCGCCCGCGCGAGCGAGAGCTCCCCCTCTGCCGCGCCGTCCGTGTAGTCGAACGCCGCCTTGGGCGTGCGGCGCTGGGCGATCCTGCGCAGGTCCGCGATCGTGAGGGCGGCGTCCAGGCGTCGGCGTCGCCCGTCCAGCTGCGGCTTCTTGAACTTCATGAGCTCGAGAATCTCGGCGGGGCGGGGAAGCTGACGCTGCACCATGGTGTGTCTCCTGTCAGACGCGCGCGAGGCGTGCGCGCGTGTAGTAGCCGGTGATGTGGTCGTGCACACGGGAGGCGGCGACATCCGCCTTGCCCGACTCGACCGCCGTGAGGATCGCCCGATGCTCGGCGCGCAGGCGCTCCTTCGTGCCATCCCAGTCCGCGATCCGCTCGGCGGCGTCCAGCACATAGCTCTCGATCGCCGTGCGCAGGCCCGACATCATCGTCTCGATGACGACGTTGCCGGATGCCTGGGCCAGCGCGAGGTGGAACTGCGCGTCGAGCGACAGGAACTCGGCGGGGGCGAGGTAGGGCTCGTCCATCGCGGCGAGGATCTCGCGGGCGGGCGCGAGCCCCTCGTCGCCGTGCGCGGCGACCCCCCACGCGACGGCGCGGGCGACGGCCTGCTCGAGCACGAGGCGGGTGGCGACGACATCCTCGAACGGGAAGCCCTGTGCGGCCACCTGGAGCCGCAGGAACGAGGACATGCCGCCGGTGGGCGTGGCGACGACGATCGCGCCGGAGGTGGGCCCTGAGCCCGTTCCGGTGCGGATGAGGCCCATGACCTCGAGGACCCGCAGCGCCTCACGGACGCTCGAGCGGCCGACGCCGAGCTGCGCGGCGAGCTCGCGCTCGGGAGGGAGGCGGTCTCCGGGTCCCAGCCGTCCCGCCACGAGGTCCTCCTCGATGCGCGCGAGCACGACCTGCCAGGCGCGCGCGGCGGTGGGCTTGACGGACGCCATGGAAGACTCCTCGGATCATGGGGGTGGCCTGACCACAGTAGTCCCGTGTGGTCTGACCACGCAAAGCGGCCGCCGCGCAGCCTCCGCGAAGCGCGGCGCGCGCGGGCCCGGCACGACAGCGTCCCCGCTCGGTCGTAGGCTGAAGGCATGGATCCCCTGCTCGTCGTCATCATCGTCGCGGCGGTCGCGAGCGCGTTCTGCTGGGTCGCGTCCCTCATCACGAAGGACACCTCATGGGTCGATCGGCTGTGGTCGATCGTCCCGGTCGTGTACGTGTGGATCTTCGCGATCGCGGCGGTCAGCGTCGGCCGCCCCGCCACGCGCCTGCTCCTCATGGCGATCCTCGTGACCCTGTGGGGCCTGCGTCTCACGTTCAACTTCGCGCGCAAGGGCGGGTACTCCGGCATGGAGGACTACCGCTGGGCGATCCTGCGCGGACGCATGAAGCCCTGGCAGTTCCAGATCTTCAACCTGCTCTTCATCGTCCTGTACCAGAACGCTCTGCTCGTCCTCATCGCGCTGCCGGCGTACATGGCGTGGCAGCACCCGGCCGGCTTCGGCGGATGGGATGTCTTCTTCGCGGCGCTGTTCCTCGCGTTCCTCGTCGGGGAGTTCGTCGCCGACCAGCAGCAGTGGGACTTCCACCAGGCCAAGAAGCGCGCGGGCGGCCGCCTCGAGCCGGGCTTCGCCACGACGGGCCTGTTCCGCGTGAGCCGGCATCCCAACTTCTTCTTC
>Ga0180222_1001324_pt1 | contig 26518 bp, 21 predicted proteins | sample eDN5th37CKraftOP_FD_151336 | JGI IMG/M metagenome (GOLD analysis project Ga0180222, IMG submission 151336) | Enriched Organic Plus compost microbial communities from Emeryville, California, USA - eDNA 5th pass 37_C Kraft OP (version 2) (version 2) ...
GAGAAAATCGGATGCTCCATCGAGGCCATGTCATCCTTGGGGATGGCGTCGAGAACATCGCAAATGAACAGATCGGGATCGGGGTAGCGAACAGGCAGCAGGGGAGGGCGTCCCTCCGCGCCGTTCGGGGTTTCATTGACGGCAAGCGGGAGTTCGGGGTTTCGTTGACGGTCAGGCTCGATTCGGGGTTTCATTGACGCGCACCGTAGATTCGGGGTTTCATTGACGCAACGGAAAAGTTCGGGGTTTCATTGACGGGTGATCGCGATTCGGGGTTTCATTGACGCGCACCGTAGATTCGGGGTTTCATTGACGCAACGGAAAAGTTCGGGGTTTCATTGACGGGTGATCGCGATTCGGGGTTTCGTTGACGCAGATTCGGGGTTCTGGAGTCACCAGATTCGGGGTTCCGTTGACGCCGAGGGCAAAAAAACGCCCGATTATTCTAATATTTTCAGTTGCTTATGAAACCGCCAAAATCCCGTAACACGACTCTTTAACCCATATATTAACACTAGGCCGACCTGTGGATAACTTTAACCGCAGCGCCCACTCGACGCCGGATCATCGTGGTTTCACCCACCAGCGTCCCGCCAGATCGAACAACTTGTCCTGATTTTCGGGACAGAGGCAGCGTGATCCACTGGCGCCGCGCTACCGGCACCGGTCAGAGGGAAGAAAAGCGCCGCCTCTTGGGGGCTTCGCCCCCGCCGGCTCGCGGCCTTCGGCCGCCCCGGATCGCTAAAGCGATCCTCCCACCCGGCATCCCCCATGATGAGCCGGCTTCGCCGGCACGCTCTTGTTGGTGTGTGGGATTTGCCGAACAGTCGCGCCCAGCCATCCAGCGCCGCGCCCAGCGGCACCGTCACAAATTGGCTTTCCAGGGAAGCCAGGCGGATAGCGCGGCGATCCATTCGAGAGGGCAGGGCAGGCGGAAACGTCGCTACTAGCGCGATTTCCGGGCCGCCCAGCCTCACTTCGGGCGTTTGGAAGGGTCGGGGAAGGTCGAGCGTCTCAGATGATGTCCCGGGGCGTGGTGTAGCAGGATAGCGGCGGTCACCAGTGTTTTTCCGGTAGGGTCGGGTTGTTCAAGCTCAACCTGATGGAAAGTCCACCGATGACCGACGATATGATGAACCTGAGGGCATCGCGTGGATGGTACGCCAGACAACGCTAAGCCCGAACAATACCAGAACGGCGATGTGAGGGCGGTCAACGGCGGAAGTCGATCAAGCCCAGCTCTTGCCACATCCACGTAAAATCATAGGTGGCCATTGGCTCGCCAGTCCCGGATTTTGCCGCACCATTCTCTATATATTTTAGCCAGTCGGCAACTTTCGCCCGGCCTGCCTTTGTACGGGCCAAAGCCCGCGGTGTCTTGTTGCCGAGGGCGGGCACCGCTTCATCAAGCGTTTTGGTATATTCGCGTGTCAGCATCTCATGAACGATGCGCTCCCTTTCGTCCGACGGGATATCGAGCGGCTCTTCCTGCGGAGCGCGGGCGGCGTCATCGGCCATGAACTGGGCCATAGTCCGAATTTCGGTCATAGGTGTGCTCACGCAATCACCGAGCCATTCGCGCATCTGCGTGATCGCTTGCTCCGCGCGGGCGGCGCTATTGACCTCAACGATCAGTTTGCGACCCACCAGTTCGACATTGGCAAAAACAGGTGTGCCGTCCTCCATGGTTGTCACAAAAGCCTGCCCGCCTTTGGTCGTTCGTGGTTTCCTGTTCTTCGTCACTGGCGCCAGCCAGTTCCAGAACGTATCGCTCGCAGGTTCCAGCCATTGCGCCGCGTTCAGCCTGCGAACCACGCTCTTGCCGATCACGCCCTTCGCCAGGGGGAACACGATACGGTGGAACACAAGATCATCGCCATCGGCATTGACCATTTCCGGCACGCTGCCGGACATGGCCTTGCCCAGACAATCAAGCAGCCAGATATTGGTGAAAATCGGACCTGACGCTTTTAGGAGGCCCTCCCTTTCGGGAGGGGACAGTCGGTCAGTACCTGGCCCATCGTCTTCAAGTTGGGAAAAGGCCTCGATCACTCGCCCGGCGCCGTCCGCGCTGAACGGTAATAAGGCGCCGGAAATCCCATGGCGGCCATTCACCTCGATGACCCGTGCGGCGATCTTGTCCCAGTTAACAAGGGTCTGCGTTGCGCTATGTTCGCGCACCGTGACCGGCGCAATATCGCGCAGAAGATCCCGCAAGGTCATCGACTGCCCGGGGACGACCTCGCTAACCTCATAGAGCGACATCACCGTATCGCGCAGTGCGCGCATGTAAGCCTTGTTCGGCGCTTTCTCGTTCCAGCCCCGGCGCTTGAGATACTCATCGACGAGATTGAGGCCTTCAGGCTCGAGTTCCTGTGTGAGCAAGTCTTCGAAAGCACAGCCCCACAGCTGCGCCTCCCAATGATCGCCGATGATGTCGAATATATCATCAGGCTCAAGATCCATCGCATCGCAGGCCGGGCCAAGATGCGCGACGAGCATCTCGTCCATCATCTCGTCCCAGGGCGCACGGCCCAAGTACTTCATCAATCCGGAAAGATCGTGAGCGGATTTCGGTCTGGACATTCAGGCAGGCCTTTCCACGCCAAGGCGGCGCATTTCGCGATAGATAGTCGATCGGCCGATGCCGAGTTGCCGCGCCGCTTCGGTCGGCGAGATACGGGCTTCAACCAGTTTGATCGCGGCATCCACCTTGGACATGTCGAGCGGCTGACGGCCAGGCTGCTTGCCCTTGGCGCGTGCGGCAGCGATGCCGTCCCTGGTCCGCTCGGAAATCAGCCGTCGCTCGAAATGGGCAATGGCCCCGAACACATGGAAGATGAGTTCGCCGGCGGCCGACGATGTGTCGATCTTTTCCTCAAGACTCAGAAGAGCGATGCCCTGGCCGCGTAGCGTCTCGACCGTGGCGAGCAATTCGGCCAACGAGCGCCCGAGCCGATCGAGGCGGACCACCGCTAGGGTATCACCCTTACGCGCATAGGCGATCAGTTCGGCCAGACCGGGCCGCTCCATGCTCTTGCCCGACATGACGTCGGTAAACACCTTGATGGCGCCCGCCTTCTCCAGTCGCATGGTTTGGCCCGAAACATCCTGATCGCCGGTGCTGACGCGGGCATAGCCCAGAATATCGCCCATGCCGTGCGTCTCCCCAACGGTCGTTCTGTGGACGCTATGGAGGGCAGCCGCTTCGCCCCATCGACATCCGTCCACATACTATGTCTCTTTACTCATGGTTGTCCATAGGCGCAGATGACCTTTTGTGGACGGGAACCGGCATGACGAAGGTCAAGCATCAACTCCTGACCGAGCGCGAGCGCGATCAGATCCTCGCCATCCCGACCGATCGCGACCGCCTGGCACGGCTCTACACCTTCGAACCTTCGGATATCGAGATCATCGGCGCGCGACGGGAGCGACGGAACCAGTTGGGCGTGGCGCTGCAACTCGCGCTCCTGCGGCACCCGGGTATCACGCTTGCGCAGTTGATACAGGACAGGGGAGCAATACCCCATGATCTCGCCGCTTTCGTCGCGGAGCAACTTGGTCTGCACGTAACCGACCTGGCCAACTATGCGGCGCGGGATCAGACAATGACGGATCATGCCCGTGAGTTGGCGGTGCGCTTGGGCCTTCGGGGGGCGACCCGTGCGGATATTCCCTTCATGATCGAAGCGGCCGCGAAAGCGGCATGGGCGACCGACAAGGGGATGACGATTGCGATGGGCGTGGTCACCGCCCTGCGCGAGGCCCGGATTTTGCTGCCGTCCATCTCCACCATCGAACGCACCAGCAGCGCGGGACGCGCGCGTGCGCGCAAGCAAGCTGCCTATGCTCTGATCGCCGATCTCAGCACCGAACAGGTCAACGCCCTCGATCAGCTCTTCGACGACGCCGGCGGCACGAGCCAACTCGCTTTGCTCAAGACCATTCCCATTGCGGCTAAGCCCGATCACATCCGCCAGATCCTCGACCGCCTGCGGCAAGTGCGGAAGATCGGCATTTCTCCGGACGTGGCTGGCCGTATCCATGCGGACCGCTTTCGGCAATATGTCAGGGAAGGCCGCGCTTCTCCTGCCTATATGATTGAGCGGTATATCCCCTCCCGCCGACGCGCCACACTTGTCGCTTTCCTGCTCGATCTTGAAGAACGACTGACCGACAACGCCCTGGAAATGGCGGACAAGCTGATCGGCAGCATCTTCACCCGCGCGAAAAACGCTCAGGCACGCAGCTATGCCACCACGTCGAAGAACGTGGCGCGGCTGATGCTGATCTTTGGCAGGACGATCGACGCGCTGACCGATGCGGTCGATACCGGCGAAGACCCGATGGAGGTCCTGGACGCCTCGGTAGGATGGCACACCCTCCTGAAGGCCAGACCGGAAGTGGCGACGATCGCGGAAACCGCCAATCTTGATCCGCTGACGGTCGCGGCCGACCGCTATGCGACGTTGCGCAAGTTCGCCCCTGATCTGCTTGAAGCGCTACAGTTCAGGGCCGGAAAGGGCAGCGCGAAAACGATCGCCGCCATTGAGATACTGCGCGACCTCAACAGGTCGGGCAAGCGCGATGTGCCTACCGACGCTCCGATGCCCTTCCGCAAGGAATGGCGGAAAATCGTCGTGGGCGACGACGGCAAGATCAATCGACGGCTCTGGGAGATCGCGACGATCGCGCATCTGCGCAACAAGCTCCGCTCCGGGGATGTCTGGGTGGAGCGATCGGCGGGATACCGCCGGTTCGACAGCTACCTGCTCAGCGAAGCAAAGGCGAAACCGGTCGTATCGGCTCTTGGCCTGCCCCCTACAGCCAGCGAATGGCTCGAACAGCGGGGGCGCGAACTGGACTGGCGGCTGAAGAAATTTGCCCAGCGCCTGAAGCGCGACGCTTTGGAGGGTGTGCGATACCGCGACGACCGCCTCCAGATATCCCCCGTTCGCACGATCGCAACGCCCGACGCCGAAGCGCTGGCCAACCGGCTCGATGCGATGATGCCACGCATCCGTATCACCGAATTGCTACATGAGGTGGCGCAGGAAACTGGCTTTCTTTCGGCGTTCACCAACCTGCGCACCGGCGAGCCATGTCCCAATGAAAATGCGCTGCTCGCCACCATCCTCGCCGACGCCACCAATCTCGGCCTGTCGCGCATGGCCGCCGCGAGCCAGGGAGTCACGCGCGATCAACTCCTGTGGACCCATGACGCCTATATCCGCGACGAGAGCTACCGCGCGGCGCTCGCCGTCCTCATCAACGCGCACCACCGCCTGCCATTCTCGCGGGTATGGGGCGATGGCACAACGTCCAGTTCCGATGGTCAGTTCTTCAGGGGCGCGAAGCGCGGCGCATCGGGCGGCGACATCAACGCCCGCTATGGCGTCGATCATGGCTTCAGCTTCTACACCCATGTTTCCGATCAGCGCGGGCCCTACCACGTCAATGTGATCTCGGCCGCCACGCATGAAGCGCCCTATGTCCTCGACGGCCTCACCAGTCATGGCACCGATCTCAGGATCGTCGAGCATTACACCGACACCGGCGGGGCGACCGACCATGTCTTCGCCCTGTGCGCGATGCTGGGATTTCGCTTCTGCCCGCGCCTGCGCGACTTTCCGGACAGGCGGCTTGCGCCGATCGCGCCGGTTTCGGCCTATCCGTCCATCGCCCCGTTGTTGGGCAAGCGTATCCGCACCGACATCATCAATGAACAATGGGACGACGTACTGCGCCTCGTAGGGTCGATCAAGGCTGGCCACGTCGCGCCGTCGGTCATGCTGCGAAAGCTCGCCGCCTACGAACGGCAGAACCAGCTCGACGTCGCACTACAGGAAATCGGGAAGATCGAACGGACCCTGTTCATGCTGGACTGGCTCGAAAATCCCGATCTGCGCCGGCGATGCCATGCCGGCCTCAACAACAGCGAGCAGCGCCATGCCCTGACGCAGGCGATCTACACCTTCCGCCAGGGCCGCATCATCGACCGCAGCCATGAAGCTCAACAATATCGGGCATCCGGCCTCAACCTGGTCATCGCGGCGATCGTCTATTGGAACACGATCTACATGGACGACGCCGCCCAGCATCTGCGATCGGCAGCGGTCCCGGTCCCCGATGATCTGCTTGTCCATACGTCACCGGTTGGCTGGGAGCATATTGCCTTTTCCGGCGATTTCCTTTGGGATCGTGCAGCCGCTTCCGCTGGCCGCAAGGCCCTCAATCTTCCGCCGGACAGCCGCGCCGCCTAAGCGTTCCTCGGTTGTTCTCCCTTAGCGTTGTTTAGCGTACCTTCCACGCTACGCCCTCAGGGTGTGTGGCAGCACATCCACCACACGCTCGTGCTCGCCGACCGCGAGCGCTGCGGCCGGGAGCCCTCGCCGTCGGCCGCGATCCTCGACAGCCAGTCAGTCCGTACCGCCGATCAAAAGGGGGCGAAAAGGGCTATGACGCGGGCAAGAAGATCACCGGGCGCAAGCGCCACATCCTGACCGACACCGATGGCCGGCTCCTCACGGTTCGCGTTCATGCCGCTGATGTTCAGGACCGTGACGGTGGCAAGCTGCCGCTCAAAGGCTCGCGCCAGCGCTACCCCTTCGTCGCCCGTGTCTTCGCCGATGGCGGCTACGCCGGCCGGCTCGTGCATTGGGCTGCCGACAAGACCCACATCACCCTGGAGATCATCCGTCGCGGTGCCCACGCCAAAGGCTTCGAGGTGCTGCCACGGCGCTGGGTGGTGGAGCGCACCTTCGCCTGGATCTTCAAGAACCGCCGCCTCGTACGGGACTACGAGCAACTTACCGCCGTTGCCGAAACCCTCATCACCATCGCCGCGTCCGCTACCTTGCTACGCCGATGGACATGAGGAAATCGGCTTCTCAAACGCGCTCTTACACCTGAGCGGCCAGGGCTTGTTCTACCGGAGCAGCCGCATTTCGTCGAACCGCTCGGAGCCATGCGGATGCAGGTCGATTTCTACGATCAGCAGCCAAGCCTCTAGGGAGCAGCCATGCCTAAAGCAGCCCTGTCATTCCCGCTTCTTGCCATCCTCGCGCTTGGTGGCTGTGCGATGAGCGAACCGGCCCCCAATATCGGCCCGCCTCCCGCCGGGCAGTCGGAGCGAAGCAGCGAGATCACGCCTTGGGGGCTGACCTATGGCGCGGCGGTGATGACCTCCAAGGTCTACCCGCACCTGGCAGCGGCGGCCGATGCGAACGCCAATCTGTTCATCTCCCCGGTCAGCCTGTCGCAGGGCCTGGGGCTCGCCTATCTTGGCGCGCGGGGCGGCACGCGCGAGGAGATCGGGCGCGCGCTTGGCTGGGATTCGGCCCGCAACGTCCCTGCGCTTATCAAGTCCTACAATGCCCAGCTCACCGACACCGGCGATGCCGATACCACGCTCGGCATCGCGAACGCGTTGTGGCTGGCGAAGGGACTGCCGATCCGGAACGAGTATGTCGCCGAGGCGCACGCCGGCTTCGGAGCGGCTCCGGAAACGGTCGATTATGCCGGAAACCCTGCCGGAGCAGCCGAGCGGATCAATGGCTGGGTTTCGCGCGAGACGAGGGGCAGGATTTCGCAGATCGTCTCTCCGAGCGGCTTCGGGGATGACACCGCCGCTGTGCTGACCAACGCGCTTTACTTCAAGGCGAAGTGGCAGGTGCCGTTCGAGGAGACGGAAACGCGGACCTTCACTCGTGGCGACGGCACGCGCATCCCGATCACGATGATGAAGCGGATTGGCCGGTTCGACTATCGCGAGACCCGGGAAGGGCAGGCAATCGCGCTGCCTTATGGCGGCGATGGCTTCGTGATGGAGATTTTCCTGCCGCGTGACGCGGCGACCCTGCGCCGCTGGGAGCGTGAGCTGAAGGGTGTCGATTTCTTTGCCGGCGAGCAGGGCGGCAATGATCGCTTTTCCTTGGCGGCGGAGCAGGCTCGCGAGATGCGGATCGTTCTGCCCCGCTTCGAAGCGAGGTTCGATGAGAGCGTGAAGGCAGCGCTGATCGCAGCGGGCATGCCAAGCGCCTTCGACCAGCAGCGTGCGGACCTGTCGGGGCTCGCCAGCGGTGCGCGCCTCGCGATCGATGACGTGGCGCACGCGACCTTTCTGCGCGTCGATGAGGAGGGCACCGAGGCGGCGGCGGCAACCGCTGTCAAGATCGTCGTGACCAGTGCGCGGATAGAGCCTCAGGTGCCGGAGATGGTGGTCGATCGTCCTTTCCTTGCCACCCTGCGAGACCGAAAGAGCGGCGCGGTGCTGTTTTTCGGGCGCATCGCCGATCCGACAGCGATTCCATAGGCGCACCCAGGCCATGCTCCGTTCAGCCGTGCGGGCGTAGCCTCCCGGTATGATGATGGTGTCGCTATCGCGAGCGATCGGCACGGCTCTGGCCGGTGCGGCGTTGAGCGCGTCCACGCCCGCCATGGCGTGCTCCTGCATCCTGCCCGACAATATCGAGGCAGCGGCGCGCGCGGCGTTCGCCAAAGCCGATCTTGTTGGTGAGTTGGAGATAGGGCGGGCGCCGGTGACGGCACCGCGCAGTTTCTGGTGCGGGTCGGACGGACGAGCGCGACTATGGTTCAGGCCCGGGCAGAAGATCGAGCAGAGCCGCCCCGCGCGCGTTATCAGCGTCACGAAGGGCCGCGTCTCGGGACCAATCAGCATCCGCACCAGTCCGGTGATGAACATAGCTGGCCGGTGCGGGACGACCGGGAATAGCTGCCAGGTGTCTCTCGGCCAAAGCGCCGTTCGGACCGGCCCCATGCTGTTTCGGCGCGTTGCGCCGGGCACCTATGAACCCTTGGATGTTTGCACCCAGTCGGCGTTCACCACCTGGCTCGAACAGCGCCAGAAGCGTCGCGCACTCCCGCAGACGCGGTAACGCTTCGAGGAACCATCGATTTCCTGAATCACGGGCGTGCCATTGATTCAAGAAAGTCGCCGGACTTGGAGAGGCTGATTTCGTAGGCTCCGCGCCATGAATGGCGCGAACCTTTCCTTGCCCGAGCCGATCGAGCTGGTGGCGATCGATCCGGCGCGCAACATCCGCCGGCGCTACAGCATCACCGCGATGCCTCGATCTTTTCGGCATGATCGTTGTGGAAACCCGCTGGGGTCGGATTGGCTCACACGGCCAGGCCCAGCGGCACGCCTTCATCGATCGCGCGGCGGCCGACCGCCACATTGCCGCGACCCTGCGGCGGCGCGGCACGGCCGAAACCCGGATCGGGGTGCCTTACGAGCCGGTGCCTGCCGAGGTTTGAGCCGCCACCGCCACATCGGCTGCTTGAAGAAACCGGCCGGTGCTACGGCCAGCATGTTGCCGGCTCAAGCGGCGCATCCTCTCCTGGACGACAGCCCTGGCGACCATCGGCCGACCGTAGCGCTCCGCATTCTAGCCGGAAATGGTTCAGCGGGACAGGATGCCGGCGGTCCCTTGCACGTCTGGCGTTCGCCTGTGAGCGCTACGGCGGCGATGGTCATGGCGCGCTCGCGTCGAAATGGACGCTCTGGAAAAGCCTCGTGCCAGATCTTCTCGGCCATCGATGCAAGCTCCTGCGGCGTCGGCGGCCGAGCCTCACGAATGCACGCTATCAAGGCGCGCGGGAACAGGCGCTCCATCGTCTCTCTCCGATCGCGATATGGGAGCCTTATAGCACGGGCGCAGCCCCGATCGACCGGGACGGGACGAAGCGGGCCTTGAAGCGGTCTGGCCGGAAACATCGGCGCCCGCACCCTATATCGCTTGAGGGGCAGGAGAGCCCTGCCCGGAGAATGAGATGCCGTCCGATATACCTGCCCGTGTTCCCTTGCCGATCGCGATGCCCGATGACGCGTTCGGAGCAGCGCTGATCGAGCAGGCGGCGTCGCTCAGCGCCTATGCGCGGCGACTGACTGGAGGGGGCGCCGATGCCGACGACCTTCTGCAGGACACCATGCTTCGGTGCTGGACCGCGCGCGCCAGCTTCGCGGCGGGAACAAGCCTCGCCGCCTGGACCCGGACCGTGATGAAGAACTGCTTTCTCACCGGTCGTCGCCGCGCCCGCTTTCACGCCGACCTGCCCGAGGATGCGCGCGACCGGATGCTGAAGGTGGACGAGACCCAGAGCCTCGCCATCTGGCTGCGCGATACGGATTGGGCGCTCAGCGAACTTCCGACCCACCAACGCGAGGCGGTGCTGCTGGCGAGCCAAGGTGTGTCCATTGTGGACGGAGCGGCGCAGCTCGGCATTGCCGCAGGCACGTTCAAGAGCCGCATCGCACGCGGACGGACTCGGCTGCGCGCCCTCATCGAGGAGCGAGCGACGCCGCTGCTGGCCGACAGGACCGGCCGCGATACGCCCCCACCAGCGACCAACCGGCCCACCCACCTGCGGAAAAAGCGGGACTGGCGGGGCGTCAAGATCGGCTGATCCCCGGTGTGCCTGTCGGCTTGTTGCTTTTCTTAACGGTTTGCCGGTAGCGTGCGCGCACCTGCGGAGACGCGGGTGGAGGCGTGGAAACCTCCTGAAACACGAGCCGGTCGAGCTTCATCGACCGGGTGGCGGGCGCGCATGTCCAAGCCACCCGGCCAAAGTCTCTAGCTGCTGCCCCCACGGTAGAGGGTATCCAGACTTTATATTGCTACGTCATGATCTTCTTCTCCGTCGATCATTGCAAGTCCACATCATCCATCCCGGAGTGCAACAGTCTCTTCGCGGTCGGGCGTTTGTCGTGGCCGTTGGGCCGATCGCCTGCCGCAGTATGGGCATTCACTAGCAAAGGGTGGAGCTTCAACAAGCGTCACGAGGTTGTCACCACCTCACCTTTAGACCCGAAGTCTCCGATCCCTCCGCCTCCCGGGAGGACTGTTTCGCCGCCATTGTGCGAGCGAACCTGGTGTGAACCTGCGCGCTCAGGCCGGCAGCCGGCTCTGCATCAGCGCCCGGTGCGCCGGCACGTCGGCCGCCTTGGCCATGAAGTGGGTGCCGTCACGCCACAGACTGAACATGATGATCGCCAGCTTCCGTGCCAGCGCGACCTTCGCCTTGTTGAAGCCGATCCGCTTGCTGAGCTTGAGGCCCCAGTCCTTGAGCGTGCTGAACGACCGGGTGTTCGACAGCATGACGGTCGCGGCGCCGACCAGATGCGTGCGGGTGAGCTGGTTGCCCATCTTGCTGATGCCGCCATGCGTCAGGCTCTCGCCCGACTGGTAGACGCGCGGGGTCAGGCCCAGATAGGCGGCCACATCGTCGACATGCCGGAAGCGCGTCGGGTCCTCGATCGCGCTGTAGAACGATACGGCGGTGATCGTGCCGACGCCGGGGATCTCCATGAACCGCCTGCAGACCGGGTTCGACGCGGCCAGCAGTTCCAGCTCGCGCTCGATGCGGTTGGCCTCGACGTAGAAGCCTTCGCACAGATCGAGCAGCGGCAGGACCCGTGGTCGCAGATCGACGCCTTCATCATCCATCTCCTCGCGCTTCGCCGCCCGGGCCTGGACCGCTTCTCGGCCGCGTGTACGAGCAATCGACTTCGCCCAAATGACCACCGTACATTTATCGGTCAAGGCTATTTACAAGTTCAGCCGAAGCACATTTTGAAACCCGACCGCAGATGAAGTGCTCGACTACTGGCGCCGCATCGTGCCGGAGCCTTCCGAGGTGCAGGAAAAACCGGCACGTGGAGCGCGCGCTTTCGTCGGCCGAAGAGCAGTTCCTCGCCCATCTACTCGGCCAGGACGAGGAAAGGCTCTCCCTGTCCGCTTCCGTGAGGGAGGCCGGCGATGATGCTTGATCTGGCCAGCCTGCATCCGAACAGCCGTGCAAGGATCCTCGACGAAGTCCGGCGCATCGGGCTGCCGGGCGAGCTCATCTGCCCAGCGCCAAAGGCAGCAAGCTCGATCGGCTCGCCGGCCGGACTGCGCAGCTTCAGCATTCGACGCTACCCCACGTCACGCGGACCACTGCCGCCGACCGGCGTCTGGCCTGCGCGATACTCAGGAACGTCGGGAGGTCGGATCGCGATTGCCGCAAGCGGATTGAAGATAAATCTTTGCACCCGCTATAAGTCGCCCCAACAAGGCGAGAGAGGAATTCAAGATGCGGCCGAACCGGACGAGCGTGCAGTTCGACATGCGAGCACCCGCCTTTGGGGCGCCCGCGCGCGATCTGTACAGTGCAGCGCTCGAGATGGCGTCCTTCGCCGACGAGATCGGGATCGACCGGATCGGCATCATGGAGCATCACGGGTCCGAGGACGGCTATCTGCCGGCTCCGTTCGTCCTCGGTGGCGCCGTCGCGGCCCGAACCAGCCGCATTCGCATCACGCTCGGCGCGGTGATCCTGCCGCTGCACGATCCTGTGAAGGTGGCCGAGCAGATCGCCGTCCTCGATCTGCTGAGCGGGGGCCGCATCGAGGTGATCTTCGGCGCGGGCTATGTTCCGTCCGAGTTCGCGCTCTTCAAGGTTTCGCTGCGGGATCGCGGCAAGCTCCTCGACCAGGGCATCGACATCATCCTGCGCGCGTTGAAGGGCGAGCGTTTCGAGGCCGACGGGCGCGAAGTCTTCGTCCGGCCGCTGCCGCTCCAGCGCCCGGAGGACATGCTGCTGCATGGAGGCGGCGTTCCGGCATCGGCGAAGCGGGCGGCGCGGTTCAACATCGGCTTCGCGCCGCTCCATCCGGGGCTGAACGATCTGTATCGCGAGGAATGTCGCAGCTATGGGCGCGAACCCGGGACGATCTATCTCGGCGGCCTGCCGCTGAACATTCATGTCACGGAAGATCCTGATGCGCGATGGGCCGACCTGGCGCCGCATCTGGCGCATGTGGCGACGGCTTACGCCAAATGGGCCGAAGAGGAAGGCGCGGGAACGAACTCGCCGTTCGCAGGGCTCGACACGATCGAGAAGATGCGCGCGTCGGGGATTTTCGTGATCTGGACGCCCGAGGAGCTGATCGAAAGGGCGCCCGATCTGCTCCAGCGTGGCAGCCTGAACTTCATGCCGCTGATCGGCGGGATGGCGCCCGCGCTAGGGTGGGAGAGCTTGCGGCTGATCGCGGATCGGGTTCTCCCGCACCTGCGCAGCTGACTGCGTCGGGCTCAGCGAACGCCGAGCGCCGGGGGACGAGCTATCGAACGGAAGGTGTTCGTGCGCGCGAGGCAGTGAAGCTCGCGGCACGAAAACCGAGACGGGAGAGCGCGATGCGGCCGGCGATGAGATATCCATGGGCACTTGGCGGAGTGTTGCTGGGCCTGCTGGCCTCGACGAGCGCGTTGGCCGCCGACGACATGGCTTTGCAGCCGTCGCCCCCTGGGTGCATCACCGCGAGCAGTTCGCCCGCGGAGAAGGAGGCCGCGGCCGAGCGCGTTGCGGCGGACCTCCTCGCGCCGAAGCCGGGCATGCCCTCCGTTCCCGCGGCGGCGCCACCGACATTCGGTGCCGAGATCGGCGAACTCGCCAAGGACAATGTGTTCGGCAACTTGTGGCCGCGCTGCGGGCTGAGCCGTCGGGATCGCAGCCTGGTCACCTTGGGCATCCTGATCGCGCTGCGCGCCGAGAACGAGCTGCGCTACCATATTCCGATCGCCATCCGGAACGGGCTGACCCGGCGCGAGATCGAGGAAGTGATCTACCAGGCGACCGGCTATGCCGGTTTTCCCGCCGCCTCCAGCGCCCGGCTGGTCGCGCAGGAAATGCTGCCTCCGAAGTGACGCGACGCCGAGACTGGTGCTTCGCCGCAGCCGTCGGGACTCCGCGCGCTCTTGCCGTTATTCAGCGCCTTCCGGCGAAGGCGCCAGCGTTGATGCGAGCGCGCCTGCTGCACCGATCCAGGCCGGCGCGGTCTCGCCGGCAGCAAGCGCGAACTCCGCCCGTCCGCGCCGATCGGCGACGACCAGAACAAGCTCGGCCCCCTCGTCGCCAGCGACGATCGCCGCGAACGGGGCACCTTCGCGCTGAACGCGCAGTTCTCCCGCCGCATATGTCTTGCCGTCGAGCGTCAGCGTTCCGCGCACCACCAGCAGGACGATCTCGGTCGACCACGTGGCCGGCGGCGTGATACGCTCACCCGGCTCAGCGTGCAGCACATGCACAGCCGGACCCGCGATCGTGTCACCCAGAACTCCGGTCAGCCCGCCGGAACTGCCCGACTGAAGCGCCGAGATCGTGCCGCGCAGATAGCCCTTGTTGCATTGCCCCGCGCTCGTGGCGATCGCCGCGATGCCGCGATCTCCCGCGGGGTGGGGATAGGGCGCATCCGGCTTGGGCGCGCCATAGACGTCGTCATATTCGAAGATCGTTTCGACGTCCTTCTTGCGCGCGATCGTCGCCTGGTTACCGCGGCGGTCGGCCATCAGCAGCATGGTCGTCCCGGCACCGCCGGGTCCGGGATGCTCCTGATACACGATGCCGGATTCCTGGAAGGCGTAGTCGCCTGCGTTGAGGCGTCGGCCGGCGAGGTTCCAGCTGTCGGAGAGGATGACGCGAAACTGGTCGCTGCCATGATGATGCAGCGGATCGATGCTGTGGCGCCAATCGAGCGTCTCACCCTCGACGGGGCGGATCATGCCGAGCTGGAAACAAGGCCCGGCCACCTCGTCGCCGACGTGGAAGATGAAGGCGCGGATTGAGCCGGAGGGCGTGAGATGCGGCCATTCGTCGGGCCGGTTGTACGAGATGTCGAGATGGTCGCCCTGCATGAACAGACCGGCGTGACCCTGGAACATGATCGCCTCTCTCTCGAACGCGCCGTCCGATGTGGTTCAGTCGGTGCCGACAAGCTCGGCATTGAGGATGCTGCAGCTATCCCCGCAATCGTCGCTTACCCGCGGTTCCGTGGCAACCGCGCCGAGCATCGCGGCCAGTTGCGGGGCAAACATCGAAGGGACTTGTCGCGGCGGCGCGATGCCGAGACCAAGGAGCATCTCGGCAAATTTGTATCCGGCCTGCAGCGGATCGATCACAATCAGGCCGTCCAAACGATCGGCGAGAACGTCGCCGGCGGCGCTCATGCAGGTGCATCCAAGCACGATCACCTCTGCGCCTTCCGCTTTCGCTCGACGGCATGTCGCTTCTACGCGATCGAGGAGGCCCGCGCCCCGCGGCGTGCCGAGGCTGTGGATTCCGCCGGTCTCGAGCATGCCCGGCAGCTCGTCGTTCCCTGTGACGAAGTAGAGTCCGCTACAATGCGACGCGAAGCCATAATCATCGAGTTGGCGCTCATAAGCCGGGCGGAGAACCTCCGGCCAGATCGTCACGATCGCGAAGCGGCGCCCGAGACCCGCGGCGATCTGCATCGACGCCTGGCCGGCGCCGATCACGGGGATCGTGGTGACCGACCGAAGCTGCCGCATGCCATAATCTGCCACCGGCCCGATCATCACCGCATCGTAGCCTTCCTCCTCGGCGCGAATGCCCGCCTCGACATAGGCGAGTTCGGTCACCATGCGATCGAGTTCATTCAGCATCGTCTGCTGCCGTGCGAGCGCGACATAGCCGACCTCGAAGCCAGGGCCGACGATCGCTTGCGGAATTTCGTAGCTGCGGCGGCTGACGCCTTCGCGGTCAGCGGGATGACCGATGATGTTCGCTATGCGCAACGTCGCCATCCTCGTCCTCTCCTCCACATTTTTCCGCATCTTCCGATAGAGCGGCACGTGCCGCAAGCAAGGCGCCGCCCGCTATGTTTCGGCGCAATCTATTACCGCCCCGGGGGTAAGCGAGTCTATCGTCGGTGTAGGAGCATGGATCGACGGCCGAGTGGGACGAACCGGAGAACACCGGTTGAAAGGATGGACTGGCATGGCGAGAGAAAGAAGGTCGGCGGCGCAGCAGGGAGCGCGCAGGCTACCATGAACCTGCAGCACTTGCGCTACCTTGTCGCCTTCTCGGAGCATCGAACACTCACCGACGCCGCGGACACTCTGGGCGTGTCGCAGCCAGCGATTTCGCGCGCGTTGCATGAGCTCGAGCACGAGCTCGGCTGCACGCTCTTCCAGCGCGCCGGGCGCCGGCTGGAGTTCACGCCCGCGGGCGAGGATGTCCTCAAGGCGGCGCGGCGCGCATTGGCCGCGATCGAAGATATCCAGCACGTCTCAAACGCGCACGCCGCGGCCAAAATCCTGCGGATAGCAACGCTGGGCTCGATTGCCGCAGGGATGTCGGCCGTGCTGGAGCAGTTCATCCGCAAGGAGCCCGGCATCCAAATCCAGGTGCACCATTACGCCAACCAGAGCGACATGCTCGATATGCTCAGGCGCAGGGATGTCGACCTCGGCTATTGCAGCGTCATCAAGACGCCGCGCGGGCTCACATTCACGGCCACGCGCCCACTCGGCATCGTGCTGGCCTCTCCGGTAGGGACGGATCTGCCGCCGAAGGTGACGTTCAAGTCGCTCGACGGTCTGGCCATGATCTGTCCGCCACGGAGCGAGGAAAGGCGCCGACTTCTCGACGATCCGTTCGATCGGGCCGGCGCTGCCCTGAACTGCGTGATCGAGAGCGGCGACCCGACCACCTATCTCAGCGGCATCCGCGCAGGCATCGGATCATCGGCGATGTGGGACATCAATGCCGCGCAGGCCTCCGGTATCGAGGTCCGCCCGTTCGACCCGCCACGCCAAATTGCCGTCGGCTTCATCCATCACACCAAACCTTCGGCGGCGGTGCGCACACTCCTCGACATCGCGCGTCGCCTGGAGCGGGAGGGTCGCTAGCGGCTCCACCCCCCTTTCATGCACCAACGTTATCGGTAGAAGGTATTCATAAGGCGGCATGCGGTTGTTCGAATCGCGCCGGATCATTTATCCGCCGCAATAGAGGTTGTCCGGCGAAGACCGGCCCTTGGGAGAGGAAGCCAAGTTCATTGGCCTCCGCTCGCTAAGCTTTACGCGCGGGGGGAACATGCAGGCGTCTTTCAGAACTGTGTCGGCGTACGTTGCGCTCGCGGCTTCGATGCTATGCGCGGGCAGCGCGATCGCTCAGGGCGCTCCCACAGGCTCGACCGGCGGCGACATCCCGTCCGGAACTACGGACGCCTCGAGCACGGACGCGAGTTCGGGCATGGGTGACATCGTGGTCACGGCGCGCCGCGTCAGCGAGAATGCGCAGACCGTGCCGGTCACGGTATCGGCATTCAGTGCCGACGCGCTGCGTGCGAGCTCGATCAGCCAGCCGCAGGACCTGCAGACCTCCGTCGCGGGCATCTTCCTGGGAGGATCAGGCGCGCCGGTGAATGCCAATTATGCGATCCGCGGCGTGACCAAGCCTGTCGCGGGCCAAGGCGCGCCCGGCGTGGTCACATACTTCGCCGATGTGCCCCTGCCCGTCTATGTCAGTTCCACGCCGCAATATGACCTCGGCTCCATCCAGGTGCTCAAGGGGCCGCAGGGAACACTCTTCGGCCGCAACACCGTAGGCGGCGCGCTGCTGATCGATCCGGTCGCACCTGGCTACGCCTTCGATGGCTACGTCCAGTTCAGCTACGGCAATTTCGACACCAAGTCGCTCGAAGGTGCGGTCAACGCTCCCATCATCGACGGTAAGGTGGCGCTCCGCGTGGCCGGCCGGATCAACCGGGGCGACGGGCAAGTAAAGAACCTCGGCAGCGGACGGGACTTCCAGAACCAGCACGACAACAGCTTCCGGGCGTCCCTGCTGATCGAGCCCACCGATTGGCTGAAGAACCTGACGATCTTCGACTATTTCGATTCACCGCTGAGCAAGAACGGCGGCGCCGCGCAGGTCATCGTGGCGACGGGCATCCCGGCGTTTCAGCCCTTGGTCGATGCCCAGAAGGCGCTTGGCCCGCATCGCATCGATGGGGGCGATTTGGACAACTACAACAGGTCATTGGCCAAGGGCGTGACCAACCGCACCGATCTCGACTTCGGTGACGTGTCGGTGACCAACATATTCGGTTTCCGCCAGATCAAGAGCGAGAATCTGAGCAACTTCGATGGCGTACCGGCACACGTCTTCGAGACGTATCAATTGATCCGGAACAAGCAGTATACCAACGAGCTGCAGATCAAGGGCGACTTGTTCGACAGCAAGCTCCAGTGGCTGCTGGGCGGTTTCTACCTCAACGCGCCCGACGGCACGATCAGCTACGACAGCGACCTGACCGCGCTCGGCGTGCCCAACACGCCGCTCGGCTACAGCTTCTACAGCGAGAAGAGCAAGGCGGTGTTCGCCAATCTGAGCTTCGAGGTTCTGCCGGGCGTCCGGCTGAACGGCGGCTACCGCTACACCTGGGACAGCTATGAGTCCTGCAGCGGCACCAGCGACGAGCTCGACGCGCGCGCCCAGCGCGGGCCGGACGATTGTCCGAGCGGGCTCTTCGCGGGGAGCGAGGTCAAGGGCAAGTCGAAGGCGCCGACCTGGACGATCGGCGTCGACTGGAAAGCCTCCGACGCGCTGTTCCTCTATGCGACCTCGCGGCGCGGCTACAAGGCGGGCGGCATCAACGCCCCTGCGTTCGGGCCGGGCCTGCTCCCCTATCAGACCTTCGCCCCCGAGAAGACGACTGACATCGAACTCGGCGCCAAGACCGATTTCCGCTTCGGCGAGACGCGCCTGCGCTTCAACGTCTCCGCGTTCCGCGCCAAGACCAAGGGCCTTCAGGTGATCGGCACGAGCGTGGCGACGTCCAGCTTCCAGGCCGCGAACCTTGCCTGTACGGAAACAAACCCGACGCCCTTCATCGACGGCGATTGCAACCCGCTTAACGACCCGCTGCAGACCGTGATCACGATCAACGGCGGCGATGTCGTCAACAAGGGCATCGAACTCGAAGCGACGATCTCGCCGACGAGGAATCTTGTGTTCAGCGGCAACGCGACCTTCCTCGACTCGAAGACCAAGCGGCGGACCATCCCGGGCATTCTCTCGGCATTCTTCCCGGCCGGTGACATCCCTCTGCTGTTCACACCGAAAACGTCTTATTCGGGCAACGTCAGCTACACCGTGCCGCTCGGCGACGAACTCGGGGAGCTTGCGTTCAACGCTCAATATTATCATTCGGGATCGATCGACTTTTCGAACCTGATCGCAGACCCGTACGACGTGGTGAACGCCAAGCTCGACTGGAACAATGTGGCGGGCACCAGCCTGGATGCCAGCCTGTTCGTGAAGAACCTGTTCAAGGAGGAATATATCACCGGTCCGGGACTGACGCCGGCCAACGCCATCCCGGTGTCGACGGCACTGTTCGCGCCGCCGCGCACCTACGGCGTGCAGCTCCGCTACCGCTTCGGTGCCTCCCAGTGAGCGCGCGCGGCGAGCTTACGCTCTTTGCGGTGGGCGACCTGCAGCTGATGACGCGGGAGCCGCCCGCGGATCTGTTCGAGCAGGTGACGCCCACGCTCTCGGCGGCGGACATCAGCTTCGGCAACTGCGAATGGCCGTATGCGGAGGAGGCCGGCGACACGCATCCGGTCGAAGCGCATATCAACGACGATTTCGATGGCGGCGACCTGTTCGCGCCCGGTGCGCCCGAAAGCATCCACATGATGGGTGCGGCCGGCTTCGACGTCATGTCGGTGGCGAACAACCATACAATGCATGGCGGCTACCGCGCTTTCCTCCGGACGATCAGCCTGCTCCGCGAGGCCGGGATCGCGCCTGTCGGCGGGGGCGCAAACATCGTCGAAGCGCGCGAGCCCGCAATCGTCGAGCGCAATGGTCACCGCGTCGGCTTCCTGGCCTGCACCTCGGGCTTCCTGCCCGGCGCGCATGCCGGCCGGCGCACGCCGGGCATCGTGCCGCTGCGCCGGCACAGCTATGCCGAGAACGCGTCCTGGGAGAATTGGGGGATAGAGCCCGATGTTCGCACGCTCGTCAATCGCGACGATCTTGCGGCACTGCTGGAAAGCGTGCGGGCACTGAAGGCGAAGGCCGACATCGTCGTGGTGAGTTGCCACTGGGGCATCCTCGAGCATCCCTCGGCCATTGCGGACTATCAGCGCGAAGCCGCCCACGCGCTGATCGACGCGGGCGTCGACCTGATCCTCAGCCAGGGACCGCTGCCGATCAAGGGATTCGAGGTCTATAAGGGCAAGGCGATCCTCTACTGCATGGGCAAGTTCGCGATGATCTCGCCCTGGTCGCGCGACGAGACCCCGTCGGGGATTTCGGCGCCGCTGCTGGACGAGACGAGCCGCGGGCTGGGCGCGTCGGTCACGATCGCCGACGGCGCGATCGCCCGGGTCAAGCTCGTTCCCGTATATCTCGGCAGCACCGGGAAACCCAGGCTGCTCGCCCCGGGTGATCAGTATCACGCCGAGATCCTCGCGGTCGTCGCGGAGCGGACCAAGGCGGCCAAGCTGCCGGGCACGATGACCGCCGACGGCGAGATCGTGCTCTCATGAGACTCGGTTGCGAAGCGAAGGCCGGCCTCCGTGGCTGATCCGGCCGCTGCCCCCGACGCGACGGGACTGATGCGGCAGGTGGGGGATTGGCTCTCCCTTCAGATCCCGGGCACGCCGCCGATCGACATCCGCGACGTCGTCGAACCGACCCAGGGCTTCTCCAGCCGGACGATCCTGTTCACGGCCGTCGCGGCACGCGAAAGCGGATGGAAAGAGAGGTCGTTCGCGGCGCGGCTGCAGCGCGACGTCGCCGTGCCCATGCTTTCCGATGTCTTCCACCAATATCGTGTGATGCGCGCGATTGCGGATCACTCCGAAGTCAAGGTCCCGCACATCGAATTCGCCGAGAAGAGCGGGGACGTGATCGGCACCCCCTTCTTCCTGATGGACCGCCTCGATGGCCGCGTGCCGCCCGACTTTCCGAGCTACCATGCCGAAGGGTGGTTCGCCGAGACGCTGACCGCGCCCGATCGCGCGCGCGCATGGTCGAACGGCGTCACCGAGATGGAGCGCCTCCACCGCATCGACTGGCGCGCCTTCCCCTTCCTCGCGCCGGGGCTTGAGCAGACGCCGACGGCCGTATTCTATCTGCAGAATTTCATCGCGCGATGGTTCGACTGGGCCGCGCAGGGTCAGGCCTTCCCGGTCATCGAGGAGGCGCTCCGGTTCCTCATCGCCAACCCTCCCCCCGCGGAGCGCGCCGGGCTGGTCTGGAACGACGCCCGGCTCGGCAACACCATGTTTCGCCCGGACGGCACCGAAGTCGTGTCATTGCTGGATTTCGAGGTCGCAACGGTCGGCCCCGCCGAGATCGACCTGGCACACTGGCTCTATCTCGACGACATCTTCAGCGCCAATTTCGGGATCGCGCGGATCGCCGGCATTCCGGACGAGGAAGAGGCAATCAGCGGCTTCGAGCGCATCTACGGCCACAAGATGCCCTACTTCAGCTATTATCTGGCGGTTGCGGCGCTGAAAATCCTGATCCTTTCGGTGCGCGACTACAGCAACGGCAAGACCATGGACACGCCCGACGCACTTCCAGGCTTCCTCGTCGAGCGGCTGCGTCACTACCTCTCGCGCTATGCCGATTACCTGGCCACGCAACGGAAGCGGGGCCTGCCCTCGTGATCAGCCGCCGTACGATCCTGCGGCAGCAGTTCGACCGAAACTTACCCAAAGGCTTCGACTTGAACGGGGATACCGTTCACCATCGCGTTGCCCGAGGCCGGATCGAGCATCTCCGGAGGCGGCAACGCGTTGAAATTGCTCCCTAGGTGCTCATCTGGCACTCGCGTTTCCTGTTCGAGAAGGCTAGGCGTCCATAGCGCATCCTTCCATGCCTCCGTGGATGAGGCACCATCGTTTCAAAGCCAACGGAGGCATTCACGAGCCCCTTTATCCCCTTGACCCTAGATGCCGTAATGGGCCGGCGCTTCAAGAGTAGCCATGTTGGGTGGCTGTCCCTCAGAATGATGGTGTTGGAACGAGGTCCGAGCGATCGGCCTCATGCATCATGAGAGGAACAGCCATGGAGCATTATGCCGGTATCGACGTCTCTGTGAAAGAGAGCAGCGTGTGCATCGTTGACGCGACGGGCAAGCTGGTTCGCGAGGTGAAGGTAGCCAGCGAGCCGGAGGTTTTGCTCCGGTATTTCGGCACGTTGGGGCTGCCGGTGACCCGGATCGGCCTTGAGGCTGGGCCATTGTCCCAGTGGCTGCACGCAGCTCTTGTAGCGGCCGGGCATGAGGTGGTTCTGCTGGAGACGCGGCATGTGAAGGCGGCGCTTTCGGCGATGACGGTCAAAACCGACCGGAAGGACGCGCGCGGTATCGCGCAGTTGCTACGGATGGGGTGGTATCGCCCGGTCCATGCAAAATCGTCAGCGGCCCAGGACACGCGAGCCCTGCTGGTGGGCCGCAAGCTTTTGCAGAGCAAGCTGCTCGATGTTGAGCTCAGTATCCGCGGCATCCTGCGAGGCTATGGTCTCAAGGTCGGTGAGGTCAGCCGCGGCCGGTTCGAGGCGCGCATCCAGGATCTGATCGCGGGACACGCCGCTCTCTCCGTTGTTATCGGCGCAATGCTAGCCGCGCGAACAGCCCTGTGGAACGAGTTTACAAAGCTGCACCGTGAGATGCTCAGGATCGCTCGCGCCGACAAAATTTGCCAACGGCTGATGTCGACGCCTGGCGTTGGCGCCCTTGTGTCACTGACCTACCGTTCAGCGGTGGACGATCCGACACGCTTCGCGAAATCCAGCACGGTGGGTGCCTACTTCGGCCTGACACCGAAGAAATATCAATCGGGCGAGACCGACCGGGATGGCGGCGTCACCAAGGTCGGCGATGCGATGGTGCGAACAGCGCTGTTCGAGGCGGCGCACATCATGCTGACCCGGGCGACGCGCTTTTCCAGACTCAAGCGCTGGGCACTCGAAGTGGCGCAGCGTCGCGGCATGAAGCGGGCGAAGGTAGCACTCGCGCGTAAGCTCGGCGTCGTGCTCCATCGCATGTGGCTCGACGCGACCGACTTCCGCTGGAGCACAGCGCCAGCGTCAGTAGTGGCATGAAAGCGTAGATGTGATCGGGGCGAGCTGATGTAGAACGCCTCCAATGAGGTCCCGTCGCCGGGACGAGGGCTCGGCAAGGTCGTGTGTAGTGCTGTGATTGCCTCGGCAAATCCCGCTTCCTAGATTGACCAGCCGGCTCTGGATCTGATGGCATGGTGTGGCGGCCCTCGTGCCGACCACGGACAGAAGCATGATCCTGGCGGCGCGATATCGTTCAGAGGGACTTGACGATCAAAGGCCCATTACAGAAGCACTACTTTGGCAGATTGAGGCTGGAGGGGATTCCCTTCAGCATGTTTCGGTGATTCATAGGAGGCCGGCTATAGTGGAGTGCCGGCCATGGAGACGGATTGGCGGAAGGATCTCGAGCGCTGGTTGGCGCCCTTTGTAAGCGCCCTCGGCCATCGGGCGCGGCGCACGATGTGCCCGGCGTATATCGCTGGTCTGATTGGGCCGGGCGACCGCAAGAGCATCCAGCCGATGGCCGCCAAGGTCGATGATGTCAGCTATGATCGGCTTCATCATTTCATCGGCGCAGGTATTTGGGACAGCGCGCCGCTGGAAGCGGAGCTCTGGCGACAAGCCGATGCGTTGGTCGGTAGCGCGGAAAGCTGGCTGATCATCGACGATACGGCGCTGCCGAAGAAGGGGCGGAACTCGGTCGGCGTGGCACCGCAATATGCCTCGGCGCTGGGCAAGAACGCGAACTGCCAGACGATGGTGTCAGTGACACTCGCGCGCGGTGAGGTGCCGGTGATGCTGAGCTTGCGCCTGTTCCTGCCGGAGAGCTGGACGAGCGACCCGGCGCGCATGGAGCGCGCTGGCGTGCCCGATGCGCACCGCGTTGCCAAGACCAAGCCCGAGATGGCGATTGCGGAGGTCGATCGCGTGCACGCCGCCGGCGTGCGGTTCGGCTGCGTGCTCGCCGATGCGGGTTATGGCCTGAGCGCCCCCTTTCGACAGGCGCTGAGTGACCGCGGGCTGGCCTGGGCTGTGGGTATCCCTGGGCGCCAGAAGGTCTACCCTGCCGATGTCGCTTTGATCTTCCCGGTGGCAGGTCGAGGACGGCCTCGTCAGCGCCACATACCCGACAGCAGGTCGATTGCGGCCCAGACGATGCTCGAAAGCGCGAAGTGGCGCCAGGTCAGCTGGCGACGCGGTACCAAAGGGCGCCTCTCCGCCCGGTTCGCCGCCATCCGTGTTCGGGTGGCGGACGGTCCGCCCCAGCGTATTGGTACCATGGGCGCCCAGCACATGCCTGGCGAGGAGGTCTGGCTCGTCGGCGAACACCGCTCCAGCGGCGAACGCAAATACTACCTCTCCAACCTACCTGCCGACACGCCGATCAGGAAGCTCGCCGGCGCCATCAAGGCGCGATGGATCTGCGAGCAGGCCCATCAGCAGTTGAAGGAGGAGCTTGGCCTTGATCACTTCGAAGGCCGTTCTTGGACTGGCCTGCATCGACACACGCTCATGACGATGATCGCCTATGCCTTCCTCCAGGCCCGCCGCCTCAAGGCCGCGGGCCGGGAAAAAAAGAGTCGCCGGTCCGCCGCCGCAGCCTAGGGTCAGGACTCGTTGATCACAGCCAGAAGATGACGGTTGCGGCGAGTTCGATGGCTGAGAGGAAGGTGGTCGGGCAGCGATCGTAGCGGGTGGCGACGCGGCGCCAATCCTTTAGACGACCGAACATGATCTCGATGCGATTACGACGCCTGTATCGACGCTTGTCGTATCTGATGGGCTCGTTGCGCGATCTCCGGCCAGGGATGCAGGGTTTGATGCCCTTCGCCTCCAGGGCATCCCTGAACCAGTCGGCATCATATCCTCGGTCGGCGAGCAGCCATTGCGCCTTGGGCAGATGGTCCAGCAGGGCTGCGGCGCCTATGTAGTCGCTGATCTGGCCTGCAGTCATGAAGAAGCTCAAGGGGCGCCCGTTGGCATCGGTGACGGCGTGCAGCTTCGTGTTCATGCCGCCTTTGGTGCGACCGATCAGGCGGCCGAGACCCCCTTTTTTACCCGCAGGCTTGATGCCGTGCGGGTGCGCCTTCAGATAGGTCGCGTCGATCATCACCGTCCTTCGTTCGGCACCAGCAGCGGCCAGTCCCTCCATCATCCGGCTGAAGACCCCCATTTCACCCCATCGCTTCCAGCGATTGTACAGCGTCTTATGCGGGCCGTAGTCCTTCGGGGCATCACGCCAGCGAAGCCCATTGCGGTTGACGAAGATGATCCCGCTCAACACCCGCCGATCATCCACTCGCGGCCTGCCGTGGCTCCGGGGAAAATACGGCTGAAGCCGCGCCATCTGCTCGTCCGTCAGCCAGTACAGGTCGCTCACATCCAGTCTCCTCAAGGAGCCTGAATCAGATCGCAGCCCTCACATCAATGGGTCCTGACCCTAGTGTCTGACACGCTTACGATCTCCGAGGCTGACATAACTGCTCTTGAATGCGGAGGCCGCCCAGAAGCTGCTCGCGCCGGCGAGATAGCTCAGAGTTTGCTCGCGTCCTCTCCCTACCGCGTCATCCAGCGCGAGAAAGGAAGGATTTCGCTTATGGGTGCTGCCGTAAGCTGGCGCCTAAAACGTACTGACGCAGGGATGTAAGTCAGTCCGGCATTTGGAGCAGCTTTGGAACGATGCAAAAATCAAAAGTTTCGCATCAAACCGAAAGCCGCGCTTTTCCGCGCCCTTCCCTGATGCAAAAATCTGATGCAGAATCGCGCCATGATTTACGGCTATGCGCGCGTCTCCACCAACGGTCAGGATTTGGCCCAGCAGCTCGCCCAGCTTGGGGCGGCCGGCTGCGCGAAGATCTACCGCGAGAAGATCAGCGGCGCGTCGGCCGAGCGGCCCCAGCTCAAGCGCGCGATCGGCGCGCTCGATCCCGGCGACGTGCTGATGGTGACGGCGACCGATCGCCTCGCCCGCAACACGCGCGACCTCTTGAACATCCTCCATGCGGTAAAGGAGGCCGGGGCCGGCTTCCGCTCGATCGCCGAACCGATGGTGGACACGACCTCGCAGCTCGCCGAAGTTGTGATTGCCGTTCTAGGCGTCGCGGCCAGCTACGAGCGCCAGCGGATCGCCGAGCGCACCAGCGCTGGCCGCGCCCAGGCCAAGGCGCGCGGGGTCAAGTTCGGCCGCAAGAGCGCCCTCACCCCGCACCAGCAGGCCGAGGCGCGGCGCAAGCTCGACGCAGGCGACACCCAGCGATCGGTCGCGGCGCTGTTCAACGTCAGCCAAGCGACGATTTCGCGGCTACAGGGGTGATGAGCGACGCCCCCCGCCCTCTCTGGCGTTGATTTAGGCGGCGATCGCCGGCGCACATTCCCAGCGCCTGCCATGCCAGCGGAATCCTACCCGCTGCGCGTTGCTGATCGCTGGCGGCTCGCCCTTGCGCCAGAAGGCGCGCATCTTTGCCTGATCGTCAAGATGAGCGTCGGCCACGATCGCGCGCGCGGCCTGGATGAACTGCCCATGCCCGAACACATAGACCAGCGAGGCGGGCGGCATGGCGGCGAGCCGCGCCAGCGCGGCCTCGCAGCGCCGGAGCAGGGTGGCGAAGCTCTCCGCCCC
>Ga0180222_1001325_pt1 | contig 26481 bp, 23 predicted proteins | sample eDN5th37CKraftOP_FD_151336 | JGI IMG/M metagenome (GOLD analysis project Ga0180222, IMG submission 151336) | Enriched Organic Plus compost microbial communities from Emeryville, California, USA - eDNA 5th pass 37_C Kraft OP (version 2) (version 2) ...
CGTGCTGGGAACGATCCAGCTCGCGGTGACGGCGCTGGCGAGCGGGGCGGTGTCGCTGTTCCCGTCCTTCTCGCTGCTGCCGCTGCTCGGCATATTGGGCGCCGATTTCCTGATCGTGCTGGCGATCATGGCGGCGGTGATCGGTCGTCCCGCGCCCGCGCTGGCGCGCTGAGCGGAGCCTGCTCTAGTTGCGGAGGACGACCTCCACCCCGGCAAGGCCCCGCGTCAGCGCGAAGGGCTTGTCGATGCTGATGCGCGCCTCGACCACGTCGCGAAAGCCGAGGCACTGCTCGCCCAGCCGGTAGGCGAAGGTTTCGATCAGCGGGATGTGCACCGCCGCCAGATCCTCGGCGGCCTGCGCGATGCGGCGGTAATCGACGGTATGCTCGATGCCGTCGACCCGGCCGCCCGACAATTTCAGCTCCACGCTGATGACCAGCGGCTGGCGGCGGCCGATCTCGTCCGGGTTGATGCCGATATCGGCGAGCAGCGGCAGGTCGCGCACCCGCACCGAGGTCAGGCACTGCGCTTGTTTCGGGTCGGGCCGGGGTGTCTCGGTCATGGGGCGGTCATCCTTTGCGCGGCCAATAGCGTATTGCTGAGCAGGCAGGCAATGGTCATCGGCCCGACGCCGCCGGGCACCGGCGTCACCGCCCGCGCATGGTCCAGTTCATGCGTCGCGCAGTCGCCGACGATGCGGGTCCGCCCGTCATGGTCGGCGACGCGGGTGATGCCCACGTCGATGACGACCGCGCCCGGCTTCACCCAATAGCCGCGCACCAGATGCGGCGCGCCCGCGGCGGCGACGATGATGTCCGCCTTGCGCGCTACGTCGGGCAGGTCCAGCGTCTCGATATGGGTGACGGTGACGGTCGCTTCCCGCTCCAGCAGCAGCATGGCGACGGGCTTGCCGACGATGTTCGACTTGCCGATCAACACCGCGTCGAGCCCGCGATAATCGTCGATCACCGTATCGAGCAGCATCATGATGCCGAGCGGCGTGCAGGGCACGAGGCCGCCGGTGCCGGTCGACAGCCGCCCGACATTGACCGGGTGGAAGCCGTCCACATCCTTGCGCGGGTCGATGCGGTCCAGCACCAGCGCGGCGTCGATGGGGGCGGGCAGCGGCAGCTGGATCAAGATGCCGTGGACGGCGGCGTCGGCATTCAGTGCGTCGATCAGCGCCAGCAGGTCGCGCTGCGGCGTGTCGGCGGGCAGGCGATGCTCGATCGAGCGGATGCCCGCCTTGCGGCACTGGGCGATCTTGCGGCCGACATAGACCTCGCTCGCCGGGTCATGACCGACGAGGATGACGGCGAGGCCGGGCGTGACGCCCGACCGTGCCTCCATCGCCCGCACCTCCGCCGCCGTGCGCGCCACCAACCCGGCCGCGATCGCGCGGCCGTCGATGATGTCGGCCACCGGCTCAGGCCTTGAAGACGACCGTGCGCGCGCCGTTCAGGAACACGCGGCCCTTCAGATGATGCTCGACCGCCGTGGCGAGCACGCGGCGTTCGATGTCGCGGCCCTTGCGGACGAGGTCTTCGGGCGTGTCGGCATGGCTGATCGCCTCGACGTCCTGATGGATGATCGGGCCTTCGTCGAGGTCCTCGGTCACATAATGGGCGGTCGCGCCGATCATCTTCACGCCGCGCGCATGCGCCTGGTGATAGGGCTTGGCGCCCTTGAAGCCGGGCAGGAAGCTGTGGTGGATGTTGATGCAGCGGCCCGACAGGAAGGCGGACAGGTCGTCGGACAGGATCTGCATGTAGCGCGCCAGCACGACGAGATCCGCGCCCGTCTCGGTGACGATGCGCTTGATTTCCGCTTCCTGTTGCGGCTTGGTGTCCTTGGCGATCGGCAGATGATGATAGGGCAGGTCGCCGATCATCGTCGTGTGCAGCACCTCCTTGGGGTGGTTGGAGAGGATGGCGACGACCTCCATGTCCAGCTCGCCGATGCGGTGGCGATAGAGCAGGTCGCCGAGGCAATGGTCGAACTTGCTGACCATCAGCACCACCTTCTGCGGGTCGCGGTTGCGGCGCAGCTTCCATTCCATGCCGTGCTGCGCGGCCAGCGGAGTGAAGCCCTCCCGCAGCGCGTCCACCGCCTTGCCGCCGCCCAGCTCGAATTCCACGCGCATGAAGAAGCGGCCGTTGAGGCGGTCGTTGAACTGCTGCGCGTCGATGATGTTGCCGTCATTGGCGGCGAGGAAATCGGCGACGGCGGCGACCAGCCCCGGCCGGTCGTCGCATTGCAGGGTAAGGGTACAGACTTCAGTCACATCTCATCTCCACGGAAAGGCTGCTTATTGTTCATCAATGGCGCGCTGCATAGTCGTTGATCCATTCGACGGTGCGGACGAGCCCACCGAACGGGTAGAAGTGCAGGCGCACCCGGCCATGTTCGCTGCCGAAATCGGTCGCGAGCCGGTCGACCAGCTTGTCGGGGCCGGCGGTGCCGATCAGCCTGGTGAGCGAGATGCCGTATTTCGCCATCACCGAGGCCGAGGCGCCGACGCCGCAGCGGGCCGCGAAGCGCAGCAGCGTCTTGATGCCCGCCGGGCCGGGCACGCCGATGCGCACCGGATGCTCGATGCCGCGCGCGCGCAATTCCCGCAGCCAGGCGAGGAAGCGGTCGGTGTCGAAGCCGAACTGCGTGACGATCAGCGGCGCCATGCCGCGCGCGGCGATATCGGCGCATTTGCGTTCCAGCACCTCCCAGCATTGCGCCTCGGTCATGTTGGGGTGGCCTTCCGGGTGGCCGCCGATGCCGATCGCGCGAATGCCCGCGCGCTCGAACGCGCCGGTGGCGATCAGCGCGCTGCTGTCCTCGAACGGGCCTTCTGGCTGTTCCGGGTCGCCCGCGATGACGAAGCAGCGGCGCACCCCCGCCTCGTTGACGACGGCGGACAGATAGGACTGGAATTCCTCGTGCGAGCGGATGCGCCGCGCGGAGAAATGCGGCATCGGCTCGAAGCCCAGCTCGCGCACAGCCTTGGTCGCGGCGATGCGGGCGGGGGCTTCCTCGCCGGGCAGGAAGGTGACGGCGATCGGCGTTTCGGGCGCGATCATCGGCGCGGCCTCGCGCAGCGATTCGACATCCTTCGCGGTGATTTCCAGCGAATAGCCGTCGGTGATCCCGGCGGGCGGGCGATCCCAGTTCGGGTGAATGACCGGTATGCTCATCTCTCTCTCCCTATAGGGTCTGCGGGCGGCCTTTGCCTGCCGTGGGCATGGGGGAAGGCCGATTCCTCTGGGTCCTTGCGATTTCCTCTAGCGCGAATGATCCGTTTCGGGTAGATGAAATTTTCATGAATACGAAGAAAGCGTTTGAGGAGGTGAAATGGGCACGCTGCTGATCCTGCCGGGTCTGCTCTGCGATTCGCGCATGTTCGCCGCGCAGATCGACGCTTTTCCGGGCGCCGTGGCGGTCGACGGATTCTATGCGGGCTGCGACCGGATCGAGGCGATGGCCGATTATGCGCTCGCCCGCGCGCCGGAGCGATTCGCGCTGCTCGGCCATTCTATGGGCGCGCGAATCGCGCTGGAGGTGATTCGCAAGGCACCGCAGCGGGTCGAGCGCATCGCGCTGGCCGACACCGGCATCCATCCGGTGAAGCCGGGCGAGGCGGACAAGCGGTACGCGTTGCGCGACATCGGGCGCGAACAGGGCATGACCGCGCTGGTCGACGCCTGGCTGCCGCCGATGGTCGGCGCGGCCGGCCGGGGCGACGCCGCCCTGATGGCGTCGCTGCGGGCGATGTGCATCGATGCCGGGCAGCAGGTGTTCGAGCGCCAGATCGCGGCGCTGCTGAACCGTCCCGACACCGATGCGGTGCTGGCGTCGATCCGCGTTCCGGCCGTCGCCATCGTCGGCGACGAGGACCAATGGTCGCCGGTCGACCAGCATGCGGACATGGTCGAGCGGATTCCCGGCGCGCAATTGCGGGTCGTGAAAGGGGCGGGCCACATGGCGCCCGCCGAAAAGCCGCAACAGTTCAACCAGATCCTTCGCGAATGGCTCGACTGGCCGGCCGCGTCGTGACCACTACCCCCAACCCCAACCTTTATCCCGAATGTGTAAGGAGAGGCATTGATGACTGACAAATCCCTGCAGCAACTGCTCGACGAGAAAGGCAATATCGTCGAGTTCCTGCGCAACCAGCAGAGCGGCCCCAACGTCTATCCGGGCGTGCCGGGCGAATATTCCAACTGGCGCAGCGAGCAGATGGCGTGGGCCAACACCTGCGTGCTCTTCAACCAGAGCTATCACATGGTCGACCTGCTCGTCACCGGCCCCGGCGCGTTTGACATGCTGTCCTATCTCGCGCCCAACAGCTTCAAGGGCTTCGTGCCGAACCGCGCCAAGCAGTTCGCGCCCGTCACCCCGGAAGGCTATGTGATCGGCGACGTGATTCTGTTCTATCTCGAAGAGAACAAGTTCGAACTGGTCGGCCGCGCGCCGTCGATCGAATGGGTCGAATATCATGCCGCGTCGGGCAAGTGGGACGTGAAGGTGGAGCGCGACGAGCGCACCGCGATGCGCCCGGAAGCCGAAAAGGGCTATCGCCGCAACTATCGCTTCCAGCTTCAGGGCCCCAACGCCATGAAGACGCTGGAAAAGGCGATGGGCACCACCCCGCCGGACCTGAAGTTCTTCCACATGGCGCCGATCACCATCAACGGCGCGGAAGTGCGCGCGCTGCGCCACGGCATGGCGGGCCAGCCCGGTTACGAGCTGTTCGGCCCGTGGAAGGATTACGACACGGTGCGCGACGCGCTGATCGCGGCGGGCGAGGAATTCGGCCTCACCCTCGTCGGCGGCCGCACCTACAGCTCCAACGCGCTGGAATCGGCGTGGATTCCCTCGCCGCTGCCCGCCATCTACACGGGCGACTCGCTGAAGGATTATCGCGCGTGGCTGAAGGCCAACAGCTATGAGGGCGTCACCTCGATCGGCGGCAGCTTCGTTTCCGACAATATCGAGGATTATTACCTGACCCCGTGGGATCTGGGCTACGGCATCATGGTCAAGTTCGACCATGAGTTCATCGGCCGCGAGGCGCTGGAGAAGATGAAGGACCAGCCGCACCGCCAGAAGGTCACGCTCGCGCTCGACAATGAGGACGTGATGCGGGTGATGAGCTCGATGCTCCAGAAGGGCGACCGCGCCAAGTTCATGGAGTTCCCCAGCTCGGTCTATTCGATGCACCCCTATGATCTGGTGACCAAGGACGGCAAGAGCGTCGGCATCTCCACCTGGTCGGGCTATTCGGCCAATGAGGGCCGCTTCCTGACCCTCGCCATGGTCGACCAGTCGGTCGCCGAGCCGGGCACCGAGGTCACGCTGGTGTGGGGCGAGCCCAATGGCGGCACGAAGAAGCCGACCGTCGAGCCCCATGTCCAGACCGAGATCAAGGCGATCGTGTCGCCCGCGCCCTATTCGGAAGTCGCCCGCGACAGCTACGCCGACGGCTGGCGCACCAGGAAGGACTGATCCTTCACCCCGTTGATCGGGTCGCAAGGGAAAGGGCGCGGGGTCACTCCGCGCCCTTTTTCGTGCCCGGAACCGGGCGGACGGGAAGTAAAGACCTGATATTCGCGGCGGAACGGAGTATCGCCGTCCCGTCATGCTTCAACCTGAAAGGGATATTATGAGCATTCTCGACCGGCTCGGCCTTTCCGTTCCCGTCATCCAGGCGCCCATGGCGGGAACCTCCACGCCGGAGCTTGCCGCGGTGGTGTCGAATGCGGGCGGACTGGGGTCCATCGGCGTCGGATCGACCGACGCGGCGGGCGCCCGCGCGATGATCGCGCAGGTGCGGGAACGGACGGACCGCGCCTTCAACGTCAATTTCTTCGTCCACCGGCCCGACGAACCCGATCCGGAGCGGGAAGCGGCGTGGATCGATTGGCTGAGGTCGCTGTTCGCCGAGTTCGGCGCGCAGCCGCCCCGGACCCTCCGCCCGATCTATACCAGCCTCAACGACGACCCGGATATGCAGGCGATGGTGGTGGAGGCGCGGCCGCCGGTCGTCAGCTTCCATTTCGGCCTCCCTCCCGCATCGCTGATCGCGGCGCTGAAGCAGGGCGGCAGCCTCCTGCTGGCGAGCGCGACCAGCCCGGAGGAAGCGCGGCTGGTGGAGGCCGCCGGTATCGACATGGTGGTGGCGCAGGGCATCGAGGCGGGCGGGCATCGCGGTATATTCGATCCGGCCGTCCCGGACGACGGGCTGGGCACGATGGCGCTCACCCGGCTGCTGGCGAGGGAATGCCGCATACCGGTTATCGCCGCCGGCGGGATCATGGACGGCGCGGGCATCGCCGCCGCGCTGGATCTCGGCGCGGTCGCGGCGCAGCTGGGCACCGCCTTCATCGCCTGCTCCGAATCGGCGGCGGACGATGCCTATCGGCAGGCTCTCGCCGGGCCGGGCAGCGCGCATACGCGGCTCACCACCCTCATTTCGGGCCGCCCGGCAAGGGCGCTGCCCAATCGCTTCACCGCCCTCGCCGACAAGGAGGGAGCCTGCCGTCCGGCCGGCTATCCCATGGCCTATGACGCGGGCAAGGCGCTGCATGCGGCGGCCAAGGCGAAGGGAGAGCATGGCTTCGGCGCGCAATGGGCCGGACAGGGCGCGCCGCTGGCCCGCGCGATGCCCGCTGCCGCGCTGGTCGCTGTCCTGAGCGACGAATTGCGGCAGGCGCGCCGGGCAGCGACGGGCGAAGGCTGATCCGGTCTCGCGCAGGAGGAGGAGGCGCCGCCTTCGCGGCTGTTCCGATGTTCAGCCGCCCTGCGCCGCCCCGAACAGCGCCACTGTCTCGCTCAGCAGGGCGACGGTGCGTTCCTCCAGTTCCGGCGTCAGGCGCGGCACCGGAATGGCGGCGGCGAAGGCGCCGATCGGCTGGCCGTCGACCACCAGCGCCTTGCCGATGCCATGGATGCCCGGCGTATATTCCTCGTTCGTATGGGCGATGCCGGTGCGGCGCGTCGCCGCGATCTCGGCGCGCAGCGCGGCCTCGTCGAACCGGGTCTGCGGGGTGAAGCTGTCCCGCGTGCTGGTCGCGAAATAGGCGTCGATCTCCGCATCGGTCAGCGCCGCCAGCATCGCCTTGCCCGCCGCGAGGCAGTGCATCGGCGTGCGGGTGCCCACCGCGATCGAATAACGCAGCGACTGTTCCGCCGTTTCGGTGACCAGCGCCTCCATCTCCCACCCGGTCTGGATGAAGAAGGACACGGTTTCGTTGAGGCGCGCGCGCAGCGAGCGGACCAGCGGCTCCACCCGCTCGGCCAGCGTGCGTTCCTGCGGCGCGGCGCGCAGCCGGTCGAGACCGGGGCCGGGCAGGTAGCGGCGGCCGTCGCGCTTCAGATAGCCCCGCTCGACCAGCGTGCCGAGCAGATAGGACAGGCTGCTGACCGGGATGGTCAGCGCGCCCGCTATATCCTGCGCGATCACGCCCGATGGATGGGCGACGACATATTCGATGATGTCGAGCGTCCGCATCGCGGACTTGACCGTCGGGGGCGCGCTGCCGGGCGTGGGACCGTTCATGCCGCCCCCTCAGAAGGTCAGGCTGCCCCGGCGCTCGGCGAAGCGCCAGCCCTCGCCGGTCCGCACGAAGCGGTCGTGGAAGGACCCGGCCTTGGACGCGTTATCGGCGGTGAACAGCAGCATCGCCGATTCGCCGACGGCTTCGTCCTCGCTCAGCACGTCGATCACGATGTTGGAGCAGAAATGGCGCGTGGTACGCGGCGGACGGGCAGTGAAGGCGGCGAGGATCGCCTCGCGCCCCTCGATCCAGTCGTCGGGCGCGGTCGGGCGGGCCATGCGGCCATCCTCCGCATAGAGCGCGGCGACCTCTTCCCAGCGCGCGGCGTCGTTGAGATTGGCGTAGAGCGCCACCAGCCGGGCGCATTGCTGCTCGATCAGCAGCCGCTCCTCCAGCGTCACAGCCGCGCCTCCGCGATATCCGCGCCCTCGCGCAGCGCGGCCAGCTTCTTCCACGTCACCGCCGGGTCGATCTTGCCATAGCCTGCGAAGGTGCCGAAGCCGCAATCGGTGCTGGCGATCACCCGGTCCTTGCCGACGATCCCGGCGAAGCGCTCGATGCGCTGGGCGATCAGTTCGGGATGCTCGACATAGTTGGAGCAGGTGTCGATCAGGCCGGGGGCGAGGATCTTCGTGTCGGGCAGCTTCGCGTTGCGCCAGACCTTCCATTCATGCTCGTGCCGGGGATTGGCGGCCTCGAACAGCACGGTCGCGGGACGGGCGCGGAGCACGATGTCGATCACCCGTTCGAGCGGAATATCGTGATCGTGCGGCCCTTCATAATTGCCCCAGCAGATGTGCATGCGCATCCTCTCCGCCGGGATGTTGGCGGTGGCGGCGTTCAATGCCTCGACATTGGCGGCGGCGGTGCGCAGGAATTCCTCCTCGCTCTGGTCCTGATAACCGGTGTGGCGCGACATGGCGAGGTCAGGGCAATCGAGTTGCAGGTCGAAGCCCGCATCGACGATGGTTTCATATTCCTCGCGCATCGCATCGACGATATCGGCGAGATAGGCCTCATGGCTGGGATAATGGCGGTTCACCTGGAAGGCGGTGATGAGCCCCGGCGAGGCCGAGTTCATGAACGCGCGCACCCCCTTGCCGTTTTTATCGAGCGCGGTGCGGAAGCGGCGGATGTCGTCGTGCAGCGGCTCCAGCGTCACCAGCTTCACCGGGCCGATGCACGAGGCGCGGGTGAATTCCTGGCTGCCCATGATCGCGGCGAGCTTCTTGCGCAGGTCGGGCAGCGGGGCGAGATCGGCGGCGGGCTGGCGGTCGGTATGGCCGCCGAAGCCGGACAGGCGCTCGATCATGTAGGTGGAATAGCCGACCTTGCCGAGTTCGCCGTCGCTGACGATGGTGACGCCGGCCTCGACCTGACGGGCGACGGCGTCGTCCACCGCCTCCTGCACCACGCGGTCGAATTCCGCCGCGTCATAGGCCTCGCCATGGTCGCGGGCCAGCAGCAGCGGCGTCAGCTTATCGCCGCGCGGCAGGCTGCCGACATGGGTGGTGGCGATGGTCATGAATAAATCCCCTTCCAGAGCGTTTCGCCCGTGCAACACATGGCATCAAGTCACGAATATGTATATATCACATTCGTGAAAAAGCCGCCCCGGCGAGCGGGACGGCCTTTTCCCTGGACGGCAAACCGCCGCGTTCAGGCGGTTTCGAGCGAAACCGCGTTGACGATATGGGCCTGCGTATATTCGTTGAGGCCCGCCTCGCCCAGTTCCCCGCCGATGCCGGACTGCTTGGCGCCCCGGAACGGGATGTTGGGATCGATGGCGAGATGCTGGTTCACCCAGACGGTGCCGGTGTCGATCTGCTTCGCCACCTCCATCGCGCGGGCCAGGTCCTTGCCCCAGACGGTGCCGCCGAGGCCATATTCCGACGCGTTGGCGCGGGCGATCACTTCCTCGATATCCTTGTACTTGAGCACGGGCAGCACCGGGCCGAACTGCTCTTCCTTCACCAGCGGCGCATCGTCGTCGAGGTCGCGGACGATGGTCGGCGGGATGAAATAGCCGGGGCGGTCGGGCAGTTCGCCGCCCGCGACGATCGTGCCGCGCGCTTTGGCGTCCTCCAGCAGCGACTTGACCTTTTCATACTGCATCCTGTTCTGGACCGGGCCGATGGTCGAGCCCTGCTTGGCCCCGTCGTCCACCACCGCTGCGCTGGCGAGCTTCGCGATCTCGTCGCAGAATTCGTCATACATGGCTTCAGGCACGAAGGCGCGCTTCACCGCGACGCAGATCTGCCCGGCATTGGTCATCGCGCCGTTGTAGACCTTCTGCGCGGCAAGCGCGGCGGGCACGTCGTCGAGCACGATCGCGGCGTCGTTGCCGCCCAGCTCCAGCGTGACGCGCTTCACGCCCTCGGCCGCCGACGCCATCACCTTCTTGCCGGTGCCGGTGGAGCCGGTGAACGCGACCTTGGCGATATCCGGGTGGCCGGTGATCAGCGGACCCAGCTCATTCTGGTCGCATACCACGTTGAGCACGCCCGCGGGCAGGATGCCCTGCGCCAGCTCGCCGAACAGCAGCGTGGTGAGCGGGGTGGTCGGCGCGGGCTTGGCGACCATGGTGTTGCCCGCGATCAGGCAGGGGCCGAGCTTGTTCATCAGCAGCACGACCGGGAAATTCCACGGCGTGATCGACGCGCAGACGCCCAGCGGCGTGCGGTGCTCGATCACGGTGTTGCCGTTCTCGTCGCGCAGCGTCTTTTCGGCAACGCGCATATTGGCGAAGGCGCGCAGCACGAACACGCTGCCCATGATCTCATAGGCGGCCTGGTCGAGCGGCTTGCCCTGTTCGCTGGTGAGCAGGCGGGCGAATTCGTCGACGCGCGATTCGAGCGCATCGGCGAGGCGGTTGATATAGCCCGCGCGCTCGTCGAAGCTTTTCGCCGCCCATGCGGGGAAGGCGGCCTTGGCGGCGGCGACGGCGCGGTTCAGCAGCGCCTCGTCGGCCTTCGGGCATTGGGCGAACGCTTCCTCGGTCGCGGGGTTGACGACATCGAATGTCGATACGCCGTCCACCAGCTCGCCATCGATCAGCAGTTTGAATTGGGCTGTCACTGTCTCTCTCCTTCGAATCGGCACAATCATAACAGACGTTACGGTTAGTTCCATCGGCGATATTGACGTCCATCGGGCCGACCTTCATCAGGGAACCATCCCGGATTGATTTTATTTGTACGCCAAGCATACAGTGCAGGCAAGGTGCCTGGGGGGATGATGAAAGAAGGAAAAGAACTGTCCAGCCTGCTGGGATACCAGCTCCAGATGTTTCAGCTGGCGGCGCAGTCGCTGGCGCGCGAGGCGCTGGCCCGCCATGACATCTCGCCCGCCCGCGTCACCGCGCTGCTGCTGATCCGCGCCAATCAGGGCTGCACCCAGACCGCGCTGGGCGAGGTGCTGAGCGTCAACCGCTCCAGCGCGATGAAGCTGGTCAATTATCTGGAAGGGCGCGGCTTCGTGAAGCGCGAGGCGGGGGCCGACCTGCGCGCCAATGCGCTGCAACTGACCGCCGAGGGCGAGAGGATGGTGGACGAGTTCTTCGCCGCGCTGAAGCGCGCGGACGCGAAGATGCAGGCCGCGCTGACCCCGGAGGAAGGGGAGATGCTGATCGCGCTGCTGGCCAAGGCGCGGACGGGCGTCGAATAGCGGCGGCTTTCTCCGCAAGGTTTATAAGGCCGATTGCGCAATTTGTATCCCAATGATACAAAGTTCGCGAGAGGCCGTCCCTCCGGGCGGCGCGTGCATTAGGAGAAACCATGCAGGGAGATACGTCCGGCGCGGGGCAGGCTTTGGCCCGGTCCGCGATCAACCGTCTGATGAAGCCGCGCAGCATCGCCATTCTCGGCGCGTCCGACCGGCCCGGATCGCTGGGCGCCTCGGTGCTGGCGAATCTGGTGCGCGCCGGTTTCGACGGGGATATCCACCTCGTCAATGCGAAGCGCGACAGCATCGGCGACCGGCCCTGCGTGCGCTCGGTCGATGATCTGCCCGCCGGGATCGACGTCGCGATTCTCGCCATCCCGCAGGCGGGCGTGCTGGACGCGGTGCGCTCGCTCGCCCCGCGCGGGTGCGGCGCGGCGGTGATCTTCTCCGCCGGTTTCGCCGAGGGCGGCGCCGAGGGCATGGCCCAGCAGCAGGAAATCGCTCGCATCGCCCGCGAGGCGGGGATGGTGATCGAGGGGCCGAACTGCCTCGGCCTCGTCAATTTCGTCGACAAGGTGCCGCTGACCTTCATCGAGCTGCCGGAGGCGAAGGCGCAGGGCGACCGCCGCATCGGCGTCGTGTCGCAATCGGGCGCGATGGCCGCCGTGGTCGCGACGACGATGATCGCGCGCGAGGTGCCGCTGTCCTGCTACATCTCCACCGGCAACGAGGCGGCGAGCGGGGTCGAGGATTATATCGACTATCTCTCCGACGATCCGCAAACCGCCGTGATCGCGATGATCGTCGAGCATTTCCGCAAGCCGCAGGCGTTCCTCGCGGCGGCGGCCAAGGCGATGGCGCGCGGCAAGCAGATCGTGCTGCTCCACCCCGGCAGCAGCGAGGCGGGCCGCGAAAGCGCCGCCACCCATACCGGCGCGATGGCGGGCGACCATGACGTGATGCGCACGCTGGTCGAACGCGCGGGCGTGATCCTGGCTGAGGGGCTGGAGGAACTGGGCGACATCGCGGAAATCGCGCTGCGTTGCCCGACCCTGCCGGTCGATAATGTAGCGGTCGTTTCAGAATCGGGCGCGCTCAAGGCGATGGTGCTGGACCGCGCGGAAAAGCTGGGCATCACGCTGCCCAAGCTGAGCGACGAGGACAGCCCGGCGCTGCGCGAGGCGCTGCCGCCCTTCGTGCCCGTCACCAATCCGCTCGACGTGACCGCGCAGGGGCTGGTCGATCCGGGCATTTATTCGCGCACGCTGAACGCGCTCAACGCCGACGATCGCGTCGCGACCATCTTCGTGCCGCTGATCCAGACCGATTTCAGCACGTCGGGCATCAAGTTCAGCGCGGTGGCCGGTGCCCTGGAGGAAAATCCGGCGACCAAGCCGATCATCGTCGCGGGTGTGGACGAAGGCGGCGGCGTGCGCGAAGAGGACGTCGCCCGGCTGCGCAAGCTCGGCGTCCCCTATTTTCCGACGCCGGAGCGCGTGTTGCAGGCGCTGTCCCGCTTCGCCGACGCCTCGCGCCGCTCCACTGGCGTGACGGACAAGGCGGCGGTCGATGTCGGCGGCGGCGCGGCCGGGGAAGTCATTCCCGAATATCGGTCGAAGGAACTGCTCGCCGCCCATGGCGTCAGCTTCTCGCCGTGCAGGATGGCGACCGATATCGCGGGCGCGCGCGGGATCGCGGCGGAGCTCGGCTATCCGGTCGTGCTGAAGGCGCAGTCGCCGCTTCTGAGCCACAAGAGCGACGCGGGCGGGGTGATCATCAACATCGCCGACGAGGCCGCGCTCGATGCGGCATGGGACCGGCTGGCCGCCAATATCGCGCAGCATCGCCCCGGCCTCGTGCTCGACGGCGTGCTGGTCGAGAAGATGGCGCCCAAGGGCGTGGAGATGATCGTCGGCGCGCGCGTGGACCCGGAATGGGGGCCGGTGGTGCTGGTCGGCTTCGGCGGCGTGACCGCCGAGTTGCTGAAGGACGTGGCGCTGCTGCCGCCCGACCTGTCGCGCGAGGACATCATCGCCGAGGTGCGCAAGCTGCGCATGGCGCCGCTGCTCACCGGCTTCCGCGGCGCCGCGCCGTGCGATCTCGACGCGCTGGCGGCGATCGTCGAGGCGCTGGGCCGGGTGGTGCGCGGCACCCCCTCGATCCGCGAGGTGGACCTGAACCCGGTGCTGGTGATGCCGAAGGGACAGGGCGCGGTGGCGCTGGACGCGCTGATTTCCTGCTGAGAAAGTGGGAGAATCTCGTCATGCCAGCGCAGGCTGGCATCTTGGGAGGCGGCGCGCGACATGGCCTGAGGCCCCAGCCTGCGCTGGGGTGACGGACTGGAAGCAAGGGCGGCTCCCACTATAGCGCCCACTAAAAAACGCGCCGCATCCCCCGATGCGGCGCGTTTTTCGCTGCGGCGCTGCCGCCCGGCGCGGCCCGTCGCGGAAAGGGCGGGCAGCGCTTCATTTTATCGCAGGCGCCCATTGCATTCCGCCTGTTGCGCTGCAAAAAGGACGCCCGCCGCCGTTACTCCATTGTCGAAGGATGCCGACCGCGTGACTATCAGTTGGCTCGATGCCGCAATCCTCGGCCTGATTCAGGGGCTGACCGAATTCCTGCCCATCTCGTCTAGCGCGCATCTTCGCATCGCCGGGGAATTCCTTCCCTCGGCGGCCGATCCGGGGGCGACCTTTACCGCGATCACCCAGATCGGCACAGAGGCGGCTGTGCTGGTCTATTTCTGGTCCGACATCCGCCGCATCGCCGAGGCATGGCTGCGCCAGAACGTGCTGCGCACCACCCATGACGCCGACCATGCGCGCATGGGGTGGCTGATCATCGTCGGATCGATCCCCATCGTCGTGCTGGGCCTGCTGTTCAAGGACCAGATCGAGCACGGGCTGCGCAACCTCTATATCACGGCGAGCGCGCTGGTGCTGTTCGGCATCATCCTCGGCATCGCCGACCGCGTCGGCCCCAAGCGCCTGCCGCTCGCCCGGCTGACCTGGCGCGACGGCATAGTGTTCGGTTTCGCGCAGGCGATGGCGCTGATTCCCGGCGTGTCGCGCTCCGGCGGGACGATCAGCGCGGGCCTGCTGATGGGCTATACGCGCGAGGCCGCCGCGCGCTATTCCTTCCTGCTGGCGGTGCCGGCGGTGTTCGGCTCCGGCTTCTACCAATTGTTCAAGAGCATCGGGCAGGAGAATGTCGTCGGGCCGGGGCAGACCGCGCTGGCGACGCTGATCGCCTTCGTCGTCGGCTATGCGGTGATCGTCTTCTTCCTGAGGCTGGTCGCGACCCGCACCTATCTGCCCTTCGTCCTCTACCGCATCGCCATGGGGCTGGGCATCATCGCGCTGCTCTGGGCCGGGCAGCTTTCGCCGCTCTGACGCGATCGGATTTTATAAGGCCGGCTACAAAAAAAGGGGCGCCCCCAAAAGCGGTGGGCGCCCCCTTTCCGGTTCCGGCCGGACGGGTGGTCAGCGCGGCTGCGCCTTGCTCTTGTCGTAAGCGCCGAGGCCGGGCTTGTAGCTCTTCTCGTCGATGAACTGGCGGATGCCTTCCTTGCGGCCGTCGGTCTTGTCGTGGAAATTGCAGGCTTCCTGCATGCGGACCAGATAATCCTCGGCCTCGTCATAGGTCATCAGGCCGACCCGGCGCACCGCGTCCTTCGCGAATTTGAGGGTGACCGGGTTCTTTTCCAGCAGCATCTTCGCCACCTCGGTGGTGCGCTCCTTCAGCCGGTCGAGCGGCACGCTTTCATTGACAAGGCGCATCGCGGCGGCCTGCTTGCCGTCGATCAGGTCGCCGGTCAGCGTCAGCCACATCGCGTCGCGCATCGGCAGCAGGTCGACCACCACCTTGGTCACGCCGCCGCCGGGCAATATGCCCCAGTTGATTTCGGACAGGCCGTACTTCGCTTCATCGGCGCTGATCGCGAGGTCGCAGGCGAACAGCGGGCCGAAGCCGCCGCCGAAGCACCAGCCGTTGACCATCGCGATGGTCGGCTTCTGGAACCAGCGCAAGCGGCGGAACCAGCCATAGCTTTCGCGCTGCGACTTGCGCACGCCGCGCAGGCCCTGCGCCTCGGTCTCGCGGAAATATTCCTTGAGGTCCATGCCCGCCGACCAGGCGGTGCCTTCGCCGCCCAGCACCAGCACGCCGACATCCTCGCGGAACTCCAGCTCGTCCAGAACGTCCATCATGCGGCGGTTGAGCGTCGGGCTCATCGCGTTGCGCTTTTCGGGGCGCGCGAAGTTCACCCAGGCGATGCCGTCCTCGACATGAACGGAAACGACGTCTTGTTCTTCCATGATCCACTCCATTGAAAGGATTGAGGGGCGGGGCGGCGGCGCTCCGCTGTCCCAGGAATTGTATCCTTGGTGTACAATAATCGAAGCCGCGCGCCGCGCAAGGGAAGAATCGCATCCCGGCGGCGGGAATGCGCCTTAACGGTTGCATCTGTCATAAATCTGTCACAAGGGGGCGGCGTCATGGCATTGGGGATCAAACCGATCAGGCAGATAGCGGCCCTGCCCTATCGCGCGGAGAGCGACGCGCTCGATGCGCCGATACGGATTCTGCTGGTCACCTCGCGCGAGACGAAACGCTGGGTGATCCCGAAGGGCAACCCCGGCAAGGGCCTGCTGCCGCACCAGAGCGCGGCGGCCGAGGCGGAGGAGGAAGCCGGGGTCGTGGGCGCGATATGCCCGACGCCGCTCGGTTCCTATCGCTATCGCAAGCGGCGCGGCAACGGCGCGTCGCTGATGGTGGACGTGGAGGTGTTTCCCCTCGCCGTCAATCGCGAGCTGGCCGACTGGAAGGAACGGGACGAGCGCGAGCGGCGCTGGTTCGGGCTGAAGGAAGCCGCCGAGGCGGTGGAGGAGCCGGACCTGCGCGATCTCATCCGCTCCTTCGCCGCGTCGGAATTCAAGGCCGCGGCGGGGCGCCAGACGCTTATCGGCGCGGTCGCGCAAAAATCGGGGATAAACAGGATGTTCGGCTGGTTTCAGCGACTTTTGCCCAAGCAGGGCAATTTCTTCGATCTGTTCGAATCGCATGTGCAGACCGTGGGCGCGGGGGCCGATGCCCTCACGCGCCTGCTGCACGACGGCGACAACCGCGCCGATCATATCCGCGAGGTGCAGGAGCGGGAAAGCGACGCGGACGAAATTATCCGCGAGGTGCTGCACCTGGTGCGCCGCACCTTCCTGACCCCGTTCGACCGGGGCGCGATCATCAGCCTGATCGGATCGATGGACGATGCGATCGACGAGATGCAGGCGGCGGTCAACGCGATCGACCTCTACGACTTCACCGATTTCGGGCAGGAAATGCGCGACATGGCGGCGATCGTGGTCGACAGCACCCGCGTGCTGGCCGAGGCGATGCCGCTGCTGCGCGACGTCGCGCGCAACGCCAAGCGGCTGCACGAGCTGACCGAGCGCATGGTGCGGATGGAAGGCCATGCCGACGCCATCCACGCCGCCGGGGTGAAGAAGGCGTTTCAGGAACAGGGGGTTTCCGACCCGATGGGGTTCATCGTGCGCAACGAGATATTCAAGCATCTCGAACGGATCGTCGATGCGATGGAAGACGTCGCCAACGCGATCGACGGCATCGTGATCGATCACGCCTGAGCGCGCGCCGGCCCGATGCATGACCTTGCCCTTCCGCTGCTGGCCGCGCTGATCCTCGTCGCGCTGGCGTTCGATTATCTCAACGGGCTGCACGACGCCGCCAACAGCATCGCGACGGTGGTGGCGACGCGGCTGCTGCGCCCGGTGCAGGCGGTGGTGTTCGCCGCCTTCTTCAACTTCGCCGCCTATTTCCTCACGCTGTTCTTTCCGGCGCTGCACAAGGTGGCCGAAACCATCGGCGCGGGGCTGATCGACAAGGAACTGGTGACGCCCGCCGTCATCTTCGGCGCGCTGATCGGCGCGATGTTCTGGAACGTCGTCACCTGGCTGAAGGGCATCCCGTCCTCGTCCAGCCATGCGCTGGTCGGCGGGCTGATCGGCGCGGGCGTCGCCCATGCGGGGATCAGCGGCATCGAATGGAGCGGCCTCAACAAGACGCTGATCGCGATCGTGCTGTCGCCGACGCTGGGCATGATGCTGTCGATGCTCATCATGCTGGTGACGAGCTGGCTGTGCCGCGACGCGTCGGCGCGGGGCGCGGATACGGGCTTCCGCTATCTGCATCTCGCCTCCTCCGCCGCCTATTCGCTCTCCCACGGCCTCAACGACGCGCAGAAGACGATGGGCATCATCACCGTGCTGCTCTATTCGACCGGCTATCTGAGCGGCGAGTTCGAGGTGCCGCACTGGGTCGCCATCGCCTGCTATGTCGCGATCGCGCTCGGCACGCTGACCGGCGGGTGGAAGATCATCGAGACGATGGGATCGCGCATCACCAAATTGTCGCAGCATCAGGGGTTCAGCGCCTCGCTGGGCGGATCGGCGGTGGTGTTCACCGCGTCGCTGATGGGCATTCCGGTGTCGACCACCCACACCATCACCGGCTGCGTGATCGGCGCGGGCACGGCGCGGCGCGCCTCCGCCGTGCGCTGGGGCGTCGCGCAGAGTGTGGTGTCGGCCTGGGTCATCACCATCCCCGCCTCCGCCATCGTGGGCGCGCTCTTCTATCTGTTGACGCGGCTGTTCTGATTCTGTGGTTGATGTTGGGCCAGCCCGTCACCCGGCGCAGGCTGGGGTCTCAGGCCATGTCGCGCATCGCCCCCTGAGATGCCAGCCTGCGCTGGCATGACGTGAGAGGATGGTGGGCTTTTGTTGCGCATGCTACATAATTCACGCATCCTGTATCATGTGACAGACCGGAATCGCCGGTTCGAGATTGTGCCGCCGCATCGGGCGGCGTAGAACCGGGCATTATGATCGATGCGCACATCCTGCCCGACGCCGAGACCGGCACCGTTCCCGCTACCCCTCCCGTCATCCGCCGCGAGGATTACAGGGCGCCCGACTGGCTGGTCCCTGAAATCGCGCTCGATTTCCGTCTCGACGCCGAACGGACCGAAGTCACCGCGCGGCTCTATGTCGAGCGCAATGGCGACCATGACCGGCCGCTGGTGCTCGACGGGGAGGAGCTGGACCTGCTCTTCGCCAGCGTCGATGGCGACCCGGTGGAGGTTGCGCCGGAAGGCGGCCGCCTGATCCTGCCGCTCGACGGCGCGAAGCATGTGGTTGAAACCAGGGTGGCGATCGCGCCCGCGCGCAACAGCCAGTTGATGGGCCTCTATGCCAGCGGCGGCCTGCTCTGCACCCAATGCGAGGCGGAAGGCTTCCGCCGCATCACCTTCTTCCCCGACCGGCCCGACATATTGAGCCGCTATGCGGTGCGGATGGAGGCCGACCGGGCGCTCTATCCGGTGCTGCTGTCGAACGGCGACCCGGTGGCGAACGGCGACGCCGGCGAGGGCCGCCACTGGGCGCAATGGAACGACCCGTTCCCCAAGCCCTGCTATCTCTTCGCGCTGGTCGCGGGCGACCTTGCCTGCAATGCGGACAGCTTCACGACGATGAGCGGGCGCGAGGTAAGGCTCGGCATCTGGGTGCGGGAGGAGGACCTGCCCGCGACCCGACATGCGATGGCCGCGCTCAGGAACAGCATGGCGTGGGACGAGCGCGTCTATGGCCGCGAATATGATCTCGACGTGTTCAACATCGTCGCCGTATCCGATTTCAACTTCGGCGCGATGGAGAATAAGGGGCTGAATATATTTAACAGCCGCTACATATTGGTCGATCCCGATACCGCGACCGATCTCGATTATGATGCGGTGGAGGGCGTGGTCGCCCATGAATATTTCCACAACTGGTCGGGCAACCGCGTCACCTGCCGCGACTGGTTCCAGCTGTCGCTCAAGGAAGGGCTGACCGTTTACCGCGATCAGTGCTTCTCCGCCGACATGGGCAGCGAGCCGGTGAAGCGGATCGAGGATGTGCGCGTGCTGCGCGCCGGGCAGTTTCCGGAGGATGCGGGCCCGCTCGCCCATCCGGTGCGGCCCGAAAGCTATATGGAAATCAGCAATTTCTACACCGCGACCGTCTATAACAAGGGCGCGGAGGTGATCCGCATGATGGCGCAGATCCTGGGGCCGGAGGGCTTCCGCAAGGGCACCGACCTCTATTTCGCGCGCCATGACGGGCAGGCCGTCACCTGCGAGGATTTCGTCCGCGCGATGGAGGAAGGCGGCGGGGTGGACCTCACCCAGTTCCGCCTCTGGTATTCGCAGGCGGGCACGCCGCGCGTCGCCGCGACGATGATCCACGATCCCGAGCATCGCCGCGTCACGCTGACGCTCAGCCAGAGCATTCCCGACACGCCGGGGCAGGCGAACAAGAAGCCGATGGTGCTGCCGCTGCGCACCGCCTTGTTCGATCGCCAGTCCGGCCAGCGGCGGGAGGAGCGGCTGCTGATGCTGACCGGGGCGGAGCAGAGCTTCACCTTCGAGGGCATGACGAGCGCGCCGGTGCTGTCGATCAATCGCGGTTTTTCCGCGCCGGTGATCGTCGATGCGCCGCGCACGCAGGACGAACTGGCGTTCCTTTCCGCCCATGACGACGATCCGTTCGCCCGCTATGAGGCGATGCAGCAGCTGATGGTCAATGCGCTGACCGAGGGCGTCGCCTCCGGCGAGCTGGAAACCGGGGCGGTGATCGAGGCGATCCGCACCAGCGCGACCGACCCGGCGCTGGACGACGCCTTCGTCGCCGAGGCGATCCGCCTGCCGAGCGAGGCCTATATCGGCGACCAGATGCTGGTCGTCGATCCGCAGGGCATCCATGACGCGCGCGAGGCGATGCAGCAGGCGATCGGCGCCGCGCTGGAACCGTTGTGGCGCGACCTGCACCAGCGGACGGCGCGGCCCGCCTTCTCGCTGGAGGCGGGCGACAAGGGCGCGCGCAAGCTGCGCAACGTCGTCCTTTCCTATATCGCGGCGAGCGGCGCGGAGGATGCCGCCGTGCTCGCCTTCGCCCAGTTCGACGGAGCGCACAACATGACCGAACGGCAGGGCGCGCTCGGCGTGCTGGCCAACGGCACGAGTGCGGAGCGGGAGCGCGCGCTGGCGGCCTTTTACGACCGCTATCACGGCAATGCGCTGGTGCTCGACAAATGGTTCCAGACGCAGGCGCTGGCCTGCCACCCGGATACGGTGGAAGTCGTGCGGGCGCTGGGCCGGCACAGCGATTTCACGCTGACCAACCCCAATCGCGTCCGCTCGCTCTACGGCGCGTTCGCGGCGAACCAGTGGGCGTTCCACAGCGGCGGGGCGGGCGAGGGCTATCGCCTGCTGGCGGACCTCATCCTGGCGCTCGACCCGATCAACCCGCAGACGGCGGCGCGCATGGTGCCGCCGCTCGGCCGCTGGCGCCGCTTCGACGTCGAGCGCGGCGGGAGGATGCGCGCGGAGCTGGAACGGATCGTCGCCCAGCCCAAGCTGTCGCGCGACGTGATGGAGCAGGCGAGCAAGAGCCTGGCGGATTAAACGTCAGAAGCTGTCCTTGGCCGCGCGCAGCCGCGCCAGTTCCGCTGCGCTGTCCGCGCGCATGAAGGGATTGGTCGCCCGCTCCTGCGCGATGGTCGTGGGCACGGTCGGCACACCCTGCTCGCGCAGCGCCTGCACCTCGTCCATGCGCCGGGCGATGTCTTCATTGTCCGGCTCCATCGCCTGCGCGAAACGGCCGTTGGAGAGGGTATATTCATGCGCGCAATAGGCCCGTGTCTCGCCGTCCAGCATGGCGAGGCGCCGCATGTTCGCGAACATCTGCTCTGCCGTTCCCTCGAACAGGCGACCGCAGCCCATGGCGAACAGCGTGTCGCCGACGAAAATGATCCCGGCATCGGGCAGATGATAGGCGATATGTCCGGCGGTGTGGGCGGGAACCTCCCACACCTGCGCGGTATGGCCGCCGATGCGCGCGCTGTCGCCTTCGCCCACCGCCACGTCCAGCGTCGGGATCTTCGCCCGCTCGGCGGCGGGGCCGGTCACGGTGCAGCCGGTCGCCGCCTTGATCCCGGCATTGCCGCCGGTGTGGTCGCCGTGCCAGTGGGTGTTCCAGATCTGGCCGATCGTCCAGCCGCGCGCAGCGGCGGCCTCCAGCACCGGCTCGGCCACGGAAGGGTCGATGGCGACCGTCTCGCCGCTGTCCCCGTCATGCAGCAGCCAGACATAATTGTCGGACAGCACCGGCACGCAGGCGACGTCCAGTCCCATCTCACCATTCCCCGACATTGGGCATCGACGCCCAGGGCTCGGCCGGTTCCAGCTGGCCGTCCTGCAACAGCTCGACCGAGATGCCGTCCGGCGTGCGGACGAACGCCATATGCCCGTCACGCGGCGGGCGGTTGATGGTGACGCCGGCGTCCATCAGCCGCTGGCAGGTTTCGTAGATATTGTCGACGCGATAGGCGATATGGCCGAAATTGCGGCCGCCCTTATACTCCTCGGCCGGGCTGCCGTCCTCCGGCGGCCAGTTATAGGTGAGTTCCACCTGCGCGTCCTCGTCGCCCGGCGCGGCCAGATAGATGAGGGTGAAGCGCCCCGTCTCGCTCTCATAGCGCTTCACCTCCCTGAGGCCGAGCAGCCCGAAGAACCGGAGGGTGGCGTCAGGATCGCTGACGCGGATCATCGTATGGAGATATTTCAGCATGCCCCGCCCTATATCATGGCGGGCGCCGTCTCGCTACACTTCCACGGCTTCCAGGGCGGGTCTATCTTCCCTGATTGCGCCAGCGGGATATGGTCCGGCCCAATATATCTTCCTCGCCGCCTTCCTCCTGCCACAGGCGGGAGAAGCTGGGGTCGGCGGAGGCCGGGCGGCGGCCTTCCTCCAGATCGTCGAGCGCGACGCGGATCGGCACGGAAACGCCCTCGCCGCAGATGATGCATTCGCGGTTGCGCAGCGCCGGGATCGAATCGAGGAAGCCGCGCGCGCCTTCCGGCATCGCCGCTTTCACGAAATTCTGGTCGCGGTCGTTGTTGAGGCGCATCGAGATGATCGTGCCGCATTGCGACAGCACGCCTTCGGCGAGATCGGACGGGCGCTGGGTGATGAGGCCCAGCGACACCCCATATTTGCGCCCTTCCTTGGCGATGCGCTCCAATATCTTGCGCACCGACTGGCCCGCGCTGCTGCGGTCGCTGGGGATGTAGCGGTGCGCCTCCTCGCAGACGAGCAGGATCGGCCGCTTCGGCTCGCCCCGCGCCCAGATCGCATAGTCGAAGATCAGGCGCGAGAGCACCGACACCACGACCGAGGTGATTTCCGAAGGCATGGCCGAGGTGTCGATGATCGAGATCGGCCGGCCGGAGGCGGGCAGGCGGAAGATCTTGGCGATGAACGCCTGCATCGAATCGGCCACCAGCATGCCGGAGAACATGAAGCTGTAGCGGGGGTCGGACTTCAGCTCGTCGATCCGCGTCTTGAGGCGCATATAGGGCAGGGAATTGGTGCCCTTTTCCAGTTTGCCCATTTCGTTGGAGATGATGGTCGTCAGGTCCGACAGCAGATAGGGCACCGGCGAATCGACGGTCAGGCGCGTCATCCCCTCGGCCATGCGGTTCTTCGCCCGCGCGGCGAACAGGCATTTGGCCAGAATGTCGCGGTCGATGTCGCGGTCCTTGCCGTGCGAGGTCAGCAGCACCTCGCAATGCTCCTCGAAATTCATCAGCCAATAGGGCAGGGCGAGGTTCGTCGTGTCGTAGACCGCGCCGTTGGAAGAAAAGGCCGCGCTATATTCGCCGTGCGGGTCGATCATCACGATATGCCCCTTGGGCGACATGTCGCAGATGCGGTGGAGGATCAGCGCGGCGGAGGTCGACTTGCCGGTGCCGGTCGATCCCAGCAGCGCGAAATGCTTGCCCAGCAGCGCATCGACATCCAGCGTGGCGCGGGTCTCGGCGGTGGGGAAGATGGTGCCGATCTGCACATGGGAGTCGCCGTTGGCGGCGTAGATCTGGCTCATATCCTCGCTCGACACCGGGAATATTTCGGTACCCGGCGCGGGATAGCGCGTCACGCCGCGCCGGAAGTTGATGATGTTGCCGGTGCCGAATTCCTCGTCCCCTTCGCCGAGGAAGTCGATGTCGGCGACCAGCCGGGTGGAGTCGCGCCGGTCGAGGATCAGCGAGCGGACGCTGGCAATCGTCCAGCGCGTTCCCATGCAGATCTTGACCTGGCTGCCGACCTGTCCCGCCATGGCGATGCACGGATCGGGGTGACGGCTCAGCGCATCGATGCTGTCGAGGGGAATCAGCACCTGGGAGCTTCGGCCCGAAATCTGGAAAATGACCCCCATCGCCGGAATGGTGGCGGCTACCTGCCGGTCGATAAAGGATGCTTCGTCAAGACGTTGCGATGCCGTGAGGGAAAAGCTCCCGGTCATGTCGTTCATGGTAAGCCCACTCCTTGCCCCTGAAATACCCGCCCGTCTTAGGCGCATAAGGTAAAGAAGAGCTTGAAAGGCCGCTTTCGCGCGTCAGAGCATGATCCGCCTCAACTGAAGCGGATCATGCTCTGAGTATCTTTCGCTTCCGCATTTTCCGAGTCGTCAGGTGGGTCCGCCTGACTTGAAAATGCTCTAGACGCGGCGGCCGACCCATCCCGCGAGCAGCCCCATCAGCACCGCCATGGCGGTTGCGGCAAGGCCGTAGGGCAGCGGCCAGCGTTCCGCGGCGAGCGCGACGAACCGTTCGAAACCGGATTTGCGGACCTGTATGTCGCGCACCGCCGCCGCCACCACGCGTCCGTCCTGGATGAGGAAGGTTTCGGCTGTATAGTCGCCCACCACCACCCGCGCCGACAGCGGCAGGCGCACGCGATAGAGCAGGCCGTCGGTGATCTCCACCGTGCCCGGCCGCTGGACGAACAGGCCCTCCCGCTGTTGCAGGTCGATCAGTCCCCGTTCGAACCGCGCGATCTCCGCCGTATCGGAAAAGGAGGTGGGCGACAGCTGGATGTTGGTGATGCTCAGCTCATAGATGGCGGTGGTGCGCTCGTCGGTGATCTGCTCGATCGGGCGGGAGCTGGCGATGGCGTAGAAGCTGGGCACCGACTGGAACTGCATGCTGTCGGCATTGACCCAGATGCCCGCCACCTTCTGCTTCTCGCGGATGCGGATCGGGCGTTCGGGGCCCTTCAGCACGACGACGATGTCGGCGGGCTTGTCCGGCGGCCGGCCGTCGGGATAGGCGATGGCGCCGAACAGCAGCAGCTCCGCGCCCTTGAAGCTGTACTGGATGTCGATCTGCCGCTGCGACACGTCGGGCACCAGATGGGGCGCGCTCGCGCCGCCGAGCATCAGCGCGAAGGCCGGAAGGCAGGCAAGCCGGAGAGCGCGAGCGGGCATCAGCGCACTTCCAGCGTGTAGATCTCGTCGGGCCGCCAGCCCAGCCCCAGCGCCATGCGGATCGCCACCACCAGCACGATGGCGGCGAGGATGACGCGCAGATATTCAGGCTGCATCCGGCGCGATATGCGCGTGCCGATCTGCGCGCCGGTGACGCTGCCGATCAGCAGCAGCAGCGCCAGCACGAAATCCACCGCCTTGGTGGTGAGGCTGTGCACCAGCGTCGCCGCCATGGTGACGAACAGCACCTGAAACAGCGAGGTGCCGACCACCACCTGCGTCGTCATGCCGAGCAGATAGAGCATCGCGGGCACGAGGATGAAGCCGCCGCCCACGCCCAGCAGCATCGTCATGATGCCCGTCACCATGCCGAGCAGCAGCGGGGCGAGCGGCGAGATATAGAGGCCCGATTTGTAGAAGCGCCAGCGCATCGGCAGGCTCGCCACCAGCGGATGGTGACGGCGCTTGCGCGCGGGCGGGCGGGCGCCGGTCTTCATGCGGATGAGCGCCTGCCCCGATTCCCACGCCATCATCGCCCCGATCGAGCCGAGCATCAGCACGTAGAGCAGGCTGATGACCGTATCCATCTGGCCGATCGACTGGAGCAGGCTGAACAGGCCCGCGCCGATCACCGCGCCGATGGTGCCGCCTACGACCATCACCACGCCCATGCGCACATCGACGGTGTTGCGCGACAAATGGCTGATCACGCCCGAGACGCTGGTGCCGGTCACCTGCGTCGCGGCCGAAGCGGCGGCTACCGTCGGCGGGATGCCGTAGAGGATCAGCAGCGGCGTCGTCAGGAAGCCGCCGCCCACCCCGAACATGCCGGACAGCAGGCCGACCAGCCCGCCAAGGCCGATGATGAAGACGGTGTTGACCGGCAGATTGGCGATGGGCAGGTACAGGTCCATGCTCTGGTCATAGAGGCCAAAACGTCCGGGCGGAACCCTTTTGGCGCAGGCCGCGCGGCGGATGATCGCGCAGGTCAGAAATCGCTGGCGAGGGTGATCGCCGGGCCGGAGCCGGGTGCGGCCCCGCCCGCGATGCGCTGGCGCCATTCGAGCAGGACGCGCGCGCCCGCCATGCCCAGCGGGCGGCGCAGCTGCACCACCGGGCCGATGTCGAGCCGGGACACGCCCGGCTGCGCCCCGCCCGACAGGCCGAGGCCCGCGCCCGTCCTCTCTCCGTCGTCGAGCGCGGCGGTGAGGGCCAGGCGGCCATCGACGAATGCGTCCGTGCGCGACAGGCCGACAAGGCCCGTCTGCATATAGCCTTCCGCCGTCACGCTGCCGCCCAGCCGGGTGGGGTTGAGGCCGGTGGCGAGGATCGCGGCAAAGGCGTTGCGCGCCTCCCTGTCGAGCGCGATGCGCCGTTCCAGCCCGATCGACAGCGGAACCCGGCCGGCGAGGGGCCGGGCGGCGATGCCGAGCGCGGCTTCCGGCGCGACGGGCGTGCGCAGGGCGCCGGACAGGCGGCCGTATAGCGACAGCGGCGCGGGTCCGTTTCCGCCGCCGAGCAGCCGATCCACCCGGATGCCCGCCTGCGCGCCGCCGAGCTGGCCGCCGCTTCCCAGTCCGGCGGAAGCAGCCTTTTCCCGCCAGAGCAGCCAGGCGGAGCCGGTCCATTTGTACGGGCGGCCCTCGGTGTGGGCGGGCCATGGCGGCACCGGCGGAAGGGTGGCGGGCGGCGCGGCGTCGCCCGGCCCGGCTTCCCCGAATGTGGCGGCAGGGGGCTGGGTCGGCGCGGGGGAACGGACAGGCGTCGGCGGCAGGATGGAAGGCGAGACGGCGCCCGGCATCTTCGGCAAGGCCGGATGGCGCGCGGCGAAAGCGACGGGAACCGATGCCGTGCCTGCGCCTGGTTTTCCCGCGAGCGTTGCGCCCGATCC
>Ga0180222_1001326_pt1 | contig 26479 bp, 24 predicted proteins | sample eDN5th37CKraftOP_FD_151336 | JGI IMG/M metagenome (GOLD analysis project Ga0180222, IMG submission 151336) | Enriched Organic Plus compost microbial communities from Emeryville, California, USA - eDNA 5th pass 37_C Kraft OP (version 2) (version 2) ...
TCGCTGTTCCCGACGGCGATCGGCGGGCATAAGCAGCGGTATGGCGGTTCGCATCCTCCACTGTCACTCCACATTCACGCTCGGCGGCAAGGAGGCGCGCGCGGTGCGCCTGATGAACGCCTTCGGCGATGCCGCGACGCACACGATCCTTTCCGCCATGCCGGACCGGCTCGAGGCGCGCGCGGCGATCGCGCCTGGGATCGCCGCCGAGTTTCCCGGGGACGCGCCGCCGCTTGCAGGGTCGCTTCGCGTCGGCCGGCTGCGCGCGCTGGCGCGCTACATGAGCGGCTTCGATCTCGTCCTCACCTACAATTGGGGCGCGTTCGACGCGGTGATGGCGCGCCGCCTGTTCGGCCGGGCGATGCGGCTGCCGCCGCTCGTTCACCACGAGGACGGGTTCAACGAGGACGAGGCGGAGCGCCTCAAGGTTCGCCGCAACCTCTATCGCCGCCTCGGCCTGCCGGCCGCCTTCCGGCTTGTCGTGCCCTCCGTCCGGCTGGAGGAGGTCGCGCTGTGGGACTGGGTGCAGCCGCGCCGCCGGGTAACGCGAATCCCCAATGGCGTGCCGGTGGAGCGTTACGCGAGGCCGGTGGAGCCGGGGGCGATTCCCGGCTTCGCGCGCCGGCCGCACGAGGTGGTGATCGGAACCGTCGCCGGGCTGCGCGCGGTCAAGAACCTGCCGCGCCTGGTGCGCGCGGTGGCGGCAATGCGCGAGACGAACGCGCGGCTCGTCATCGTCGGCGAGGGGCCGGAGAGCGAACGCATCGCCGCCGAGGCCGCCGCGCACGGCATCGGGGCGCGGCTGCTGATGCCCGGCTTCCTTGCCGATCCGGCCCGATGGATCGGCCATTTCGACATTTTCGCGCTCTCCTCCGACAGCGAGCAATTCCCGATCTCGCTGGTCGAGGCGATGGCCGCCGGCCTGCCCGTCGTCGCGACCGCGGTCGGCGACGTGGCGGCGATGGTTGCCGAGGACAACCGGCCGCTGATCGTCGAGGCCGACAACGAGGCGGGATTCGCCGCCGCGCTCGACTGCCTCGCCGCGCGGCCCGACCTGCGAAGCGCGATCGGCGCCGCCAACCGGGAGCGCGCCGCTGCGCATTATGACGAAAAGAAGATGATCGCCGCCTATGCGCGCCTTTATGGTGACGCAATCGGGCGTTCAGAGGCGCTTTTTGCCGGCGGCGCATGATCTTTTGCGCGGCCCCCGCAATGGGCCTATACTCGCCGGCGTTTTTTTGGAGGTTCGATGTTCAAGGGTATCAAGCCAATCCTCTACGCGGGGCGGGAGGTGCTTCCGCTGATCGAGGGTGGCAAGGGCGTCTCGGCGACCAATCATCGCAGTTCGGGCGCCTGGGCGGCTGCCGGCGGCATCGGCACCATCTCCGCGGTCAACGCCGACAGTTACGATGCGGAAGGCCGCATCATTCCGCAGGTCTATCACGCGCTCACCCGCCGCGAGCGGCATGAGGAGCTGATCCGCTACGCGATCGACGGCGCTGTGCAGCAGGTCCAGAAGGCCTATGAGATCGCCTCGGGCCGCGGCGCGATCAACATCAACGTGTTGTGGGAGATGGGCGGCGCGCAGCGTGTCCTGCACGGCGTGCTCGAACGCACCAAGGGCCTCGTCGCGGGCGTCACCTGCGGCGCGGGCATGCCCTACAAGCTCTCCGAGATCGCCGCCTCCTATGGCGTGCGCTACCTGCCGATCATCAGCTCCGCCCGCGCCTTCCGCGCGCTCTGGAAGCGTACCTATTCCAAGGCGGCGGAGTGGCTCGGCGCGGTCGTGTATGAGGACCCGTGGCTCGCCGGCGGGCACAACGGCCTTTCGAATGCCGAGGACCCGCTGAAGCCGGAAGACCCGTATCCCCGCGTCAAGGCGCTACGTGAGACGATGCGCGAGGGCGGCATCCCCGACAGCCTGCCGATCGTCATGGCCGGCGGCGTGTGGAACCTGAAGGAATGGGACCACTGGATCGACAATGAGGAACTGGGGCAGATCGCCTTCCAGTTCGGCACCCGCCCGCTGCTCACTCGCGAGAGCCCGATTTCGGACGAGTGGAAGCAGCGCCTGCTGACGCTGGAGGAAGGCGACGTCCTGCTGCACCGCTTCTCGCCGACCGGCTTTTACAGCTCGGCCGTGCGCAATGCGTTCCTGCGGAACCTCGAGGCGCGCTCGCAGCGCCAGATCGCCTTCACCAAGGAGCCGATCGGCGATCACCATTTCCTGCTCGACGTGGGTGTGCTGGGCAAGAAGAACTACTGGGTCACCAAGGGCGACCTGCTCCATGCCCGCGAATGGTACGCGCAGGGCTTCACCGAGGCGCTGAAGACGCCGGACGAGACGCTGATCTTCGTCACGCCCGAGGAGAAGCACCAGATCCGCAAGGACCAGGCCGACTGCATGGGCTGCCTTTCGCAGTGCCAGTTCTCCGCCTGGGCCGACAACGAGAAGAATTCGACTGGGCGCCTTGCCGATCCGCGCAGCTTCTGCATCCAGAAGACGTTGCAGGACATCGCTCATGGCGGTTCGGTGGAAAACAACCTCATGTTCGCCGGCCATTCGGTCTTCCGCTTCAAGCGGGACCCGTTCTATTCCAACGGCTTCGTGCCCACGGTGAAGCAGCTCATCGACCGCATCCGGACGGGCGACTGAACGACGCGAACGGGAAAAGGAGGGGAATGGTCGCGCGTATCCTGACCGTTCTGGCGCTTTTCGGTCTCGGCCTCGCCGCCGCGGCCGACGCCCAGCCGCGCCGTCAGCCGCCCTATTTCGCCTCGATCTCGGCCAGCCGCGCGATGATGCGCACCGGGCCGGGGCGCACCTATCCCGGCATCTGGCTCTACGTCCGCCCGGACCTGCCGGTGCGCGTCGTCGAGGTCTACCAGAACTGGCGCAAGGTCGAGGATCCGGACGGGACGCAGGGCTGGATGCTGGTCAATCTGCTGAGCGACACCCGCACCGCGATCGTGCGCGGCGGCGTGCCGGTGCCGATGCGCGCCTCGCCGGACGACGATGCCGCGATCCGTTATCGCGCCGCGCCGGGCGTGGTCGGGCGAATCTCGCGTTGCGGGCGCGGCTGGTGCCGCTTCGACGTTCACGGCAAAGCCGGCTATATTCGCACCAGCGCGCTGTGGGGGGTGGGAGCCGACGAAGAGGTGGACTGACGCGATGGTTCCACTGGCGCCGTCCTTGCGTTAACTCCGCAACCATGCCCGATCTTCCGCCGCCGCCTTCGGGGCTGCTCGAGGGCGCCGCCCTTTTCCTCGACTTCGATGGAACGCTCGTCGAGCTGGCCGAGACGCCTTCGGCGATTCGGGTGCCGGCGGGGCTCGGTCCGCGCCTCGCTGCGCTCAGGGAGCGGCTGAACGGGCGGCTCGTCATCGTATCGGGCCGCTCGCTCGACGATCTCGAGCGCTGGCTGCCGCTTCAGCAGATCGCCTGCGCGGGGTCGCACGGGCTCGAGCTGCGTCTCGCCGATGGCACGCGCCACCCGGTTCCCCGCCCCGACGGCCTCGATCAGGCGCGCGAGCGGATCGAGCGGTTCGCCGCGGGCGTTGAGGGATTGATCGTCGAGCCGAAACCGGCGGGCGTCGCGCTCCATTACCGACGCGCGCCGGCGCAGGCGGCGCGGGTCGCGCGGCTGATGGAGGAGTTGGCCGAGACTCATGGCCTTGCGCTCCAGCGCGGCAAGATGGTCGAGGAACTGCGCTCGAACGGCGCCAACAAGGGAGACGCGTTGAGGGCATTCATGGCCGAGCCGAACTTCCAGGGCGCGTCGCCGGTCTTCGTCGGTGACGATCTGACCGACGAGCACGGCTTCGCCGCCGCGGCCGCGCTCGGCGGGGCCGGCGTGCTGGTCGGCCCCCCGCGCGCGACGGCGGCCAGCTTTCGGCTCGAATCGGTCGATGCGGCGGCGGCGTGGCTCGACGGGGCGGTGGCATGAGCAGCCTCGATCTCTGGCCGATCGGCAACTGCCAGGTCAGCGCGCTGATCGACGGCAACGCGGGCTTCGTGTGGGCCTGCCAGCCGCGCGCGGATGGCGATCCGATGTTCTGCTCGCTGCTCGATCCGGTGCCCCTGTCGGAGAGCCCGCTTCCGCGAGGAGAATGGCGCGTCTCGCTCGAGGGCCAGGTGTCGGCCGAGCCGCGCTACCTCAAGAACATGCCGATCCTGGTCACGCGGCTCACCGACGACCAGGGCGGCATCGCCGACGTCTATGACTTCTGCCCGCGCTTCGAGCGCTCGGGCCGCATGTATCGCCCGGTCGCCTTCATCCGCATCGTGCGGCCGATCGCCGGCGCGCCGCGCGTCAGGGTGGCGATCAACCCGTCGCGCGACTGGGGCGCGGCGGACGCGGCGCGGACGACGGGGACCAACCATATCCGCTTCCTGCTTTCGCCGCAGCCGCTGAGGCTCACCACCGACGCGCCGATCATCCACCTGCTCGACGGCCGGCCCTTCCGGCTGGAGCGGCCGCTGCACTTCTTCCTGGGCCCGGACGAGCCGTTCGTCGGCAATCTGACGCAGGTGCTCTCCGGAATGCTGCACCAGACCAGCGATCACTGGCGGCATTGGGTGCGCGGCCTCGCCATCCCGCTCGACTGGCAACGCGTCGTGATCCGCGCCGCCATCGCGCTCAAGCTGTGCCAGTTCGAGGATACCGGCGCGATCGTCGCGGCGCTCACCACCTCGATCCCGGAGGCGCCCAATTCCGGCCGCAACTGGGACTATCGCTACTGCTGGATCCGCGACGCTTATTACACCGTCCAGGCGCTGAACCGGCTGGGCGCGCTCGACGTGCTGGAGGGCTATCTCGGCTACCTGCGCAACATCGTGGACAGCGCGCGCGGCGGGCATATCCAGCCGCTCTATGCCATCTCCGGCGAGCCCAAGCTGGAGGAGCACGAGGCCGGGGCGCTGGCGGGCTATCGCGGCATGGGGCCGGTGAGGATCGGCAACGCCGCCTACACGCAGGTGCAGCACGACGCCTACGGCCAGATCATTCTCTCTAACACCCAGGCCTTTTTCGACGAGCGGCTGCTGCGCCCCGCCACGCGCGACGACTTCCCGCCGCTCGAGCGGGTGGGCGAGCTCGCCTGGGAGCGCTACGCCAGGCCCGATGCCGGGCTGTGGGAGTTCCGCACCCGCGCCAGCGTGCACACCTACAGCGCGGTGATGTGCTGGGCGGGCTGCGACCGGCTCGGCAACATAGCGGAGGCGCTGGGGCTTTCCAATCGGGCGCGCGTCTGGCGCCGGCGCGCGAACGCGATCCGCAAGAAGATCGAAAAGGAGGCCTGGTACGCAAAGGAGAAAAGGTTCTCCGCGACCTTCGGCGGCGACGATCTCGACGCCAGCCTGCTCCAGCTCCTCGACATGCGCTTCCTCGCAGCGGACGATCCGCGCTTCGCGAACACCTTCGCCGCGATCGAAAGGGGGCTGCGGCGCGGCGACCATATGCTTCGCTACGCCTCCGAGGATGATTTCGGGCGGCCGGAGACCGCGTTCAATTTCTGCACCTTCTGGTATATCGAGGCGCTGCATCTCGTGGGCCGCCACGAAGAAGCGCGCGAGCTTTTCACGACCATGCTCGACAGGCTGACGCCCTCGGGGATGCTGTCGGAGGACAGCGACTTCGAGACCGGCGAGCTGTGGGGCAACTTTCCGCAGACTTATTCGCTTGTCGGGCTGATCAACTGTGCGAGCCTGCTCTCGCGACCGTGGAGTTCGATCCGATGAGCCGCCTGATACTTGTGTCCAACCGCGTCTCGACGCCCAAGCCGCGCAGCGAGGGCGGCGCGCAGGGCGGGCTGGCGGTGGCGCTGGCGGCGGCGCTGCGCGAATCGGGCGGCATCTGGTTCGGCTGGTCCGGCAATGTCGCCGCCGAGTTCACCGGCCAGATCAACATGCAGCGCGTCGAGGGCGTGACCACCGCGACAGTCGACCTCGAGGAGCAGGATGTCGACGAATATTACAACGGCTATGCGAACCGGACGCTCTGGCCGCTCTTTCACTACCGCATCGATCTCGCCGAGTTCGACCGCAGCTTCGGCGCGGGCTACGAGCGGGTCAACGAGCGCTTCGCCGAGACGCTGGCGCCGCTGATCGAACCGAACGACCTCGTCTGGGTTCACGACTATCACCTGATCCCGCTTGGCCAGCGCCTGCGCCGGCGCGGGCTTTTCAACCGGATCGGCTTCTTCCTGCACACGCCCTGGCCACCGCAGCGGCTGCTCGTCTCCCTGCCGTTTCACGAGCGGCTGGTGCGATCGATGCTCGATTACGACCTGATCGGCTTCCAGACCGAGGAATGGCTGGAGAGCTTCCACCATTATGTGAGCCGCGAACTGGGCGGCACGATCGCGCCGGACGGGACGATCGACGTGGACGGCCGGCGCGTGCGGACCGGCGCCTTTCCGATCGGCATCGACGTCGGGGAGTTTCGCGAGGCGCTGGAAACCGAGGAGGCCGGCCGGGCGCTGGCGACGCTGCGCCACAGCGCCGAAGGCCGGAAGATGATCATCGGCGTCGACCGGCTCGATTACTCCAAGGGGCTGGCCGAGCGGTTCAACGGCTATCGCCGCTTCCTGGAGGAGCACCCCGACTGGAGCGGGCGCGTTTCTTTCCTCCAGATCGCGCCGCCCTCGCGCGGCGAGGTCCACACCTATGCCCATATCCGCGAGGAGCTGGACCAGCTTTCAGGCCGCATCAACGGCGCCTTCGCCCATGTGGACTGGGTGCCGATCCGCTACGTGAACCAGGGTTACCGGCGCGAATGGCTCGCCGGCTGCTACCGCGCGTCGGACGTCGCGCTGGTGACGCCGTTGCGCGACGGCATGAACCTCGTCGCCAAGGAATATGTCGCGGCGCAGGACCCGGAGGATCCGGGGGTGCTGATCCTCTCGCGCTTTGCCGGCGCCGCGCACCAGCTGGGCGAGGCGCTGCTCGTCAATCCCTATAGCAAGGACGAACTCAGCGACGCCATTCGCGCCGCGTTGACCATGCCGAAAGCGGAACGGATCCGCCGCTGGGAGGCGCTGTACGACAATGTCCGGCGGGAAGACGTCCACGCCTGGCGGCGCGGCTTCATCGAGGCGCTGGCGTCGGTCCCTTCGGCGGCCGGGGGGGCGACGTCCGACGCCGGAGCGCCGGCCGTCGCCTGACCCAAACCGTCAGCGGCAGCGGATGTCGGCCTGGTTCTGCTCGATCGAGCGGCCGAGCAGTGCGCCGAGCGCGCCGCCGATCAGCGTGCCGCCGGTGCGGTGGCGCCCGCCGTCGATGACATTGCCCAGGATGCCGCCCGCGGCCCCGCCGATGATCAGGCCGGTCGTGCCGTCGCTGCGCCGGCAGTAATAGCGCCCGTCCGATCCGCGATAGACATAGTCGTCCGCGCCCAGCCGCCGCTCCTGGTAGCGCGGGTCGTCGCGATAGTAGCGGGCGGCGTCATAATCGGTCTCATAGGGATCGCCGCGATCGTAGCGGCCACGGCGATCGCGGTCGCGCGCCACCGCGTTTTCATAGATCTCGCGTTCGCGCTCGTAGATCGCGCGCTCGTTGTCGAAGCGGCGCTGGGCCTGTTCCCAGCGGTCCTGCTCGGCGCGCGTCTGCCCCAGCGCGGGCGCGGCGGCGAACGGCGCCAGCGCGGCCGCCGTCAGCGCCAGCAGGTGGATGGTCTTCATCGCAAATCTCCTCCCTCAACGTGGACCCAGTGTGACACCGCGCCGCCTCGTGGGGAAGCGACGACGGAATTGGCGAAAGAAGCGCGCTGACGGCAGGTCGGTTCCCCTTGGCATATCATTGCCGCCGCAACGCCACCCAGGTTAGGCCGCGCCGTTCCGCGACCGCCGTCTCCCAGCGATGGGCGATGCCGCCGCGCTCGTAGCGAACGGTCAGCCGGCAATCCTCCAGGCGCGCCGCGACGAAGCGGCGGATCGGCAGGCGCTCGCCCGGAAGGATCACGTCGGTCGCCTGCCAGGGCGCACCACGCTCGGCGATGTCGGAAAGCCCAAGCGCCTCGAGCGCGGCGCGCGGCACGTCGGCCTTGCGCGCATAGTCGTGCGTTCCGCGAAGGGTGCAGGGAGGACGGCTCGGCTTCGCCTGCGCCACGGCGGGAAGCGCCGCGACAGCCAGCAGGGCGAGCCCGATCGCCGATACGCGCTGTGTCCGTCCCCTCATCTTGGCGATGGCGATGCCGCCTTTGGCGTGAACGGCGCGTGAATCGTCATCGCGCGGCCACCAAAAGCCAGATCGGCCAGGCGGAAAGCGCCATCAGCGCGCCGAGCGGGAGGCGGGTGGTCCCACCGATCGCCTCGCCCCGCGCACGCATCGCGAGCACGGCGAGGAGGCCGGCCATTCCCGCGCCAAGAAGGACGAAGGGAAGCAGGTTCCAGCCGAGCCAGGCGCCGAGCGCGGCGAGCAGCTTCGGATCGCCGCCGCCGAGCCCCTCGCGGGCGCGCAGGCGGCGGTAGGCGAGGGCGATCGCGGCCAGCACCGCCCAGCCGGTTGCGGCACCGATGGCGCGATCGGCAAGCGGCGGGCCGAGTCCCGCCCCGGCGACGGCGAGGCCGAGCGGGATCAGCGGCAGGGTGAGCGCGTCCGGGAGCCAATGGTGCTCCGTGTCGAGCGCGGCGAGGATCAGCAGCCACCAGCCGAGCGCGGCCGTCGCCAGCGCGAGCGGCAGCGGGTGGGCGAGCGCGGCGACGAGGCCGATTCCCGCCGCCGCCAGCTCCATCGCCGGCTGCCGCCGGTCAATCGGCGCGCCGCAGCGGCGGCAGCGTCCGCGCACCGCCGCGTAGGAGAGGAGAGGGACCAGCTCGCCCGCTGGCAGCGTCGCGCCGCAGCCGTCGCAGCGCGAGCGACCGCCGAGCGCGCTCTCGCCCCGGGGCCAGCGGATCAGCAAGGTGGCGAGGAAGCTGCCGACGATCGCGCCGAGCAGCGCGCCGGCGGCGGCGATGAGCGGCGCGCTCAATCCCCCGCCGCGGCGAGGATGCGCCGCGCCTGGATGAGGTGCGGTCGGTCGATCATCTTGCCGTCGAGCGAGAGCGCGCCCGCCTCCGGCTGCGCCTCAAAGGCGGCGACGACCGCGCGCGCATGGGCGATCTCCGCCTCGCTCGGCGTGAAGGCCGCGTTGATGACCGGCACCTGTGACGGGTGGATCGCCATCATGCCGACGAAGCCGTCGCGCCGCGCCCGCGCCGCATAGGCCGCGAGCCCGTCGAGATCGCGAAAATTCGGATAGACGGTCTCGATCGGGGCGATGCCGGCGGCGGCCGCGCCGAACAGGGTGAGCGCGCGGGCGACTTCATAGGGCGGGGTGAAGCGCCCGTCCTCCTCGCGGCTCGTCGCCGCGCCGATCGCGGCGGGGAGGTCCTCCGCGCCCCAGGTGAGCGCCGCCAGCCGCTTCGCCCCGACATAGGTGCCGAGGCCGAACACCGCGGCCGGCGTCTCGGTCGCGATCGGCATCACCTGGGCGGTGGCGTTGCCGCGCGCGGCGAGGCGGCGGGCCAGCTCGTCGACCGAGGCGCCGCCCTCCGACTTGGGCAGGACGATGCCGTCGGGCCGGCCGGCGAGGATCGCGTCGAGATCCTTCTCGTTCTCCCCGCTTTCCAGCGGGTTCACGCGCACCCAGAGATTGGCCTCGGGATGGGCGGCGAGGAAGGCGGCGATCTCGCCGCGCGCTTTCGGCTTGGCGGCGGGGGCGACCGAATCCTCAAGGTCGAGGATCAGCGCGTCCGCGCCGAGGCCAAGCGCCTTTTCCATCCGCTCCGGCCGGTCGCCCGGCACGAACAGCATCGAACGCAGTCTCGCGAAGCTCATCACGCCGGCCGCCTCTGCATCAGCGCGGTCCGCTCCATCACGCAGACCAGCTCGTCGCGCTGGTTGAACATGCGGTGCTCGAAGGTGACGATGCCGGCGTCCGGGCGCGAGTTGGAATCGCGCAGCCGCACCACCTCGGTCTCCGCGCGCAGCGTATCGCCGATGAAGACGGACTTGGGCATCCGCACCTTGTCGTAGCCGAGGTTGGCGACCAGCGTCCCGAGCGTCGTGTCGGCGACCGAAAGGCCGACGAGCAGCGAGAAGGTGAAGGTGCCGTTGACGACGATCCGGCCGAACTCGGTCTTCTCCGCATAGGTCGCGTCGAGATGAAGCGGCTGCGGATTGTGCGTCATCGTGCTGAACAGCAGGTTGTCCGTCTCAGTCACCGTGCGGTGCGGCTGGTGCTGGATCGTGTCACCGAGCGTCCAGTCGTCGTAATAGCGGCCGGGCATCAGGCGGCTCCTTCCGAAAAAGCCTTGCGGTTGGGGCTACGCATTGTCTTGACCTTTCTCGATCCGCGCCAGCAGCGTGCCCTCGCTCACCTGCGCGCCGGTCTCGGCATTGAGTTTCGCGACCACGCCATCGAACGGGGCGGTGAGGCTGTGCTCCATCTTCATCGCCTCCAGCGTCAGCAGCTTCTGTCCCTTGGTGACGGATTCCCCCGGCTTCACCTCAAGCGCAATGATCTTGCCCGGCATTGGCGAAATGATCGCGCCGTCGACGGCGGCCCCAGCGATCCCGCCGTCCACCCGCCACGGAGAGACGGCGTAGCTCTGCCCGTCCTCGTTCACGACGGCGAGGCCGGGCAGGACATCGACCCGCAGCGTCCTTTCGCCGACGCCATCGAGCGGCGCCTCGACGGGCTGCCCGTCCACGCAGACCGGCGCTTTCGTTCGCTCGGGCGCGTTGAGCCGCATTCCCGCAAGGCCGGCGCTCCAGGGGCCGGCCTCCCGGTCGCCCATGGAGCGCTGCAGTTCGGCGAGCGCCTGCCGCAGCGCCGCGTCGCTCGGCACCGGGGGCGGGAGCAGGGCGTCCAGGTGGCGCTCGATGAAGCCGGTGTCGATCTCCCCGGCGCGAAAGCCCTCATGGGTGAGGGCGCGGAACAGGAAGCCCGCATTGGTGCGGACCGGCCAGACGTTGATGCCGGCCAGCTTCGCGGCCAGCCCCCCGATCGCCGCCTCCCGGCTCGCGCCCGCGGCGACCAGCTTGGCGATCATCGGGTCATAGAAGCTGCTGACCTCGTCCCCCTGCGCGACGCCGGTCTCGACGCGGCCCTTGCCCGCGTGCAGCGTGGCGAGATCCAGCCGCCCGGTGCTCGGCAGGAAGCCCCTGGCCGGGTCCTCCGCGTAGAGCCGCGCCTCGATCGCCCAGCCATTGATGCGGATCTGCTCCTGCGCGAGCGGCAGCGGCTCGCCGCTCGCGACGCGCAGCTGCCATTCGACCAGATCGACGCCGGTGATTTCCTCGGTCACCGGATGCTCGACCTGCAGGCGCGTGTTCATCTCCATGAACCAGATGCGGTCGGCGCGAAGGCCCTCGCTGGCGTCGGCGATGAACTCGACCGTGCCGGCATTCTCGTAGGCGACGGCCTGCGCGGCGCGGACGGCGGCGGCGCAGACGGCGGCGCGCGTCGCCTCGTCCATGCCTGGCGCGGGCGCCTCCTCGATCACCTTCTGGTGACGGCGCTGGAGTGAGCAGTCGCGCTCGAACAGGTGGACGACATTGCCGTGGGAATCGCCGAACACCTGCACCTCGATGTGGCGCGGGCGCTCGATATATTTCTCGATCAGCACGCGATCGTCGCCGAACGCCGCCGCCGCCTCGCGCCGGCAGGAGAGGAGGGCATCGTCAAAGGCGTCGGCCGCGTCGACGCGGCGCATCCCCTTGCCCCCGCCGCCGGCCACCGCCTTGATCAGGACCGGAAAGCCGATCCTCTCCGCCTCGGCGCGCAGCCTTTCGGGCGACTGGTCCTCGCCGAGATAGCCGGGCGTCACCGGCACGCCGGCCTCGGCCATCAGCTTCTTGGCGGCGTCCTTGAAGCCCATCGCGCGGATCGACTGCGGCTTCGGGCCGACCCAGGTCAGGCCGACGGCGATCACCGCCTCGGCGAAATCCGCATTTTCCGAAAGGAAGCCGTAACCCGGGTGGATCCCTTCAGCGCCCGTTTCCTTCGCGGCGGCGATGATCCTCTCGCCGACCAGGTAGGATTCGCGCGCCGGCGACGGCCCGATATGCACCGCCTCGTCCGCCTCCCGCACGTGCAGCGCGCGCCGGTCCGCGTCCGAATGGACCGCGATCGTGCGGATTCCCATCCGCCGCGCGGTGCGGATCACGCGGCAGGCGATCTCGCCGCGGTTGGCGATGAGGAGCGACTGAATCATCCGCCTTCCCTAAATCAAATGTCCGATCGAGTTGGCGAAATTGTGCAGCAGCACCGGCAGCAGCAGGCTTCCCGTGCGCGCGCGGACCCAGACGAGAATCAGCGCCGGGCCGCCGGTGACCGCGAAGGTCAGCCAGTCGAACGAGAAGGCGCCGTCATCGTAGCCGAAGCCGTGCGCCAGCCCGAACAGCGCGCAGGAGAGAAGCGCGCCCCAGCCCCAGTCCGCGCCCAGCACCCGCACGCGCCCCCGAAATGCCTGGTCGAGCGCGAAGAGCAGGGTGCCGCGATAATAGGCCTCCTCCTCCAGCCCCGGCATGGTGAGTTGGAAGGCCAGCGTCTCGCCGTCGAGCGGTTCGGTGGGCTGCATCAGCGCGAGACCCGCAAAAAGCGCGCAGAGGATGAGCGCGACGACATAGGTGACGGCGCGTCCCTCCTTTTTCTGCGCCAGTGTCAGCCCGACGCGGCGCCAGCCGAAGGCGGGCAGCGCGGCGATTGCCAGCGTCGCGGCGAGAGCGAGCAGCTTGCCCTCCCAATTCCACCTGCCGCCGACGAGGTCGGGCAGCAGACCCCAGCCGTGGGTCAGCAACGCGTCGTCGATCGCGACAAGCCCCGCCGCGACGACCAGCCAGCGCCAACTGAAGCTCTTCCGGTCGATCAGCCCGATCGCGCCGCCCGCGACGAGCAGCATGACCAGGACCGCGCCGGTTGCGATGATCCAGTCGACGTTCATCTCTCCGACTCCTCTCCTGAACGGGGAGGGGGACCGTCCGGCGCGGCCGGACGGTGAACGGATGGGGCCTCGGTCATCGCCGCTTCGACCCCTCCGTCTCGCCCGCGGCGAGCCACCTCCCCGTTCCTGGGAGGACCAGACCAGCTAATCTCTCTGCAGAAAAGTGATATCTCGCGCTCAACGCCCCCCCTACATCCTGAAAATCCCGAACACCGCGCGCGGCGGGATCGGGGCGTTGAGCGTGGCGGCGAAGGCAAGGCCAAGCACGTCGCGGGTCTGGACGGGATCGATGACGCCGTCGTCCCACAGCCGCGCGGTGGCGTAATAGGGATTGCCCTCGTCCTCGTAGCGCTGGCGGATCGGCGCCTTGAAGGCCTCCGCCTCCTCCTCGCTCCATGTGTCGGCGTCCTTGTGCACGGTCGCGAGCACGGAAGCGGCCTGCTCGCCGCCCATCACCGAGATGCGCGAATTGGGCCAGGTGAACAGGAAGCGAGGGCCGTATGCGCGGCCGCACATGCCGTAATTGCCGGCCCCGAAACTGCCACCGATCAGAACCGTGATTTTTGGCACCTGCGCGGTCGCGACGGCCGTCACCAGCTTCGCGCCGTCCTTGGCGATGCCGCCCGCCTCGTACTTGCCGCCCACCATGAAGCCCGAAATGTTCTGGAGGAACAGCAGCGGCGTGCGTCGCTGGCAGGCAAGCTCGATGAAATGGGCGCCTTTCAGCGCGCTTTCGCTGAACAGGATGCCGTTGTTGGCGAGGATCGCGACCGGAATCCCCCAGATCCGCGCGAAGCCGCAGACCAGAGTGCTGCCGTAGAGCGGCTTGAAGGGGTGGAATTCGGAGCCGTCCACGATCCGGGCAATCACTTCGTGCACGTCATAGGGGGTGCGCACGTCGTCCGGGATCACCGCGTAGAGCCCTTCGGGATCGAGCTTCGGCGGCACCGGCTCGGCAAGGTCGATATCGACCTTCTTCACCGTGTTCAGCCGCGCCACGATGTCGCGCACGATGGTGAGCGCGTGCTCGTCATTCTCGGCGAGATGATCGACGACGCCGCTCCGCCGCGCGTGGAGATCGCCGCCGCCCAGATCTTCGGCAGAGATGACCTCGCCGGTCGCGGCCTTCACCAGCGGCGGGCCGCCGAGGAAAATCGTGCCCTGGTTGCGCACGATCACCGTCTCGTCGCTCATCGCCGGCACATAGGCGCCGCCTGCGGTGCAGCTTCCCATCACGCATGCGATTTGTGCAATTCCGCGCGCGCTCATCTGCGCCTGGTTGAAAAAAATCCGGCCGAAATGGTCGCGGTCCGGGAAAACCTCGGCCTGGTGCGGCAGGTTCGCGCCGCCCGAATCGACGAGATAGACGCACGGCAGCCGGTTCTCGAGCGCAATCTCCTGCGCCCGGAGATGCTTCTTCACCGTCATCGGGAAATAGGTGCCGCCTTTGACGGTGGCGTCGTTGGCCACGATCATCGTCTCGCGGCCCGAAACGCGGCCGATGCCGGCGATCAGCCCGGCGCCGGGAACGTCGCCGCCATAGAGGCCATTGGCGGCGAGCTGGCCGATCTCGAGAAAGGGCGCGCCGGGATCGAGCAGCCGCTCGACGCGCTCGCGCGGCAGCAGCTTGCCGCGCGCGACATGGCGCTCGCGATGCCGCTCCGGCCCGCCTTTCGCCGCCTCGGCGACCTTCGCGCGCAGCTCCTCGGCAAGCGCGCGATTGCGCGCGGCAAAGCGCCGCGCGGGCTCCGAATTCTCGTCGATCTTCGTGGTCAGGACGGTCATGCGTGCACCGGCTTCTTGCGGATGAGGTAGCGATAGACGCCCAGCAGGTTGATCGCGAGCAGGATCAGGTTCTGCGCGCCGATCCCCTCCGCCTCCGGCCCTAGGAAGCCCCAGCCAATCAGCGCGATCGACGAGGTCACGAAGATCACGAAGCCGTAACCGGTCCACTTGCGGCCGAGATCGAGGCTGACGATCAGCGCGGCGAGCGCGCCGGCAGCCGCGCCATAATATTGCAGGCCGGTCACGAGGGTGTCGTCCATCCGTCTCCCCTTTTTCTCGCCGCCTAGCCGCGGCGGACCGCGCGGGCAACCGTCCGCGGCGCAGGGCCACGGGACTCCGCCGGGGACGACGGGCCAGGATTCGAGCGACAGGGCGGGCGTGGGGATGGACGGAAACATCCTCCTCGACTCGCGCGACTGGGACCGGCGGCCCGAACCGGGCGAGAAGCGCGCTGAGGCGCGCCGCCGCTCCCGCCTTCGGGCGGCGCGTTGCGACGTCGGTCGACAGAACCTGCATCCTGTCGAACGGCCTAGGCGCGGCGGCCCGAAGCGCCTAAGGACCGTTCTATATCGCCACCACAGCTACGAAGGCCCACATGACCCGTCTCGCGCTGCTCGCCGCCCTCGCGCTCGCGGCTACCTCCGCCTGCTCGGTTTCCGCCGACAACGACAACGGCAGCGCGGCCGCGCCGGCGCACGACCAGATCGGCGTCGACCTCGCCGGCATGAACCGGAGCGTGAACCCGGGCGACGATTTCGACGAATATGCGAATGGCGGCTGGCGCGCGCGCACCGAAATCCCGGCCGACAAGACGCGGGTTGGTTCGTTCGACGCCGTTCAGGAGCTGGTCAACCAGCGCAACACCGAGATCATCGCCGGCGCGGGCCGGTCCAGCCCCGCCCCCGGCTCCGACGTGCGCCGCATCGCGGACTATTACGCCGCCTATCTCGACACGGCGGCGATCGACCGGCGCGGCCTCGGCCCGCTCCAGCCGATCTTCCGGCGCATCGATGCCATCTCGAATGTGCATGACCTTTCGGTGATGCTCGGCGCGAACCTGCGCGGCGACGTCGACCCGCTGAACGCGACCAACTTCTGGACCGAGAACCTGTTCGGTCTGTTCGTGACGCAGGGCCTGGAGACGCCTGACACGACCATGCCCTATCTGCTCCAGGGCGGGCTTGGCATGCCGGAGCGCGAATATTACCTCTCCGCCGATCCGGACATGGCGCGCATTCGCACGGCTTATCGCGCCTATCTCGTCCAGATGATGCGCCAGCTCGGGCTGAGCGATCCCGAGATGCGCGCCGAGCGCGTCTTCAATCTCGAGATGAAGATCGCCCGCGGCCACGCGCCGGTGAGCGAGGCGCAGGACCCGGGCCGCGTCCAGACGTGGCGTCGCGCCGACCTCGCCTCGCGCGCGCCCGGCATCGACTGGGACGCGTTCTTGGCCGCCGCCCGGCTCGGCAACCAGCAGAGCTTCGTCGCCTGGCATCCGGCGCCGATCGCGCGCCTTTCCGCGCTCGTCGCCAGCGAGCCGCTCGACGCATGGAAGGACTGGCTCGCCTTCCACACCGCCAGCCGCATGGCCGCGGTGCTGCCCAGCGCGATCGACAATCTCCGCTTCGATTTCTACGGCAGGACGCTCTCCGGCCAGCAGCAGCAGCGCCCGCGCGACCGCCGCGCCCTGCTCGCGACCAGCGCCGCCCTGGGCGACGCGGTCGGCCGGATCTACACCGAGCGCTACTTCCCCGCCGCCTCCAAGGCCGACATCCAGGCGATGGTGCGCGGCATCGTTCGCGCCTTCGACCAGCGGCTGGTCGCGATCGACTGGCTTGCCCCGGCGACGCGGGCGGAGGCGCGGCGCAAACTGCAGACGCTGATCGTCGGCGTCGGCTATCCCGAGCAATGGCGCGACTATTCGTCGCTCGAGGTCCGGCCGGACGACGCATTCGGCAACGCCTGGCGGGCGCAACTCTACGAATATCGCCATCAGCTCGCGAAGCTCGGCCGTCCGGTCGATCGCAGCGAATGGTGGATGACGCCGCAGACGGTGAACGCGGTCAACCTGCCGTTGCAGAACGCGCTCAACTTCCCCGCGGCGATTCTCAACCCGCCCTTCTACGATCCCAATGCCGACCCGGCCTTCAACTATGGCGCGATCGGCGCGATCATCGGGCACGAGATCAGCCACAGCTTCGACAATCTCGGCGCGACCTTCGACGCCGACGGGCGCTACCGCAACTGGTGGACGCCGGCCGACCTCGCCCGCTTCACCGCCGCCGGCCAGGCGCTCGCGCGCCAATATGACGCTACGAGCCATTCCCCGGCCTGCATCTCAACGGCACGCACACGCTGGGCGAGAATATCGCCGATCTCGCCGGCCTGATGGCGGCCTACGACGCCTATCGCGCCTCGCTGAACGGGCGCGAGGCGCCGGTGATCGGCGGCCTCACCGGCGACCAGCGCTTCTTCCTCGCCTACGCCCAGGCGCACCGCGCCAAGCAGCGCGAGGCCGCGATGCGCGCCCAGATCGCGACCAACGAGCACGCGCCCGACCAGTATCGCGCGCTGACGGTGAGGAATCTCGACGCCTGGTACCAGGCCTTCGACGTGCTGCAGGGGCAGCGGCTCTATCTGGCGCCGGACGCGCGGGTGAGGGTCTGGTAGCGCTCGCCAGTCGGCCGCTTCAGCGCGCCATGTCGTGCGCGGCGCGGGCGCGCAGGTCGCCGATCAGGGCGGCGCGCGCGGACGCCTGCGTCTGCTGACCGCGACCGTCTGATCGGGCCGCGCCTCCGCTTTGCTACGCCCCGGCCCCGATCAGCTCCCGCCCGATCAGCATGCGGCGGATCTCGTTGGTGCCCGCGCCGATGTCGAGCAGCTTGGCGTCGCGGAAGTAACGCTCGACCGGCCAGTCCTTGGTATAGCCGGCGCCGCCGAGGACCTGGATCGCCTCGCCGGCGACGCGCACCGCATTCTCGCTCGCGTAGAGGATCGCGCCCGCGGCGTCGAAGCGCGTCGTGCGCCCGGCGTCGCAGGCGCGCGCGACCTGGTAGACATAGGCGCGCGCCGAATTGAGCGCGACGTACATGTCGGCGATCTTCGCCTGCATGAGCTGGAAGGAGCCGATCGGCTTGCCGAACTGCTTGCGCTCGCGCACGTAGGGAAGGACGACGTCGAGGCAGGCCTGCATGATGCCGAGCTGAATGCCGGCGAGCACGGTGCGCTCATAGTCGAGCCCGCTCATCAGCACGGCAACGCCGCCGTTCACCGGGCCCATCACATTCTCTTCCGGGACCTCGCAATCCTCGAAAATCAGCTCGGCGGTGGGGCTGCCGCGCATCCCCATCTTGTCGAGCTTCTGGCCGATCGAGAAACCCTTGAAGCCCTTCTCGATCAGGAAGGTGGTGATACCGCGCGAACCTTCCTCCGGCGCCGTCTTGGCGTAGACGACGAGCGTGTCGGCATAAGCCGCGTTGGTGATCCAGAACTTGGTGCCGTTCAGGATGTAGCGGTCGCCCTTCTTCTCGGCGCGCAGCTTCATCGAGACAACATCGGAGCCGGCGCCGGCCTCGGACATGGCGAGGCTGCCGACATGCTCGCCGGAGATCAGCTTGGGCAGGTAGCGCGCCTTCTGCTCGGGCGTGCCCCAGCGGCGGATCTGGTTGATGCACAGGTTCGAATGCGCGCCGTAGGAAAGGCCGACCGAGGCCGAGGCGCGGGCCACCTCCTCCTGCGCCACGACATGTTCGAGATAGCCGAGGCCGAGCCCGCCGTCGGCTTCCTCGACGGTGATGCCGTGCAAGCCGAGCGCGCCCATTTCGGGCCACAGCTCGCGCGGAAACCAGTCCTCCGCGTCGATCCTCGCGGCGAGCGGCGCAATCCGCTCGTGGGCGAAGCGTCGCGTGGTCTCGCGGATCGCATCGGCCATTTCGCCGAGATCGAAATCGAGGCCGTAGTCGGACATGGCATCTCCCTCCCTGGCGCCGCCCTAGCACCGGCGCCAAGATTTGAACAAGGCGCGCGCCCGGACTATCTGCGGTACGCAAACCTCATCGCTCGCCCGAGCGAATCCGAGCGGCGTGCGCGCGAACTCTGTTCCGGTGCCCCTCGACTGCGCTCGGGACGACCGGAAACAGGAGTGTTCCGTGACCACCAAGGCCGATCCCGTCGTCATCCTTTCCTACGCCCGCACCCCGATGGGCAGCTTCCAGGGCAGCCTCGCCGGCGCCTCGGCCGTGGATCTCGGCGCGACAGCGGTGCAGGCGGCGGTGGAGCGCGCGGGCGTCTCGGGCGAGGATGTCGAGCGCATCTACATGGGCTGCGTGCTTCCCGCTGGGCTCGGCCAGGCGCCGGCGCGGCAGGCGGCGCTGAAGGCCGGCCTGCCGATCTCGGTCGAGGCGACGACGGTCAACAAGATGTGCGGCAGCGGGATGCAGGCGGCGATCATGGGCGCCGAGGCGCTCGCGGCCGGCAGCGTCGATCTCCTCGTCGCCGGCGGCATGGAGAGCATGACCAACGCGCCCTATCTGCTGCTCAAGCATCGCGGCGGCGCGCGCATGGGCCACGACCGCGTCTACGACCATATGTTCCTCGACGGGCTCGAGGACGCCTACGAGCCGGGCCGCGCGATGGGCAGCTTCGCCGAGGAGACGGCCCAGGCGTACCAGTTCACCCGCGCCCAGCAGGACGAATATGCGATCGCCTCGCTGACGCGAGCGCAGGAGGCGCAGCGCACGGGTGCCTTCGATCGCGAGATCTCCCCCGTGGAGGTCGCGACCCGCAAGGGCAGCGAGACGGTGACGCTCGACGAGCAGCCGCCCAAGGGCAATCCCGAGAAGATCCCGACGCTGAAGCCCGCCTTCGCCAAGGACGGGACGATCACCGCCGCCAATGCCAGCTCGATCAGCGACGGCGCCGCCGCGTTGGTGCTGACCCGCGCGAGCGTCGCCGAGGCGCGGGGCCACAGACCGGTCGCCCGCATCGTCGCCACCGCCGCTCACGCGCACAAGCCGGCGCTGTTCACCACCGCGCCGGTCAACGCAATCCGCAAGGTGCTGGACAAGGCCGGGTGGAGCGTGGACGATGTCGACCTGTTCGAGGTCAACGAGGCGTTCGCGGTGGTCGCGATGATCGCGATGCGCGATCTCGACATTCCGCACGAGAAGATCAACGTGAACGGCGGCGCGACCGCGCTCGGCCACCCGATCGGCGCCAGCGGCGCGCGGATCATGGCGACGCTGATCGCCGCGCTCCAGAATCGCGGCCGGAAGCGCGGCGTCGCGAGCCTGTGCATTGGCGGCGGCGAGGCGACCGCGGTGGCGGTGGAGCTCCTCTAGCGGCAAGGGCATTCAGCCTGCAGCCAGCTTCGCGGTGATAACGAGGGGGCTTGAGGGCGGCGCTTTTCCCTAGAGGCGCCGCCCGACCTTTATCCGAACGACTCGCTTCCCGGCGCGCCTCCGGGTCTTGCGCGCCGCCCGAAAAGCTGTGAACGTCCGCGCCGGCGACTCTTGGGGGACGGGGGGCTTATGCCGCCAATTCAACACGATGCGCCACGCGTGTCGGCCCGCGCCGCGCCTTTCGGGGCGCCCGGCGCGGCAGTTTCCGGCGCGCACCGGGTCCGGCAGGGGCCCCGAACGGGGAGGTAGGGCGGTTCGTCGTGCGTCTGTGGTCCGATTCATCCGGCCGGCTCGACCGTTCGGGCGCGCTGCTGCTGGCGGCGGAACTGCTGCTGCTCGCTCTTATCGCCGTGCAGGCGGCGCGGCTGGTGTGGCTCCTTGCGACGCCGCGCGGGCCGGTCGGCGACTGGCGCCCGGTGGCGGCGGGCGCGGCGTCGGCGGGCGCGGAGGTGCTGCGCACGTTCGATCCCTTCTTCCGCCTCGAGGGCGCGCCGGCGCCGGCGGTGGTGACCTCGCTCAACCTCCGCCTCTTCGGCGTGCGCGAGGATCGCGCGACGGGGCGCGGGGCGGCCATCATCGGCCTTCCCGATGGCACGCAGCGCAGCTTCGCGGTGGGCGAGGAAATCCTCCCCGGCGTGACGCTCGCGGAGGTCGGTTTCGACAGCATCACCGTGCGCCTCGGCGGCCGCGCCGAGCAGCTCTTCCTCGACCAGTCGTCGCCGGCGCCTTCCGTCTCGCCCGCCGCGCCGCAGCCACAAACGGCGCCGCCCGCCGCCAGCCAGCCGCCCGCGCCAGGCGAGGCGCAGCCGGTGCGGGCCAATGCGACGTGAGGCGGCGATGAGACGGATGCGTGGCTTCCTGCTCGCCTGTGCGCTGGCGCTTGCGCCCGCGGCGCCGGTCAGCGCCCAATATGTGCTGAACCTGCGCGAGGCGGATATCCGCGCCTTCGTGCAGGATGCGGCGCGGGTGACGGGCCGGACCTTCATCCTCGATCCGGCCGTGCAGGGCCGCGTCTCGGTCGTCACCGAGCGGCCGCTCTCACGCAGCGAATATTTCGAGCTGTTCCTTTCGACGCTGCGCGCCAACGGCTTCGTCGCGGTGCCCGCCGCCGGCGGCGCGCTGCGCATCCAGCCGGTCGCTGGCGCCGCCGCCTCCGCGCGCCTCGGCACGCGCAACGCGCCGGCGAGCGGCTTCGTCACCGAGATCTTCCGCGTCCGCCACATCGATCCGGCGCAGGCGGTCGAGACGTTGCGGCCCAGCGTCAGCCGCGACGGCTCGATCACCGCGAGCCGCAGCTCGATCATCGTCTCGGACTTCGCCGACAATGTCCGTCGGCTGCGCCAGCTGCTTGCCGCGATCGACGTGGACAGCTCGACGACGCGCGTCGTCGGGCTCGAAAATGCCGGCGCGCGCGAGATCGCCTCCGCGCTCTCGGGCCTCGCCGGGGAGGGCGTGGCGGTGGTGCCGGTGGACAGCGCCAATTCGCTCGTGCTGCGCGGCGATGCGGCGAGCGTTTCCCAGCTCGCCCGCGTCGCGGAGGAGCTTGATCGGCGCGCCGCCAATGGCAGCGAGGTGCGCGTCGTCTACCTTCAGCATGCGGACGCGGCGCAGCTCGTGCCGGTGCTCCAGCGCCTGCTCGGCCAGGCGGCGAGCGAGCCGCCGCCGTCCGCCCAGGGCGAGCGCCGCCGCCCCGGCGAGAGCAACGCGACCAGCGGGCCTTCGGCGGGAACGATGGGCCGGCGCGCCGCGCCCGAGCCGGCGCCGCCCGCTTCCACCGAGCCGGCTAATCCCGACGCGCAGGTCCCGGTCGGCGCGCGCAACGCGATCGTCACCCGCTTCGAGGGCGCCAATGCGATCGTCATCTCGGCCACCGCCGACGTGCAGCGGCAGCTGTCCGAGGTAATCCGCCAGCTCGACGTGCGCCGCCGCCAGGTGCTGGTCGAGGCGATCATCGTCGAGATTTCGGACACGGCGGCGCGCCAGCTCGGTGTGCAGCTCCTGCTCTCCGGCCTTTCCGGCAACATCCCGTTCGCGATCACCAACTATTCCAACATCTCGCCCAATCTCGGCACGGTCGCCGGCGCGCTCGCCGCGCGCGAACTGGGCGGCACGACGACCACAATCCAGACCGGCAACGGATCGACCACGACGACGACCACCACCGGCTCGAGCGACCTCATCAACGCCGTGGCCGGCGAGCTGGGGGGGATCACTGGCGGAGTCGGCGGCATCGCGCTGCGCAGCGGCGACGCCATCTTCGGCTCAATCATCAGCGCGGTGCGCAACGACAGCAATTCCAACATCCTGTCCACGCCGCACATCATGACGCTCGACAACCAGGAGGCCTACATCCTGGTCGGGCAGGAAATCCCGGTGACGACCGGGGAGGCGCTCTCGCCCAATTTCGACAACGCCTTCCGCACCGTGCAGCGGCAGAATGTCGGCATCTCGCTGGAGGTGAAGCCGCAGATCAACGCCGGCGACACGATCAAGCTCGACCTGCGCGTGGAGGTCAGTTCCATCGCCGGGCCGGTCTCGTCGTCCTTCCAGGATCTCATCCTCAACAAGCGCGAGATCGAGAATACGATCACGGTGGACGACGGCCAGATCGTCGCGATCGGCGGGCTGCTCGACGACAATGACCGGCGCACGATCGAGCGGGTGCCACTGCTCGGCGACATTCCGGTGCTGGGCAACCTCTTCCGCGGCCGCAGCCGCGCCCATGCGCGCACCAACCTGATGGTCTTCATTCGGCCGACCATCCTGCGCACGGCGGAAGAAGCGCAGGCGATGAGCGCGCGCCGCTATGAATATATGCGGGGCCGCCAGCTCCTGTTCGATCCCGACCATGAGCCGAGCCTGGACGAGCTGGTGCGCGATTATATGGGCGCAACGCCGCCGACGGTCCGCGCCACCACCGGCGACATCGTCGTACCTCCGCCGCCCGCGCCGGGCGAGGAGGGAGCGCCCCAGCCGCCGCCGGCCGCGCCGCCGGCGGAGGGGACGCCCTGGTGAGCGACGCGCCCGCCCCGGAGCCGGGCGCGCGGGTTCCCTACGCCTTCGCCCGCCGCCACGGCCTCGTCGCCACCGGCGCGGGCGCGGACGGCCGCCCCGAGATCGCGATGCGCGAGGGCGCCGACCCACGGGCGCTGGTCGAACTGCGCCGTTTCCTCGCCCGGCCCTTCGCGCTGCGCCGGGTCGATGCCGCGACCTTCGACCGGCTGCTCTCCGACCATTATGCCGCCAGCGCCGGCGCCGATGTCGATGCCGCCGGCGCGCTCGGCCTTACTGGCGACGAAATCGCCATGCCGAGCGTCGAGGATCTGCTCGACACGTCCGACGACGCGCCGGCGATCCGCCTGATCAATTCGATCATCGCGGACGCGGCGCGCCAGGGCGTCTCCGACATTCATATCGAGCCTTACGAGAGCGGGCTGGTCGTGCGGATGCGGATCGACGGCGTGCTGCGCGAGACCTTGCGCCTGCCGCCGCACGTCGCGCCGGTGGTGGTGAGCCGGATCAAGGTGATGGCCCGGCTCGACATCGCCGAGCGGCGGTTGCCGCAGGACGGGCGGATCGGGCTGACGCTGGGCGGCAAGCTGATCGACGTGCGCGTCTCCACCCTGCCCAGCCGCGCCGGCGAGCGTGTGGTACTGCGCATCCTGGACAAGGACAATGCGGGGATCGACCTCGACGCGCTTGGGATGAGCACGAGTGTGAACGCCCTGTTCCGCGACGCGCTCGCCGAACCCAACGGCATCGTGCTCGTCACCGGCCCCACCGGCTCCGGCAAGACGACGACGCTCTATGCGGGCCTGCGCCTGCTCAACGACGGCAGCCGCAACATCCTCACCGTCGAGGACCCGGTCGAATATGCGATCGACGGCGTCGGCCAGACCCAGGTCAATCCGCAGGTGGGCCTCACCTTCGCCGCCGGCCTGCGCGCGATCCTGCGGCAGGACCCCGACGTGGTGATGGTCGGCGAAATCCGCGACCGCGAGACCGCCGACATCGCCGTCCAGGCGGCGCTTACCGGCCATCTCGTTCTTTCCACCGTGCACACCAACGACGCGGTCGGCGCGATCACGCGGCTGCGCGACATGAAGGTGGAGCCCTACCTGATCGCCTCGACGCTGCGCGCGGTGCTGGCGCAGCGGCTGGTGCGGCGGCTGTGCGGTGAGTGCAGTCTAGGCACGACGGCGCAGGGCTCGCTCGCCGAGGCCCTGGGTCTCTCGCCGGGCGCCGCGATCCGGGAGCCCGGGGGCTGCCCGGCCTGCGGGCATACGGGCTATAAGGGGCGGATCGGGCTGTTCGAGGCGGTGCGGGTGGACGGGACGATCCGGCGGCTGGTCAACGAAGGCGGCGACGAGGCGGCGATCGCCGCGCACGCCTTCGCGCGCGCGCCGACGCTGGCCGGGGCGGCGCGGGCGCTGGTCCTGGACGGCGTCACCAGCCCGGAGGAGGCGCTGCGCGTCGTCCGCCGCGAGGCGGCCGATGCCTGAGTTCGCCTGGGTCGGGCTCGACACGGCCGGGCGCGAACGGCGCGGCGCGCTGGTCGCCGAAACACGAGAGGAGGCGCAGGCGCGGCTCCAGGCGCGTCGGCTCTATGTCGTGCGGATCGAGCCGGCGACGGAAGGCGAGGGCGCGGCCGCGCCGCCCCTTCTCTCCCGGAGCCTGTTCCGGCGCCGGCGGCTGACCGCGAAGCAGCTCGCCCTGTTCACCCGCCAGCTCGCCACCCTGATCCAGGTCGCGCCGGTGGAGGAGGCGCTGCGCACGCTCTCCCGGCAGTCGGAGCGCGAGGACGTCCGCGCGATCCTCGCCAGTGTCCATGCCGGCCTGGTCGAGGGCCGGCGGCTCGCCGACGCGATGGGGCGGGAGGGGGGCAGCTTCCCGCCGCTTTACCGCGCGATGGTCGCGGCCGGCGAAAGCTCCGGCACCTTGCCCGTGAGTCTTGAGCGGCTGGCGGACTGGCTGGAGCGGCAGGCGGCGGTGCGCGCCAAGGTGCTCTCGACGCTCGCCTATCCGGTGATTCTTGCCGTCGTCTCCGCCTTCGTCGTGCTCGCGCTGATGATCTTCGTCGTGCCGAAGGTGGTGCAGCAGTTCCAGGACATCGGCCAGCAATTGCCGTTGCTGACGCGGCTCGTGATCGGTTTGTCCTATTTCCTTGGGGCCTGGTGGTGGGCGCTGCTGCTCGGCGCCGTCGCGCTCGCCCTGCTCGCCTCCCGCGCGCTGAAGGAGGAGGGGCTGCGCCGCAAGTTCGACGCGGCGCTGCTCCGCCTGCCGCTCATCGGCCGGCTGATCCGGGATCTCCACGCGGCGCGGATGGCGCGCACGCTCTCGACCATGGTCGCGGCGCGGCTGCCCCTGCTCGAAGGGCTGCGGCTCACCGTCGATACCGTGCACAACCGCGCGCTGCGCGCCGCGAGCGTCGAAATTGCCGAGACGGTCCGCACCGGCGGCAGCCTGTCCGGCGCGCTGCGGCGGGCCGGGGTGTTCCCGCCGCTGCTCGTCTATCTCGCGGCGAGCGGCGAGGCTTCGGGCCGGCTCGACCTCATGCTTGCGCGCGCCGCCGACTATCTGGAGCGCGAGTTCGACAGCTTCACCTCGACCGCGCTGTCGCTGCTGGAGCCGGCGATCATCATCGTCATGGGTTTCATCGTCGCGCTGATCGTGCTGTCGATCCTGCTCCCGATCCTGCAACTCGACACGCTCGCCGGAGGAATGTGATGCCTGTCGGAATTCGCGACCGTGAGGAAGGCTTCACGCTGCTGGAGCTGATGGTGGTGCTCGTCATCATCGGGCTGCTCGCGACGATCGTCATCATCAATGTGATGCCGGCGGTGGACCGCGCGGCGGCGACGAAGGCGCGCGCCGACATCGCGACGCTGGAGCAGGCGGCTGAATTGTACCGGCTCGATCACCTGCGCTATCCGACGCAGCAGGAGGGGTTGCAGGCGCTCGTCGCCGGCAATTATATCCGCCGCCTGCCCGACGATCCTTGGAACCGGCCCTATATCTACCGGGCGCCCGGCGCGAACGGGCGGCCGTTCCAGGTGATGAGCCTCGGCGCCGACGGGCGTGAGGGCGGCACGGGGGAAAATGCCGACATATCGAGCTGATCCGGAGGGCGCGGCGACGCTGCTCGTCTTCGCCGGGGCGGACGGCGCGCCGGCGCGCTGGCTGCGGCTCGACGGCCGCCGGGTGATCGCTCGCGGCCGCGGCGCGCCGCCGCCGGACGACGCGGCGCGCGTCCTGCTCGCTGTGCCGGGCGAGGCGGTCGCGATCCACTGGCTCGAACTTGCCGAGGGTCTGACCCAGGCCCAGACCGCCGCCGCGGCGCGGCTGATGCTCGCCGACGCGAGCGCCGA
>Ga0180222_1001327_pt1 | contig 26464 bp, 37 predicted proteins | sample eDN5th37CKraftOP_FD_151336 | JGI IMG/M metagenome (GOLD analysis project Ga0180222, IMG submission 151336) | Enriched Organic Plus compost microbial communities from Emeryville, California, USA - eDNA 5th pass 37_C Kraft OP (version 2) (version 2) ...
ATGCGCAGCAGACAGCAGCATACAATCAGCAGAAGGGCGCGCTTCAGCTTGGCATCCAGACTGGTGATATCGCCAGTGCAGAGCAAATCCTGTCAAGCGGGATGACCGACAGCGACAAGGCAACGCTTATCTCCGCCCTTCGTTCGCGTCAGGGCGATCAGATCGCAACCGCAGAGGCAGTTGCAGCTTTTCAAGCTGGCGGGCTAACGGTCGATCCATATTCGACCGATGGGCGTAAGCGCGTTGACGCTGTTGGCGATGTGATTTCCAAGGCTGTGCCCGCTGAACAGCAGCAAGCCGCTTATGAGGAACTTGTCCGTCAGTCCGGTACGCTGCCTCAGTCGGTTCTAAACAAGATCAGAGCGGGCGCTGATAGTCAGGTAGCCTCGGAAGTCGAAGCGGCCATGAATGCGGCTTCGCGCTTTGCTCAGGTCAATCCTTCTGCGCTTGGTCGCCGTGAAGGTGGTGAAGCGATCCAGCGCAAGGTTGATGACTTCGATTATTATGTGAATACGCTCAACCTTTCCCCATCCGACGCGGCACGCCGCATTGCTGAACAGAACGACCCGAACAAGGTACGGGATCGCAAGGCACTGGAACCCGCAGCAAAGGAATTTCGCAAGCAGCTTGAAGGCGCGGACATTGGCGCGATCTTCGATGATAGTGTGCTTGGCTGGCGGTCAAATCCGAATGTTGGCTTCACCGAGGGGCAGGCGGCAGGGATCGCCGCTGACTATCTGGCTATCGCAGAGGAACAGTTCTACGCCACGGGTGGCAATACGGAACTGGCCAAGTCTCGCGCCAATCAGGAGATGAAGCGGCTTTATGGTGTGACGGAAATTGGCGGCTCGCGCACTATCATGAAGTACCCGCCAGAAAAATTCTGGCCTTCCATGCCGGGAGCGAGTGACCCATACGCCTATGCAAAGGATCAGCTTGTCAATGATCTTGCCGCGGCTTTCCCGGATGATGCCACATTGAACCCGAAGAAGAATGGAAGCGGTTTTGTCGGAACAGTAGCGGGACGCACGGTCGATATCCGCGATGAAAGTGGTTTGTCGGAATATCGCAGCATGGTCCGCGACACTGTTTTGAGCCGTGTTATTCTGGTCGCCACCCCGGAAACCGGGGCAGAAGTGAAATCGAACCAGCTTCCGGGATATACCGTTCTTTACAAGGACGATCTCGGAAACCTGCAAACGCTTTATGGAAAACAGTGGCGCCCCGACCCAAAGGCGGTTTCTGACGAAGCACGTCAACAACAGGCCGACAGGCTTGGACGCGCACAGATTTACCAGCAGACAGGGCAGGGTATTGCTGACTTCCTCCAAGGCGGACAAATCCCGATGGGAGCAGGTCAGGCATGGGATGACCCGGAAGCACAACAGACAGTGCCGCCGCAACCTCAAGTGCCAGCCGCTCCGGTTCCGAATACGCCAACCCCGACCATTCAGGGCGATATTTCGCAGCAGCGATCCGAGCTTTTTCAGAATGCCCGTAACAGCGGCATGCTGACGCCTGGAGGTATGTAATGCCATTTTACGAACCGGCAACCCGCGTTCAAAATCTGACAAACGTTGCTCCTGTCGAAGAACCGCAAGACCCCTCATTTGGTGAAACCGTTGGCGCCGCAATTCGTACCGAGAACATCGTTGGATCGTTTCTGTCGTCTCGTGGCGTTCAGAACCCTTATGAGGAGGAGGACGGCTTTAACTCTATCGACTATGTGAAGGACGATCCTGCCTTTGCGCCTTATGTCGAGCGGTTTGGCGGCGTGTTCAATCGCAAGGCAGCTGACGCGCTCAAGGTCCAGATCAAGCAGGAGGAACAGGACCGTCGCACGCTTGATGCTGCGGGGATCAACGGGACAATCGCGTCACTCGCAGCAGGAGTGTTTGATCTGCCTACCGTTTTCTCAGTCGGTGGCGGTATCGCCGGGGCAGGGCGTACAGTTTTCGGTACAGCCATTCGCGCAGGCGTCGGCGCCGGTATTGACGCCACGGTGTCGGAAACTGGCCTACAACTCACGCAACAGACGAGAACCGGTGAGGAAAGCGTTTATAACATCGGTGGTTCCGTGTTGCTCGGTGGCGCTCTTGGCACGCTTGTTGGCCGTTATCTGTCAAATGCAGAGGCTTCGGCGCTCTCCCGCAAGATCGAGGAGCAGGGCAAGGGCTTTGCAGAAGCCGATGCCGCTGTGTTCGGTAACAGTGGCACCGCACGCTCTGCCGGTGCTGCTGCCGTCGAGCAAGGGCCGATGCACCTAAAAGACGAAGCACTTATCAAGAAGTTCTGGGGCGTTCGTTCGCAAGACCCGCTTATTCGCTCGCAGCTGTCCGATTTCGATACCACACGCCAGACCGTTCGCCAATTGGCAGAAACTCCGCTTGAATATGCCGAGAACGCGCAGGGTGTAGCAACGGAAATAGGTGGATCTGTCGAAACACGCATGAAGATGTGGCAGGCCCCACTTGCCGATACATTGCAGCAGATCGATACGACCTATGCGAAATACTTCCACGGTACGCCTGATCCGACCGGCTGGCAGCGCCGTCTAGCGCCTATGCGTTCTGAAATGCAGCGGATCACCGGTGGCGACAAACTGACCTACAAGCAGTTCAAGGAAGAAGTCGGCAAGGCGGCGTTCTCAGGTGACAAGCATCCGATCCCGGAAGTAGCGGAGGCAGCGCAGGTCTATCGTCAGATCGATGATGCGATGAAGAATGCTGCTATTGAAGCGCGGCTGTTTCCAGAAGACATTCATCTTGAAGGCGACGTTTCGCACCTTTTCCGCATGTACAATAAGGATAAGATCGCCGCGTATCGCTCTGACTTCGCTCGCATTCTACAGGATTATTTCGTCACCAAGCGCGATGCGGCGGCAAAGATCGGGGATGCTGAAAACATTGCCCGTCAGGCCGATGCCAAAGCGACGGCGGCGGCCAAGAAGGCAGAGGAATTTTCGCGCCTGTCCGACGACGAGGTGAAAGACCTTGTAGATGAGACGATTGACACGATCCTCGGTAATGCAGATGGGCGCATCCCTTATGACGGCATCGTGTCCGGCCCTCGCGGCCCGCTGAAAGAACGCCTCCTGCGCATCGAAAGCAATAAGATACAGGAATTTCTCAATACTGATATTGAAGAGGTGCTGCACGCTCAGGTGCGCACTATGTCGGCAGATGTCGAGCTTGCCAAGAAATTTGGCTCGCCGGATATGGCCGAGCAAATCCGCAAGATCAACGACGAGGCGAACCGAAAGATTTCCGCCGTCGATGGCATGAAGGACAAGGACGGCAAGCCCGCCACGCCGGAAGCGAAGGCCAAGGAGCGTGCCCGGTTGGATCGCGCGCGCAAGTCGGCCGTCCGTGATATCGAGGCCATGCGGGATCGCATCCGGGGCCAGTATGCCTTGCCTTCTAATCCTGATGGCATCGTGCTTCGTGCAGGTCGCGTGGCGCGCAACCTGAATTACCTCCGCCTGCTCGGTGGCATGACGCTTTCAGCCTTTCCCGATATGGCGGGCATCATTCTCAAGCACGGTCTGACTTCGACCTTCCGGGATGGCTTTGCGCCTCTGGTATCTAACATGAAAGCCGTGAAACTGGCCGGTGCCGAAGTAAAGGCCGCAGGAACGGCGCTCGATATGATCCTCGACAGCCGCGCCATGTCGCTTGCTGAGATAGGCGACGAGTTCGGACGCGGCACCCGCTTTGAGCGCGCCATCAAATCGGCAGGAACGCGCTTCGGTGTCGTCTCCCTCATGGCCCCGTGGAACGCCGCGATGAAGCAATTCAGCGGCATGGTTGTCATGACCAACCTTCTCCGGGCTTCCGAGGCTGTTGCGAAAGGAACGGCAACGCCGAAGGAAATCCGCAAACTGGCGTCTGCCGGTATCAACTCCGATCTGGCCGAGCGTATCAGCAAGCAGTTTGCCAAGTACGGCGATAATCAGAACGGCGTCATGCTTGCCAAGGCGGCGGATTGGGATGATCGCCTTGCGAAAGAAGCATTCCGCACAGCAGTCGTTCGCGATGTGGACCGCATCATTGTCACGCCGGGGCAGGACAAGCCGCTGTGGATGAGCACCGAGCTTGGCAAGACCGTGGGGCAGTTCAAGAGCTTTCAGGTTTCGTCCATGCAAAGGGTGGCGCTTGCCGCCCTACAGCAAAGGGATGCTGAAACGCTTTCCGGCATCATGACCGCACTTGGTCTTGGTGCTTTCACATATGTGGCTAAACAGATCGCCGCAGATCGGCCTATCTCTGACGATCCGGCTGTGTGGGCTGTGGAAGCGTTCGACAAGTCAGGCTTGAGCGGTTGGCTGATGGAAGGCAACGCCTTGCTGGAAAAGGCCACTCGCGGGCGGGTAGGTGCGTCGGCTCTGACAGGCGAGCAGATTTCCCGATATGCCAGCCGCGACGTTATCGGGGCCTTTCTGGGGCCAACACCTGGGGCGATCTCTGACATCTTCCAAGCATCAGGCGCGATGTTCGCAGGCGATGCCACGCAGAGCGATCTTCGCAAGGCAACTCAACTCCTTCCGTTCAGGAACCTTTTCTATATGCGGTGGCTGTTCGATAAGGTAGAACAATCGGCAGGCGATGCAGTTGGACTACCTGACAAAAGGAAAAATTGATTTGTCGTCGCTTCTAAACATTCTCGCCTTGTTCGCAATGTTCCCAATGTTCTTCGCCGGGACTATGACCATTTCAGCTATTCGCAAGCGCGAATACGATTTCGCAATGAAATCCGGCGCTGTTTTTGTCGTGTTGCTTTTGATCATCATCATCGCGCCCAAAGGAAAACCATTCGAGTCTGATGGCTGCACCTCATACGGGCGCTTTGCCTCTGACTGCTAACTGATCCCAACAATCTGAATATTTGGCCTCGCTTTTGCGGGGCCTTTCTCATTTCAGCCGTCTCGCTTGAGGCGGCTTTTTTCATGGAGCCTCGCATGACTGTTCCTGTGCCTGACCAGCTTGAATACATCTCTGATGCTGACGGCGTGACAAAGGATTTTTCGTATCCGAAGCGCTTTTTGCAGAAGGATGAAATAGTTGTCTTACTGCGTGATGCTGACGGCGTGGACACCCCACAAATCCTGAACACGCACTACACGATTGCTGGATCATCTTGGCCGAGCGGCGGAACTATTTCGTTCATCACAGCGCCACAGGCTCCGAATAAGGTCGTGCGCTATCGCATGACGCAAGCCAAGCAGACCGTGGATCTGGAGAACAACCAGAGAAACGATGCGCCGAGTGTCGAGACGCAGCTTGATCGACTGACCATGGCGATCCAAGATCGGGGCGCGCGCACCGATGCGGCATGGTACGGGCTTCTCGCAGAAATCATTGCGAGGAAGGCGGGTGACGCAGCATTGAACGGGCGCGTCGATCAAGAAATCACTGATCGCAAAAATGGTGACAACGCTCTGGCATCCTTGATTGGACAGAGCCTGATCGGTTCTGACCATTTCTTTGAAACGCAGCTGGCTCTTTCCTTTGCCATCGTATCACCTCTTTTCAAGATGGTTGGCCTAGGTGGGTATTCCGTGGCGGGTGATGCGCCGCTTCACATGATGGTGCGTGTGGCGTCCGAACCATCTCATCCCGGCAAACGCCGCTCTCTTGACCGATTTATGCCAGATGGCTCGATTAGCCTTTCAAACGGCGGTTGGTGGGAGCTCGTGAATTTTAATGTGACCGTCGAAATGTTTGGCGCGAAAGGGAACGGCATTGCCGATGACGCTCCGTCATTTCGGGCTTGTCGCGACTATATGGTCGCTATGGGCGGTGGCACGATTTTTGCCCCCCGCAGCCTATATTCGTTCAAGTCCGTTGAAATGGCTACTTACTACGAACTACGTTCTAGTCTCCCTCCAGTCGTTAGCATTATGCCTGTATTCATAATGTTGCCCGCAGGGATAAGCATCAAGGGCGGCGGCAAAAATCACACCAAGTTCAAAATGGAACACGTTAGTTCCGTAAATTTTGGCATATTCCCTCGCGACTACTCAAACGGGGTCATCAGCGACTTCGAACTTGAGGGGCCCGGCACATCTGTCGGCAACTTCCACGGAATTTTCTTTGGGCCTGAGACTAATTACAATAGTATTTCAGAGAATATAACTCTTGAAAATTTATTTATTCACGATGTTTCCAGCTACGGCGTTGGGCAAAACATGCAGCTAGATAAGGTGCGTATGCTCAACATTGACTGCCAAGATACAGGCGCTGATGGTATCGACTGGAAGGTGCACGGCCCTTATATCCAATCGCCTGTGCCAGTGGCGCGCGGCGTCTTCATGGATAATATTACTGTTCGCCGGTTTGGACAGAGAGCTGGTGCAGGAACTCCCTCTGGGATCGGTATTCGCGGCGCAGCTAATCTAAATAATATCGCAGTATATGAGATACCTAACGACATGCCGGGTATTGACTTTGTACCTGGGGTAGCTGTCGCAGCCCGGTTGGATTTTCGGCAGGCATCCGCTATGTCCACACTTAATAACTGGTATTGCGAGGGTGCTAATCCGAAAGGTACGGCTATTGCTGTTCGCTCGTGGTCTACGTTTGCAGTCAACATAGGTCAAGGTACAGCGAAATGGGCTGAAGTCACGGCAATCCCAGGCTCAGTAACCCCTTATGCTTTCGATGATGGTAGTCATTTCCATGACATTGTTTGTATCCCTGCCCATGGTAGATATGGGTTTAGGACTACAGATTCCGGAACCTCGTTCGCGAACTGTCGCGTGATGGCTGACAAGGTTTATTTTGATGCACAGCGTAATAACTTAACGGCGGGACAAACCGTTTTCGGCCTTGGACACGTTGGTGGAGCATCAACTTCAAACAGTGCTGCTCGATACGTAGTTAAAAACGGAGTGACGCTCACTGAAACGACTGACTACACGTGGGGGATGAATAGTGTAACTCTTGCTGTTCCCGTTCTGGCAACCGACACAATTATGGTGGTTTTCGCACCTTTCCGTTCTGTTCAAATAGAGGCTTTGTACTGTTCTGCTAAGGTTAGGATTGATAGGTGGTCTCCTAATTGGACCGCAGGAAGCCAAGCGCAGGTAGATACTTCAAATGTGGAAGTTATGTGGGACGGTCATCCCGGTATAACTCGCATCAGTTCCGGGGCAGTTGCCGGAATAGCTGCATCGTCTGGCGTTTCAGGCGGGAACCAGCCATTGCGGCTTGCGGGCGCTGGCTCTGGCTTGGTTGAGGTAGACAAGCCACGCTTCGTGAACCTCCCCACCTCAGCACCCGGAACAACTGGCCAGTTGTGGAATGACGGAGGGATCGTGAAAGTCGTCAGCTAGACGATCCGTCAAGTTCCAGAAGATGAATGAGGTGTCTTAAAGGCGCAGATCTGCCGCTCGGAGGCTGGTCCCGATATTTACCAGCCTGAACTTCAAGAAGGTGATACAACTGGTTCACCCATTCTTCCCTATTGAGAACGCCAGCTTCGATAAGCATTTCTGATAGTTGCGCAGTGATGGCGGTGTATGCCGCCATCATTTCAGCTACCTCTTTTTTTGTAAAAGTATCCGACATTATTCTGTCTACACCATCGATTGAAGTCGGCTTCTTATAACGGTAGCCGCGGTTGATACGTGTCGCTCGTTCCAGAGATAGTTGGTAGCGTTTGAAATAACTCGCATTGCTCCCTCCCGATCATTGTTGATGGAGCGAAGCGTATCGGCCCAATTATGATCTTCCGTGACGAAAGCGCAATTGTAATTCGTAGCAGTATCCCGATAAGAAATAACATTCGAAACGACAGGGACAATACCCATTGCCGTATAGTCAAGTATCTTTAGATCGGACTTACAGTCATTAAATTTGTTGCTGACAAGAGGGGCTAAACCAACATCGAAACGATTGTTCTTCATCATCCATCTAACAAAGCGGGGATACGAACCGTATCCCGCTGGTACCGCTAGACTCGAGAGCCAAGAACGGTTGGGTAGCCGTCGAACGGCGCCTATCACGGTTAGATCGAACGCGCCTGGAGCAACTTCATTCAATTCGTCTAACTGGTTAAGTATGAGGTTGAAATCTTCGTCATGGGTGGTCGTTCCCATATAGACCATTCGCATAACCGGGTTAGTGAATGGCGTATACGAGTGACGATAATTTCTCCAGAAGCGCGGATCCAGACAATTTTCAACGATCACCGGATTTGAGCTTACCTCGCTGTAAGCATCGGCTAGATGCTGTGTCGAGAACCAATTCTCACGGCTGTTAGCTATCAGCTTATTGAGAGCATCGTTCTTTGGCTGATAAACAGCGAACTCTGGGTGCGTTTCGTCTATCAGAATGAATCCATCGTCCACGTCCGTAACGAGTGCTGTGTTATTCTCATCGGCCAGATCAATAATGCGCTCCGCCAACTCAGATGAACCGACCGAGGCTCGTTGAACAATTACAGCGTCGTATCCGCCAATATCCTCCGATTGATCAGGACGAAGACAGGTGACTTCGAACTGATTGGCATTTGTTTCAGAAGTGAGAGGGGCGAGAAGGCGGAGATAGAGGGAGCTTTGAAAGTGCTTTCCATTCCATGGCGCGATAGTCGCCACCTTTACTGGTGCATGCTGATGAATAAATGGCTGAGCTAAGGCTTCTTCAGGTGTTTGAATGCCCACATGCTCTAGAACATCGCGGATAATTGTTTTCGCACGAACATCAAAATTGTGATGTTCACGAACAAACTTTCCGGCATCCGCGAGCAGTCTAGTCTGACGGGCAGTCCTCTTTTTAAATGCATTCGACAATTCATCTTGGCTCGTCACCTGAATGACGGCATCTCCGAAGATCGAAGCCAAAGAAGGGACTGCATCAGAAATAACTGTCGTGTTGCAAGCTACGCAATCGAATAACCTGTTTGAGAGAAGACCATATTCGCGCATCGACTCCCAATGATCATTCAACACAAAATTGGCCGAAGCGTAATAAATCCCAAGGTCTTCATTGTTTATATTGGCTCCCTTGATCAATTCAGCCGGGATGTAATCATCCCAAAGGGTTCCGTAGACATCCGGGGAATTTCCAGATTCAATAGACCATCGGACAATATCTCGATAAACGCGACGAGAGTTCCCTACAAATAAGATGTTGTGGATCAGATTGGCGCTTTTGAGGTCCGGATGGAAGCGCTCAATATCGGTTGCCTGATATAGTGTCTTTACAGTCGAGGTCGATATTTCTTTAAGAAGTGATGTGAAGCTTTGCGAAGCAGTGTAAACAATATCGTATTTGTCAAACTCGTCGTAATCGACTTGATCAGGATGACTGATGTTCCACATTACATTGATTGCGGCAGGTTGAGGCTCAAACTGCGACAACCCGCGAAGGACAATCACCACGTGATCGGATTGATCGAACCGACGATCTGGCCAATCATCCAGAAAGTCTATTCGTGGTGTATGGCCAAGCGCGGCAAAGCTTTTCGATAGAGACGTGGCAAAGTGAAAGTCTCCCCATTGTGCTGCCTTGGCTCTTGGGGCTGGTATCTTAATAGCTATTTGGAGGGCGATAGCCTTATATATCTGATTATCGGGAATAGGCTTCGGTTGGCTGTGACGCGCCCTTACGATAGCGCGATAGATGTTTGGCTGGGTAACAGAGATGCGGCTTGTGTCCGACATGTCATGGACATATTCGCATCCGACAAACGGAGCATAGATAACCTTCTGCCCGATGGTCTGTTGCAGAATGAAGTCCCAATCGACCGTACGCTTAAGCTTCGGATCAAATCTTATGTCAGTTTTTGGGGTTCGACGGTAGAAATAGACGTTGAGGTCGATGTAGTTTCCTTTGCGGCATTTTTCACGATCAAAGGATTCACCTCGCGTAAATAAATTGCGCCCGCTTGCATCGACAGCAACCAGTCCGCTATACGCAATATCGACTTTTTCACTCAAGCAAACACATATCATGTAGCGAAGATAATCCTTCGTCCACCGATTATCGCTGTCTAGAAATGCTATGAAATCGCCACATGCAGCATCGAGTCCCGCGTTCCGCGTTATGCTTACATGAGACTTCTTTAGGTTTATTAGTTTTATACGTGAGTCAAATCCATATTGTGATTTTATTTTTTTTGCAGTGTCGTCTGTGCTTCCGTCATTGCAAATGAGAACTTCAAAATTTTGGTGCGTTTGGTTGAGTATGGAATCAATTGCATGGCATACGGTCGATGCTCTATTATAAGTAGGAATAATAATTGAAACCTTTAGCGAAGAAACCTTAGCAAAGTTTCTCTCGTAGAATGTTTCAAGAGAATCAACGTATTCATTATTCGTAACCTGATCAATTGCTTGATCAGTTGAAATAGGGGGAACTATAGGTAGTGGCTGAAGGACAGGAACGGGCCTATTCACGGACCTACGTTCGGCGCGTCCATGTCGAATATAATGGAGAAGTGGGTTTTGCCCCGATGCTGCAACATCAGGGTTAATCGCTAGGTAGTTGTGTCCGTCAAACAACTCACTTGGTCGACGGCCTTCCCTCCAACCGTAGCGAACATAGTGAGAAGCAGGGTCAAGATTGGCCGCGCGGACATCTGGATTTCTCTCCAGATAATACGGTCCATCGAAAAGATGAGAGGTTCGTATCTCTCTAATATCCTTCCATTCCCGCAGCCTCGTAACGGTGCTGCGAAGTATGGATAGATGAGATTTAATATGGCTGATCATTGAAGAATTCGCCCCGCTCGAAAAAAAATGCGTCAATTTTAGGGCTGTCTTAACAGCAAAAAGTTACCAGTCAATGATCCGTTCGGATACCCAACTGCCCCAAGCCCCCTAAGGAAAAGCAGTTTGCTCAGCATTGAAGCAACAATGTAACATTCGCCAAGAAAAATTCCCGGTCGCTCGCAGGCGCAGGGGTAGCTAGCTTCTTCGGCTCATAACAAATGTCAAAAGAGCCAGTCCGCCCACAGCGGCAACGCCGACCGCCGCAATCATCAAGAGAACATTAAACCAGACCATAGCCGTCCCCACGTTCATGACGCGGGCTAATTAATCCAAACGCACCTATCAATGCAAGCCGCCCACAGAGGCGGCTTTTTCTTTGCCGAAAGGAAACCACCTTGGATATGCACCTTGGCGATACCCGCCTCTTGATTGAGGCTGGTCGAAAGCATGGCCTATTGCGAAACGAAATGGCGTATGTGTTGGCCACGGCGTTTCATGAGACGGCGCACACGATGAAACCGATCATCGAAAAGGGCGGGGAGAAGTATCTCCGTTCAAAGAAGTACTGGCCATTCTTCGGGCGCGGTTACGTGCAAATCACCTGGCGCGATAATTACGAACGGGCTGGCAGAATTCTGGGGGTTGACTTCGTTTCGAAGCCTGAGCTTCTCCTGAGGCCGGAGTATGCCGCACCGATCATCATTGCAGGCATGGCCGAGGGCTGGTTCACCGGCAAGAAGCTTTCCGATTACATCACCTTGCAGAAATCGGACTTCAAGAACGCTCGCCGGATCGTGAACAAGATGGATCGAGCCGAACTGATCGCCGGATATGCGAGAGACTATGACAAGGCGCTTCTGGCCGAAGGCTATGGCGTCGAACAGGTCGTGACTGCTCCCGCCGCAGATGTGGTCCCGGCGCCGGTCGAGGAAAAGCCAATCTCCAAATCCTCGCGCTTCTGGACGTGGTTCGGATCGGGCGGCGGTGCCGCTGTGATGCCGTTTGTCGACTGGAAAGTGCAGTTGGTCATTGTGGCGGCGATTATTCTCGTTGCTGGCTATGCGATTTTCACGATGCCGCAGGCGAGGGCCAAGCTTGAAAAGCTGGTTGATACGATATGACGGGTTTAATCGCACTCATCCAAAACTGGCTGAAGTTCTCAATCGCTGCCCTTGTGGCGGCGTTTTTGCTGGTTGGGGGCGGGTATTTCTATGGAAATGCAAAAGCGCGTCACGAGGCTGCTTTGGCGGCGGCAGAAGCGACGGCGAAAGCCATTCAAAAACGGGCGGTGATTGATGAGAAAATCAGCAACATGGATGCTTATAAGCTGTGTCTTGATCTTGGCGGGCTGCAGTCAGACTGCGAGCAATTGCGCGGGATGGAAACGGATCGGCCTTAAGCCGGGAACAGCATTGTTCCTAGCTCAGAACGATCTCCCAGCCGGTCGCGATATCGCGGGCCATAACGCATACGGAAAGTCTGCGGGGTGCTGGAAGTGACCACTCCCGTGCAAGACACACGCGACCGCGTTATCCGCCTTGAGGAACGACTGAAAGCGTTCGAAGAAAAGTTCGATGAGCAGTCGAACAAGATCGATGAGATGTATGAACTGCTCACGAAAGCGAAGGGCGCGAAGCTTGCCCTTATCCTGATCGCCGCACTGGCAGGCGCAATCACAACAAAAGTCATTCCCTTCATAAGCCAGTTCTGGCCGAAATAAACTATGCCCGGTAAAAGTGCCGGAGGTAAAAAGAAACCCCGCCGAAGCGGGGAAGTCTGTAGCGACCTGTAGCAGTCTGTAGCCGATGTAGGCTATGGATTGCGATATGTTTTCCCAGATGGGTATCCCTTAATCGTTCCCACGGATGGATCGACTATTTTTTCGATATCGTCTTGCAAGCTTTGGGTGCGGATCATTGCGAAGATACGTATTTCAGCATTCGGGCAGACGGATCGTAGCAATTCCGCACAAGCGAAACTTGTTACCCCTTTGGTGAGCACATCGTCCACGACTGTAATCTTGTCCGGTACGAAAAATGGGTTTTCCGCTTTGATACTTTCCATGTGGGCTGGAATAAGTGGCCGCTCCTCAGCCAGTGACGCTGAAGATTTCTGCACAGCCTTCACCCTCTTTAGGAGCGTTTGAGTTTCCAATCCAAATCCATGATCGCGCAACACATCGCAAATGACCTTTGCGGGCCAAAGCGCCCCCTCTGGGAGCGGGGCAGAACGCGGTACAGGGACAAAAGTCACATCAGCTCCAAGAAATGGCCGAAGGATGTCAGATTTCTGGTCTAACAGATGTGGGATAGCTGAGGCGATAATATCGATCCGACCAGCCTTTATGGCTCCACAGGTTCCGCGAGATTGTTTCGATATATCTGAGTTACCACGCGGAGAGTAATTTGAAAAAGTCCCATAATCATAACTAGAAGGCACGAACGCCCCCGGCCGTATAATGCGGGATATCAAGAAGAACATCTGCCAAGTGATCGCGACGCAACACTTGTGCCCCATACTCTATGAGTTGCTTCGGCCATGTTAGGCTTGGGTTTGCGGCAACGTTTTCCAGAAGATAGAGATTGCGGCCAAGCCGGATTGCCTCCCATCCTTGATGGCGTGTCCCGCTTTTTTCGCTTGCCTCGATAACGATGGTCGCATCACATATAAGCGCCATTGTTCTGTTACGGCGCGGAAAATTCTCACTCTTGCTGGGGTAGCCTTCCGGGAATTGTGAAATTGCAAGGTGATTACGTTTGATTTCTTCGAGAAGCCTAGAGTTCTTAGCTGGGTACGCCTTCGACAGAGGCGTACCAAGAACTGCAATGGTACGCCCGCCTTCTTCGATTGCTGTTCTGTGCGCAACCGTGTCTATCCCCTCGGCTAGACCACTTACTACGACAATACCTTGCTGAACCAAAGCGCGTGTTACAGCCTGCGCTCGCCTAATGCCATCCGAAGTTGCTTTTCTAGAACCAACAATGGCTACCCGTGATCCTTCGGTCAAAAGAGATGTATCGCCTGCCGTGTATAACACATCCGGGGCGTTCTTTTCCTCGATAGGGCCTAATGGTCCAAGGGCTTCTCTGGTTCTTAGTTCTGCGTACATCTTCATCTTGCGGCGGCGCGCTTGTGCTGTCGCTTCCTTATCTCAGCTTATCATAGGAAAATCTACAGGGGAACTATGCATGATAGGTAGCCCACTGCCTTTGATATCTGTTCAGAGCACCCCAAATCTCAAAGCGTGGTCCTTCACGGGGTATCGATGCCGGTAACGCCAAGTGCTACGGCGAGATGACTATTATGGCCCCAAATAGCTCAACCGCTACTGTGTCTCATCAGGATATATCCGCCGCCATCCGCGACCTCCAGCCGATCAGGCGAGGGAGTGAGATATTCATCACGCTCAACGGCGAGGAAGTGAAGCTCTCACCGATGCAGGCGCAGCTTATAATGAGGGCGTGGGTCGAAGTGGTTGGGGGCGCCTTTGCGGCTATTGACACAAAATATAGAGAATGATTCTGCGGTGGAAAGAAACCAACCGAGAACGGCATCTGTAAACCGCCGTTAAATCTGTAAACTGAAATTCAATAGGTGGTAGCTAACCTATTGATTTAATGGTCGGAGCGGCGGGATTCGAACCCACGACCCCTTGACCCCCAGTCAAGTGCGCTACCGGGCTGCGCTACGCTCCGAGCCGGGGAAAGCCTTAGAATATAAAGGATTTTCCCGCAAGCTCTAAAAACCTCAAAAAAGAACAAAATGCACACAGATGCACGGCTCAGGACAATTCAGCACCAAAAGTCCCACGGAAATCCCCACGGAGTTTCTCGTTCTGTTCTCCTGCCTTTGACATCATTCCGCCTTCCGTTCTTTCGGCTTGATCGATGATTCGTCGCCAGCCGGTTTCATGGCGTCCATGGCGGAACGAATATCCTCCACCATGGCGTGGGCATACTTGGTTGTCGTCTTGATATCCGAGTGGCCGAGCAGTTTTTGAACAACCTTCAGATTGCTCGCGCGCAAGGCGCGGGTAGCTGCCGTGTGTCGCGTGTCATGGAAGCGGAAGTTCTTTACGCCCGCATCAGCTATCGCTCGGCGCATGGCTGATTTCAAACCGGACTCCGTGAGCGGATATCGTTGCCCGCGAATAAGCCCCGGCTTCTTCAATGTCCGCTTTGCCACAAAGGTGAACACCTTTGCCTCGTGGTGGTTGCGCTCTCCCCAGAGTAGTTCGAAAACTGCCGATGACATTGGGATGATGCGCTCTTTCTTTCCCTTTCCTAAAACCGTGAATGTCCTGCCGAAGAAATCAATTTTGTCCCAAGTGAGGCCAAGTATCTCCATTCTTCGGCACCCCGTTAGGAACGCGAAGCGGACGGCTACATCATAACCACGCTCAAGCTTGCTCATGATTTGGGCTTCCTCGACGTGTGAAGCCTCACGAATGCGCTCACCATCTTCTTTCAGCAGGTGTTCCGACCAGTCGATAGGATTGGTTTTGACGCGCCAGACGTTCGCAGCCCGGAGCAGGATTTCTCGCAAAGGCTGCGTCATTGTACGGTTGACAGTAGCTGGCGATATCTTTTGCGGGGTTTTCCTGTTCGGAACCAGTTCGTTCCGGCGCTTTGCTACAAGCTCAGCCACGGTTCGATCTGTGATCTTGCTTAGGCGCGTCCTCCGCCCGATAGCACTACTCAACCAGTCCAACGTCCAGAGCGTATTATCCGAGTTGGCGTGGTGTTGCCCGACCTCGTGCCAGTATTTGGAAGCCGCGACTTCAAATGTCGGATCGTCCGCACTGAAAGAGGCCTCTTCTGCTAATTTAAGTTCAGCCTCTTTCTTCTTAGCCTTTTCTACCTGGCGCGCTTCTCGCTCCGACTTTTTGCCAGTGTTGCCCGAAAATCTACGACCGCGTATCTGGAACTCGTAGGTGTACGTTCCGTCCTTGCTGTCTTTTCGGATATAGACTGACATTCTGTTTTCTTCCGTTGGTTCTTAAACGCCTCGATATCTACAGGGTCGTAGCGGCGAATTTTCCGCGCTCCTCGACCGATGTTAATGAACGGCAGTTCGCCATCGTCTGTCAAATAGATCAGCTGTCGATGGGATATCGAAAGCGCCTCCGCTGCCTGCTCTGGTGTAAGAAGGCTCATTTTCGCACCTCCTGAAAGATGTGATTTGTTCTCTGATTGTTCACGGTATAAGACAGCCAGCCTTGGAGGCTGTCATGCGGATTTTCAGCACGAACGCGACATTGGGAGATTGCCTGCGATGCGGTGAGATCATCACGGCGCACTGTTATTCGTGCGGGCGATTTGCCGAACTTGATATTCAAGCACTGGCGGATACGCTTGGTCCTGCGCACGGTGCGATGTTTAACGATCTCGCTCCCAAGCTGAAATGCTCGGCCTGTAATGGCAAGCGCCTGCAACTGCTGTATTCCAACATCTGCACAAGACGCGCAGGTATTGGCGGCAACAACTGGGGCGGTACGTGACATCCTCACTCCCTTTCCCGCAGTGCGGCGCGGCCAGCTTCGGTGATCGCGCATGATGCAGTCAGACCAGCATTAAGCATCGCAAAATGCTCGTCTGCGGTTATGGACACCGTTTTATAACCGATGGTTTCTCCGGTCGCATCGCGCTTAATTTTTTTGGCTTGCATAACGGTCCAGTTTTCAGGTGGCCCAAAGCAATCAACGATTTTCCCGTTTGAACGAGATTTCCATGCGAATATTTCTGGTTCCTCGCATAGAAGGGATAGCATGCGTTTTTGGTTGCGCGTCAGCTTAGCCATGGTCCCCGCCTTTCAGGGCTTGGCGACCGGCGAAAGTGATCACATACCCTTTACCTGTCCACTTAACTAAGTTGTGCCGCATAAAAAGTAGCAAATCATCGTCGGCTTTATGGGGAGGAACGAACGGCCAAATTGGCTCTGAACTGTTCTTGCATGAAGATAAATCCCATCGTTGTTGCTCTGTCAGCTTCATTCGCTCTGCTCCGCAATAGCCTTGAGACCTTTTGGCGTGATGACATATCCGGCACCGGTCCAGCGAACCAATTCATGAAACAGGTATATGCGCAGATCGCCATCGGCGGTTTCGGGAGGGCAATTGTGCCACAACGGTTTTATGCTGCGCGCACATGCCTTTAATTCGGATTTCTGATGCCCGTTCAATTCAGCCATCGCTCTGCTCCCCAAGTGCGGATGCGGCGAGGAATGCGGCATAACCGGCAAAATCGAAGATGCCATGTTTCTGCGCATTGTCGTATGCGATCACCATTTCGGCTTTCGGTTCCCGTAGAGCGGCGAGGAAGCCTGCACACAACTTCTTGGCTACATCTTCATAGTCGAAGCCGCGCGCGCCTTCTGGAAACTCGTCGGACAGGAGCGTTGCAATGTCGTTGAGAAGTTCCTTACTCGGCATGGTTGGCCTCCTGAAGAATGGCTTCCCGGTCCATAACAATTGTATTGCGACAGTTTGCTATCGCCGCCTTGACGATTTCCTCAATCTGGTAGCGGGCAAAATCGTTGATTACATCAGTAGCCTCGGTGGCCCCTACGCAACTGCCCGCAAAGAGTGGTCGAAAATAGAGCGAGAAGCCATCCTTATCTGATCCGCTAAGCGTCGATCCGTACTGTTCCAGCCATTCCAGTGCTTTTTTATATCTGGCAATGCGATTGGCGGCTTCTGTGATCCGTGAGGTGTTCATAGCTTGCTGGCCTCCTTTGCGCGCAAGAGGGCGATCAGAAGCGAAACGGCTGGCAACTTGTGATAGCCGTATTGCTCCAGTTCGGCGGGATATGGCTGGACCGAAGGCCAAACGTTGCCTTGGAACTCCATGGCGTCTTCACCGTCATCGCCTTGCGTGATGCCCCAGTACCACCCCGGCAACACCCTCTCTGCCAGCGCGATAGCGGCGTCTATAGAGGCGGTGTAGTGCCTGGTTTCCGTGTAGCCGACTGGTTCTGGGTAGTCCGTCATCGGGCCTGACAATGGGTATATATCCACCAGAAGACCGAAAGCGCGATCAATCTCCGCATCCACTTCCCTGTCAGGCGCGTCTAGCTTGGAGAGACGGGGAATGAGGTCGGTCATGTGTTTTTTCCCTTCGCGGGTGAACTTTATTGCCCTTCGATAGATTTCTCCTTCAGACAATCGGCTGTCCGAAAGATACTTCTTCCACCGCTTCAGAAGACGGTTGGACTTTTTTCTATTGCTGGTGCTCATGACGGCTTCCCTCCCAGCACGGCGCGGGCGTGTTCTACAGCGTCATCGGCACCATGTTTTCCTGACTTAATTATCCATGGGCCGTATTCGCTTGGGTCACTGAACCACGAAACTAAATCACCCAGAGCTTCGCGCATTACCGCCAGTTGGGCTTTTAGATCGGCAATTTGTGCTAGTGCGCGACCTTCCGATGCCTCGGCTCGACCGCGCTTGGCAAACTCTTCGGACCATTCTGACCGCTCCGCTTCCAACTCCTTAATCCGCGCTGCTTGCGCCGCGTTGTCGGCTCGCAGCTTCACAAGCTCCTCACAAGCAAAGTCCATCAGGGCGTAGGCTTCCGGCTGATATCCGGTAATGCCCGCGCCGATGATCTTCATCCACTTATCAAGGTCGCCTTCAAACCGAAGTCGCTCTTTTTCTGCCGCTCTTGCCCGTTCCGCCGCCAATAACTCCTCAGCCTGATCGGCGCGAACATATGCGCCACCGCCCATTTCAACGATGCCGTTGCCAAAGATGCTCAGATCATACCGCACCAGTCCCGTATCTGTAGTGGCAGGCGCGGGGCGGGCCGCGATGAACGTTGCTTGCTTTTCTGGCCCACAATGGGCAACACACTTCTGTGCTTTCTCGAAAGGCAGCACCCACGCATCGGGTTTGCCTGCCCACGTGTAACCATGGCCGTTTGTGCGCCATACGCCATTCTCGGTCTGGATATGGACCATCCGGCCAGCCCACGACTTGGCGCGCTTGCTGTCGGGCCAACGGCGCAGGTACTTTTGCGTGATGCGATCAGCTTCCAGTTCACTCGCCATGACGGTCGCCTCCTGATGGGAATGGGGCGTTCACGGTTTTCTCGATGAGCTTCCGGTTGTTGTCTGGCGTGACGTACATGCGCTTACCAGAGATCACCGCGTTGTTTTCGGTAACGGTCAACTCTTGACCATTCGTGTTTTTGATCACGGTGCCGGGTGCGCATACGTGAATTTCGTAGCCGAAGTGCATCATTCCGCGCCCTCCGAAGCTGGTGCAGAGGGGAGAGCGGGTAGATAGTAGCCAAACGCGTTTATGAATTTGTCGGCGTCCTCAACGAACCATTCCCAACGTTGGTTTCCATGCACGGTCTTTGCATGAGGATCACCCACAGATTGGTAGGCCATGGCCTTTGCGATAAGTTCGCGCATCGGCCACTTCTCCCCATCCCCCTCGACCTTACCGGCGCCGGCATGGTCCGGGGAGGATAGGGCGCGGATGAGGATCCGATGCGCAGCATTCACCTGCCCGTAATCAAGCTGTTGCTCGGCTTGTTCCAGCGCCTTCCTCGCCTCTGCAAGGGCTGCTTCGGCGTCAATGCGAGATTCATCGGCGTCAACGTATCGCTGATGCACCGCCGCCAGTTCAGCCTCTTGGGCTTCGAGGGCGGTGGCTGCTTTCTGCGCAGCATGGAGAACATCGAACAACTTTTTCGCCAGATCGTTGCTGACGGTGATGTTCACTGACACGCAAGCGCGGGTGTTGTCGTCGTGCGACATGGATCGCAGCGTATCCACCAGCCCGCCTACTTCGGCGGTGTTGCGGTCTTTGGGCGAAAGCTGCGCCCCTTGCACGGGGAGGAAGGGGAGAGCAGCGGTGAGGGCGGCGGTCATCACTTCTTCGGCGTTGTCGTATTTCTCGCCAAACAATCCGGCGACCCAATTCACACCTTCGTCAACGGCCTCAACTGCTGCCTTCACGGCTTCTTCCGGTAGGGTGGTCATGGCTGGACCTCCGTGCTCGCGTAAATGCGGCGTTTCCATTCGGGGAGGGGCTTGGAAAGGCGCTTCGGCTCTTTGATGGTTTTCGCCAGCTTGGAAGAAGGCTTGATCGCGCCGTTGTTCTTATCCCGCTGGCGGTCGGCCTTGCGGGTGCGGCGAATATCGTCTGCCGTCTTTTCAGCATGGCACCGCTGGCAAAGAACCTGAGCATTAGCCAATACGGGCTCGCCGCCGAGAACATCGGGCAAAATGTGGTCTACTTCTGCCTCGCCTTTTTTCAGAGCGGCCTTGCATTTCTCGCAGTGACCGGCAGCGCGTTCGATAGCAGCGGTTCGTATCTTCCGGGAAAACTCACGCCTTGCCATCACTGAGCCCCCAATTCGTTCGGGTGCTTCGGATAGGGCATCCATGCGATAGGCTCTTCACCTGTGGCGAGGAAGTTCCAGCGGTCCAATGTATTTAACCAAACGGTGGTCAGAACCTTCCCGCACTTGGTTGCTGCAAGAACCTTGGTCCCGTTTTTCGGGGCCTGTGTAATGTCGAAGTTCCACTTGTCCGCCATGTCACATCCTCGAAAAGTCTGTGCGGGCAAGGTCGCGGCCTAATTCTTCCGCAAGCTGCTCGCTACGGATGCGCTCGATATGGCGAGCATAATGGCTGTGTTTTTTCTTCTGGCGTTTTGCCTTGTTCATTTTTTCAGTCGCGATTGCGATTTCTGCTTCGTAATCACGTGATGGAACTGGCGAGAAGAATGAACGGATAGCTTTGATGATATATGCGATGATCATGCTGCTTGCTCCTGCGTGAAGCCGTAGCGGCGTGTGTCTGTGAGAGGGATGTTGTGGGTGGCGCACCAAGCCAGCGCGTATTCGATCAGGGACGTGGCCCGACGAACCGACATGCGAGAGGTGCTTTCACGGACATTGACGAACTCGCCTTCGAGGCCGGGAATAATCTCGACTTCGCCTTTCGTGGCGACCGTATGCCCAGATACAAGAAGCACTTTCCATTCTTCCAAAGTGCGCGGCCTGCCCATGTAGACGTATTTGGAACGGGCAATATCCGAACAGATTGCATGGAACATCGCGTTCTGATCGCTGCTACGGGTAGGCGGTGCAAAGGTAGCGGTGAAGCCGTCAGGGGCCGCAAAGAGTGCCTGCACAGCGTTCTGCCGAACCTTTGGGCTGATGAGAATGAAGCGCTGCTTTTCCATGGCTCACCCCGCATTTGCAGGGTGAGTATTGAGCATTGCGCGTAGGACGCGGGCGACCTGATGCTTGCGAAGATCGAAGGCACGTTGAAGCGCTTCTTCATCGTCGGTCAAAGTGGCTTCGACGTCGAAACCATCCCAGATTTCTACGATTTCATCTTCGGTCTTACCCGTCGCCATGGCGTCGTCTAATTCAGACAGGAACGCCTCAAGGTCGAATGCTTCACCATCGTTGATGATTTCGGCATCTTCGATGTTTTCCTGTTTCGGTGCCGCAATGGCAGGAGATGGTGGGGAAGGTGGGCTTGGTGGCGAAGGAGGATTGACGTTGATGGCCTCATGCTGTGCCGGAATGTCCTGCTCTTCTTCCGCTATACCAAGGCCGCGAAGCACGTCCGCAAATCCGTCACGGAGAGCAAATGCACGGGCGCGCATTGCAAGCATACGCTTGGGATATTGCTGCCACGGACCTTGTTTCCCCCAGAGCGATGCTTTTTTCGCATCGGTGACGGAAAATGTTGCCCGGATCGGATCAGGCTCCCCCTTGCGTTTGACCTCACAGATGGCGACCATGTTGTCGCCTTCTCCGTCAATCCGCTCCTTGATCCACTCGCATCTGCCAGAGCCGCGAACCAAACCGATTGCACCGTCGCCCCAGATCGTCGGGCGACCGTTCACAACGGCGATCGATTGAAGCGCGGCCATTGGCGTCAACCCAACTTCCATTCCGTGCATGATGGCAACCATGGCCTTTTCGCCAGTGTCTAACCCTTTCGGGGCCATGCCTGCTTTCACAACGGCATTGGCAATGCGCCATGCCCCTTCAAAATCCTGCGGTACGATTGCACTAACCTTGCCGCCAGCATGGAGAGAAGGGAGGCGTTGCGGTTCATGTTGAGCTACAGCATTCATTACGCGGCCCTCTTTTCTTCCAAGCGTTCAACGCCAGCCAGCGACACACCGGCTCGAATGGCGCGGTTTGCCAACTGTTCGATGAACTGCTTGAACTCTGGGTGATCTTTTGCCAGCAAGTCTTTTGCGGCGGCTTCGTAATCTGTCACGCGAGCGGATACGAAAGTGCGAAGGCTGACCTTTGCGCCAGTGCGACCGGCTTGTGCATTCGTGGTTTGCGCAGCTTTCTCGCGTTCGGCAGCTTCGGCCTTCAACTGCTCAGCCTCGGCCAATGCAGCTTCATCGTTCACCTGTTCGGCTGCTCGTGCGCGTTCCTCAGCCTCACGGCGCAGACGGTCGGCCTCTTCCTGCTCTTTGCGGCGGCGCTCGTTTTCAATGCGCTGCTGCTCGATCAAGAATGCGTCCATATGGCGCTTTAGCTTCTTGGAAAGGTCCGCTGGTTCTTCCTTAAGGTCACGCCATTTGTCATCGACAGCGCGACCAGCATCCAAATGAGGCTGCTTTTCGACTTTGTGCAGATCGGTAGCTTTCTTCGCGATCCCGGAAAGACGTTTTGACCAGACTGCTGCTTTGTCGGCCTGCTCCTGAGTGGTGATAGGCGTTTTCAGAAATTCGTCGGCCATTTCCTTTTCGGCCTGAAATTCCAGTTTAAGCGCCTCATGTGGATCATCTGGGAGATTGTGGCCGATTGGTGCGACAGGTGCGTCATCATCCCAACCGCCGCCATCAACGGCCTTACGATACGCGGCCTCAGAAACCGGGAAGCGGCAAACCCATGACCATAGGTCAACAGGATCACCCATCTTGTCGCCAATCTTCGCCACAAGCTGGCCGTCCTGCTCCCATATTGCGACAGGGAGCCAAGGTCCGTCTTTGCCATTACGCTTGCGGTAAAAGCCGGGCTGTGCATCGCCTTCGTGAATTGGCAGGCTCTTTCCTACCTCCTGCGGATTAGCGAGTGCTGCATTCCAAAATTCATAGGAGGCCATCACATTCCCCTTTGTGCGTAATCGTTGATGATTTCTGCGGTGAGTTGGCGAGCGCCGCCAAAGCCGTAAATCTGGGCTGCTTCCTTGAAGGCGATGCGGAGTTGATGCTCGACAAAGCCTTCGGACTTGCAGAGAATGGAGCGCATGGCTTCCAGTTCGTGATTGGTTTCAGGCTGGTTCATTTCAGCACCCGATAGCCAGAGCCAGAAACGGCACGGCGAAAGCGAAAATTGAAAAGGCGAGAGCTTCGAGCGGTTCAAAGAACATCGACTTCACTCCTTGCGATTTCGGCCATTGTTTCCATGTGGCAGAGCATGAGAAATGCTGCTGCAACACTGGCAATGGCGACGGTGAAAAGGATTGCTACGAAGGTGTAGAGGGTCATCAAGCGGCCCTCTCGCTAAGCTGAGCAATGACGCGGCGAGCTGCGACTATTGCGTTGTTCGTGAGCTGTCGCTGCCAAGCGCCCTGACTTGGTGCCCATTTGAACGCTGCACCTTTGAGGATTGCCCGTTCCGCTTCGGTTGGCTTGTCTGGGAAAATGAACTGAACACGGTCAATGTCGAAGTTTTCGACTACTTTGAAACCGTCAAATTCATTGACCTTTTGACCAGTCTTCGCGCCTTCTGGCTTTGGTGGCGCGACATAGCCCACCATATTGACGGCTTTGATTGCCGCTTTTTTGGCTTTCTCCAGCCATTCCAGATAGGCCCCGATTTTCTTGTGCTCAGCGTCCATAGCTTTACGGTTACGCTCAACAGGGAACCGCGCCGGGCCGGTGATCATTGGGGAGGCAGTGCGGCTCTTTGCGGCCCACAGTGTATTTTCCCAATGGATGTAACGAAGGCGATAACGCTCCACTTGCACAACAGCCTCGGCCATCTTCTCCGGCGTTGTCGCATAAGCCTCAAGCATTTCAGCGAAAGCCATCACATCTTTGATGTAACCGGCGATATCGGCGTCGGCGCGCTTTTCAGGCGTAAAGCTTGTAAGGCGATATGCGTCAATCCCACGTTCTCGGTTGAGGTCAGAAGCAACAGGGGTGTGGATGAGTTCCATATCTTCTACCTCCACCGGCTGTCAGAGCCGATAAAACGGGCCCGCTCGTCTGTGATGAAAACTGGGTTGATCTGCGCATTCACGAACACATGAGCGCGCTTCAAGTGATGCGCGAACATGATGCGGCGATAACGGGCCGAAGCGTTCGGATGCTCTGCAAGCCATTCGCGATGATCAGCCCATGCGCGGGCCATTACACGGCTCTGGCGAGAGTAGGCGCGAACCGGCTTTTCTGCCTTTACGGTCAGGCCGATAAGCGTCTTTGCCACTTCATTGTAGGTTGTCTGTACTGAGGGATGCATGTAGCGCTCCGATCTCGTTTGTTTAGATCAATGTACGATAAACGCACATACCTTGCAATAGGGAATGTGCGAAAAAAGCACAAAAAATTTTTACACCCCGAATCGCCCCTTGTACGAAAATAAGACTCGACTCTTTCCGGCTGTTCTGGCTGAATGAGAACAGAAAGGGAACAAACGGAGAGGTGAAAGGGCATGGGGTGGGCGCTTAGGCAGCAGGAGTATCAATCGTTTTCGCTGCATATCCGCTGCGAGAACTGCATGGTTGAGACGGTGAGGGGGCTTACAGTGCCGGTCTGCACCGACATGCCAAGGGATGCCGATGAGCTATTGGAGAGCGCGCTTTTGAACGGAATGCCATTCCGGTGCGTGCACTGTCAGAGCGTTATCGGTCGCCTGTTTGATGTTACAGTAGGAGAAGTATGATGAAGCGTGAAGTTCTGGAATACATCATCGTTCCGCCATATGAGCGGGCTTCACAAGTGGCAGCGTCTGCCGAGCGCTTGAAGGATTATCTTTCGCGCCGGTTCCCCGGATATGGTTTTCGTATCGCTGATTTCGCGCCTGTAGGCGACGATGACGAATTTTGCGTGCTGCCTATAATGAATTTCCTGAACCCGGACGGTCGCTCTGTCATGTGCGAACCGCCGAGCAGATGGTTCATGGCTGATATTGCGCAGGCCTGCCGGGAGTTCGATTTCACCGGCAAGAAATTTGCCGCCTAGATCATTGACCCGCCAACAATGTTTTTGACCAATGCAATGACCCGGACAGTCTCGCCATTGTCTGGGTCATCGTTCTTTTCAATGATGATCGGTTTATGGCGGGGGTTTGTTGACCGAGGGTGAAACTCTGTCCTGTCAGGGAACATCTGGATTTCCTTGACGGACCATTCACGCATATGACCGCCATCCCGTTCACGTTCAACGACAACGGTCATACCATTGCGCAAAGGGACTTCCCGCTGAATGTCGTCGTAGGCTAAGGCAATTATGCGGTCGCCCGGAAGAATGGGACGAGGCTTCAGGTCATTCATTGAATCCCCAGCAACGTCGAACGCTATCATGCGGGCGTGCGGAAAGCGCTCATCACGATCTGCGGAGATTTCAGGGAACTCTTCTTGTGTAAATTCATCGACCTCTCGGAACGCGCCAGCATCGACCGTTCCGACAACCCGCACAACAGTCTGATTGCGTGCGGTTACCGGTACAGCTTCCGGGCCGGGGATAGGTGACCCCAGGTATTCCGCTATCTTTGGCAGTTCATGAACCTTGATCGACCGCGCACCTCTCAACAGTCGAGAGATTTGGGGATGAGCAATGCCGAGGTGATGGGCTAAGCCGCTCTGGGTTTTCCCATCGCCTTTGAGGCCTTCTCTGATCCAGTCGATATAGATTTGCTGCGAATTTTCCATGGTGGTTGATTTTCGCACAATCATTTCGACATTTGTTGTAGCGTTATCGTACATTGCCTCTTGCGTTGTCTGTGCGTTTATCGTACATTCATGGTCATGAGACACGAACCAGCTAACAAAATCATCAATGAATTTGGCGGTTTAACCGCAGTTGCGACGATTGTCGGCGTTTCTCCGCATTCGGTGATGCGCTGGCGCATGCCTAAGCAATCGGGCGGCACTGGCGGTGCAATACCGCACTGGCATGTTCCTGTTCTCCTTGCTGCCGCCAAAGAGCGGAAAATCAAGTTGCGCCCAGAGGACTTCGTTTCGTTCGAGGCTCCCAAGCGCTCCCGTTCTGTGAGGGCGTCGGTATGAGCCATTCCAGCGAACTTAAGAATATCTATGCCGCAGCTTATCCACTGATCGAGCAGCAGATTGAGCTTGCGGAGCAGGTAGCAGCCTTGCGTGATGCTGCTGCTGCCAAAGGCTTCGACTGGTCGCAGATTAAGGCCCTGCTCAAAGCGCAGATCATGGACGAGCGCGACGGCACGGGCGAGGGTAAGCGCGTCCAGAAGGTTGTAGAGAAGGCGGAGTTTGCTTGCGCCTATGCCGATATGCTGGGGCTGGCAAATATTAACGAGAAAAATTTTTCTTCCGCCCTTGATAGCGAGGGCGAATAAATGCCCGCGACCGTTTTCCCAACCCATGACGGAACATTTATTGCCTCTTGCCGTAAGACCGGCAGGAGCGCGAGCGGTCGCACGCATGAACACGCATTGCAGAATTTTCATTCGTTGGTGAACTCCTCCCACACTGACGAAGAAAGCCTCACCGCCTTCAATAAGCGCGGTGAGGCTCCCTTTTCGAGCGAGGGGCGGCGATGAGGAACAAGCCTCGCTC
>Ga0180222_1001333_pt1 | contig 26408 bp, 23 predicted proteins | sample eDN5th37CKraftOP_FD_151336 | JGI IMG/M metagenome (GOLD analysis project Ga0180222, IMG submission 151336) | Enriched Organic Plus compost microbial communities from Emeryville, California, USA - eDNA 5th pass 37_C Kraft OP (version 2) (version 2) ...
CATCTTCCGTTCGCGCGCGCGGATGGTATTCCGCCGCCACCCAACCGGCATAACCGAGGCGATCGAGCGCCCGGAAGATCGCGGGATAGCTTACCTCCCCCTCGTCCGGCTCATGTCGCGAGGGAACCGCCGCGATCTGCACATGACCGATCAGCGGAAGGTGGGCCTCGAAGCGCCGGATCAGGTCGCCGCCCATGATCTGCGCGTGATAGAAATCGAACTGAATGCGGATGTTGGATTTGCCCGTTTTCACGATGATGTCGGCCGCGTGCTCCACGCGGTTGAGAAAATAATTCGGGCGGTCGCGATTGTTGATCGGCTCGATCAACAGCGTGATGCCTTTCTCGGCCGCCCGATCCGCGGCGCGCATCAGATTGGCGATATAGGTGCGCTCCGCCGCCGGCCGCTCGTTCACCGGCACGAAGCCGGCGAGCACATGGATCGCGCGGCCACCGACCGCGGTGATGTAGTCCAGCGCCTGTGCAAAGAGCGCGTCGAAGTCTCGCTCGCGGTTCGGGACCGCGGCCAGTCCGAACTGCCCCTCGCCGCCCCGCTCGGTGTTGATCCCCAGCATTGCAAGACCATGCCGTTCGATCTGGTCCCGGAGGGCGGTGGCCGGAGTCGTATAGGGAAACTGGCCTTCGACGGCGCGAAAGCCGAAGGCCGCGGCCGCGGCGGGGCGCTCGACCAGCGGACGCTCGGAGAACAGATACGCGATATTGGCGGCAAAACGGGGCATTTGGCCTCGCAGGCGGAGGGAATCGGAGCCCCTTGTATCAAAGCTTCTCCCGGCTTCGCTGTGCACAATCCATGGTGACAGCGCCGGATTTTCCCGTCTTTGGCGATGCAGTGGGCAGCGGACACCCCTCGAAAATCGTCCCTTCTCCACATGGAGGCCAGACCGAAAAACACAACAAATCAAAGCCTTGATGGTTGTGGGCTAATGCCCACATTGAACCCCACAGGGCGAGTGGGACGTTTTGTGGTTGACTGCCTGTATACAAGGCGGTTCGATACCACAAAACAACAAGCTGTCTCAAAGGGTCGAGGAACAAGGCGAGGGCCGTGCGATGAACGCACAAGAGCTGCTGCAGGAAATCTCCGATTATTGCCGCCAGGCGGGGCTCGCTGAGTCCACGTTCGGACGGCGGGCCGTGAATGACGGCAAGCTCACGAGCCGGCTGCGCAACGGCGGGCGCATTACCACCGAGACGCTCGATCGCATTCGAACCTTCATGACCATTCACAATGGAAGAGAAAGCGCGCGTCCAATGATCATCGAGCGTGGTGGCCGTCCGTCGGCTGTCGATCCCGTGGCGGCAACGCCGGCGCCTGCCAATGCCAATGACGACGGCAACCGCGAATTTCGGTTCTTCGACAACCGGCAGAAATATCTGCTGTTCGTGAATACCTGCAGCGAGAAATGGGTCGTCGCCAACAAGGTCGCGCAGGAGCTCGGCAACATCCATCCGCGTCCGCCGGCAGTGCGCCTGTTCGACGCCGGCCTCGGTGATGGCACCGTTCTCACCCGCGTGATGCGCGCGATGCATCATCGCTACCCGAACATGCCGTTTTACATTTCCGGCAAGGAGATCAGCCTCGAGGACATCCGGCTCACCCTGGAGAAGATGCCGGACCGGCTTTACGAGCATCCGTCCACGGTCCTCGTCCTGACCAACATGTATTATTCGGAGGCGCCGTGGCTGACGGTGAAATCCCCCGCCGCGGCCAACAGCCTGGTCTGGAACGAAGTCGCACTGACCGGCACGACCTCGCACGATTTCGAGGAGCAGATCACCGGCTTGCAGGACTTCCTGTCCGAAAACTGGAAGGCCGGCGTCAGTCCGAAGACCGGAAATCCGATCTACGAGCGTCCGGTGGTGCTGGTGATCTACCGGCAGGATCACAAATTCCTGCTCGACCCGATCATCCCGCGGCGCGGCGCGGCCAATGCCGATTTCGATCTGATAATCGCGTCGCAGCCTTATCGCGCCCGCGCTACCGCGGAGTTCAAGGCGCAGAAGGTCATCGCTCCGCTTGCCCGCGCGCTCGGGCCGGGCGGCCGCCTGATCGCGATCCATTCCTACGGCAACGATCCGGCGTCCGAGATCGTGCAGAGCGTATGGCCCGGCGATAATCCTTTCCAGACCGATCGTCATGCGATCCTGCGCGAAGTGAAAAAGGCGCTCGGACCCGCGGCGCGCGATCTGAACTTCAACACCTACGCCGATAACCGCGCGATCTTCCGCTACGACATGCACACGCTGCCGAGCGAAGTGACGGGATCGATCGGCACATCGACGGTTCTCGCGGCCTGGAATGCTGCGATCTACGTGTCGCAGGTCGAGGACGAGCGCCTCAACGAGGTCGTCAAGGATTCTCGCTATCTCGACGCCACGCGCGAAGTGCTGCGCAAGCATAACGGTCTTTGGTTCAACGACGAATCCTACGTCATCTCGCGAAGAAGAGAATAAGCATGGCCCTCCCGCTTCGGAAACCTTCGCGTTTGGAGTCCGATACCGTTGACGACATCTGCACGTTCCTCGCCGATTTCTCGCTTGAGGTGACGCGCCCGAAGCTTGCCGATCTGCAGGCGATCCGCGACAGCGCCGGCCCGGGTATCCGGGTCTATGTCAGCGCGATCCCGACGCGGCCTTCGGCCGAACTGGTCGAGCAATCGGCGATGACGCGTCAATGCGGTCTCGAACCCGTGCCGCATATCGCCGTGCGCAACTACCAGAGCCGCGACGAGCTGACGGGCCTGATCGCGCGGCTGGCGAACGAAGCCGGCGTGAAGCAGGTGCTGGTGATTTCCGGCGACCGCGGCGACGCGGCGGGTCCGTTCACGTCGTCGCTGGAGATCATCGAAAGCGGCGTCCTGCAGCAGCATGGCATCACCCATGTCAGCATCGCCGGCCACCCGGACGGCCATCCGGTGGTATCCGACGACGTGATGCAGCGGGCGCTTCTGGCCAAGCTTGAGGCGGCCGAACAGAGCGGCCTCGTCGCGGACATCGTGACGCAATTCGGCTTCGACGCGGCCGGCATCACGCGCTGGGTCATGAAGATCCGCGATCTCGGCATCGAGGCGCCGGTCCGCATCGGTCTCGCCGGCCCGACCAATCTGACGACACTTTTGAAATACGCGCAGCGCTGCGGCGTCAAGGCATCGGTCGGCGGCATCACCAAGCATGCCGGTCTGGTGAAGAACCTGTTCGGTGTCAGCGCGCCTGACGCGATTGTGCGAACGCTTGCCGGCGAGAACGCGACCGGCGCCCTCGGCAGCGTCGCCGTGCATTTCTTCTCGTTCGGCGGTGTCGCCGCGACCTCCAAATGGGCCGCTCATGCAGCACAGGGGCGGATCGCGCTCGAAGGCGACGGCTTCTCGGTGCAGCCGTAGCTTTTCGTTTCGCCGCGCAAGTTGTGCCTGCACAAACAAAAAAGCCCCGGCCTCGGCCGGGGCTTTTCGTTTGACCGAAAGAAGCGCGGTCAGTTGAGTTCGCGCCAGATGCCGAGCGATTCCTGCATCGGGCGATCGGAGATCGAGAACAGCACGCTCTGATCGTCGGCCTTGTGCGAATATTGCTTCCAGGACGGGATCACGAACACGTCGCGCGGTCCCCACTCGAACACTTCGCCGTCGATGGTGGTCTGACCCTTGCCCTCGAGGCACGCGAAGATGGTGCCGTCGGTCGAGCGATAGGGCTGGCCCTTGAACCCCTTCGGCAACAGCGACAGATGGGCCCCCATGGTCGGGGTCGACCAGCCGCCGTTGAACGGATTGGCGTAGCGCAGCCGGAAGCCGTGATACGGGTTGATGTCGTCGGTCTTCGCCATGCGGTCGAGGATCGGACGCACCCGCTCATAGGCATAGTTGATGATCGGCGATTCCTTCTTGGTGTTCGTGCCGTCCGGCAGCACGCCCGAGCCGTAGCGCCACAGGGAATCGTTGTCGGTGTATTTGGTATTCTGCACCGCGGAATCGAGATGCTCGGCGAAGGCGGTCTCGAAGAAGTTGATGGTGGGAACGTCGAGCACGTCGAGCCAGATCATCGGCTTCTTCGACTCGTTGCCGTGGTCGTGCGCGGTCCAGCTCGGCGTCAGCACGAAATCGCCGTACTTCATCAGCGTCTTCTCGCCATCGACCTGGGTATAGGCGCCGTCGCCATCGAGGATCAGCCGGATCGCGCCGGCGGTGTGACGGTGCGCGCCGGCAATCTCGCCCGGCAGGATCAGCTGCAGACCGGCATAGAGCGAAGGCGTGATGCGCGACTGGCCGCGCAAAGCCGGATTCTCCAGCACCAGCACGCGGCGCTCGGCCTCTTCCGCGGTGAGCAGGCCCCCGGCCTCTTCCACCATAGGCCTCACTTCGTCGAAGTGCCAGATCGCGGGCGCGGCGATCGACTTCGGGCTCTTGGCGACGAGATCCTTGAGCACCTCCCAGAGCGGCGCCATGTCGCGCTGGGAAATCTTCTCGTAGAAAGCCGCCCGCTTGGGGTCCTTGCTGCCTTCGTAGATCTTGGCCTTCTTGTCGGTGACGGCGGTGGCGGTCGCCATGAATTCCTCCTGAGACACCTTTCTGGATGGTTGCTCTAACAATAGTCCCAAAACGGCCCTGATCCTAGGGGCAGCACCCCGCGGCATATCTGCCATACGGGGTTTTCACCGGATGGGTAATTCCGGGCCGGCCGCGCGATCAGGTGTTGATCGAGCCGCCGTCCACGGCGATGGTCTGACCCGTCACGAAGTCGCTGTCCGCCGAGGCGAGGAATACGAGAGCCCCCAGGAGGTCCTGCGGCAGCTGGTCCCTCTTGAACGCGCGGCTTCCGACCACGCGGGCTTTGAGCGCCTCGTCATGGGTCCCGCTGGCCACCAGGGTTTCGCTCATCACAAGGCCCGGCGCGAGGGTGTTGACGCAAATGCCGTGTTCGCCGAGTTCGCGCGACAGCGTGCGGGTGAAGGTCGCGATCGCCCCCTTGGACGCCGTATAGTGCAGCATGCCCGGCAGCCCCTTATAGACCGTGCCGGAGCCGATATTGATGATCTTGCCGTACCGCTTGGCCATCATGTGCGGGACCGCATGTTTCACGGTCAGAAAAGAGCCGCGGACGTTGACCGCAAACACCTTGTCCCAGAGGTCGACGTCGATGTCCTGCACCTTGGTGTGCTGAAGCGGCGCAAAAAGCGCGGCATTGTTCACCAGGATGTCGATCTTGCCGAACCGCTCCACGGCCCGGTCCATCAGCGCCTTGACCTGATCCTCGCGGCTGACATCGCAGGTCACGCTCATGGTGGCGTTGGCCCCGTATTTTCCGGCGATCTCGGCGGCGGCCTCCTCGCCTCCCGAAATGTCGGCGATCACCACCCCGGCGCCCTCGGCGGCGAGCGCCTCCGAATAATGACGCCCGATCCCCTTGGCGCCGCCGGTCACGATGGCGGTGCGTCCTGAAAGTCTTCCCAGCTCGGTTCTTGCCATGTCTGTCCCAGTCTTTAGAAAGTGCGGCGACTGTATGACTGTCCAAGGAACGAAGCGCAACATGACCCCGGAAACCGAAGACCGCCTTGCCATCCGCGACCTGATCGAGGACTGGGCCGTTTTACGTGACGCAAGGCTCTGGGACGCATTCAGGCAGGTCTGGCACGACGACGGGGTCATGCAGGCCACGTGGTTTCAGGGTACGGCCGACGAATTCATCAAGGTGAGCCAGGAAGGCTACGACAAGGGCGTCCGGATCCTGCATTTCCTCGGCGGGATGAATATCGAGATCAATGCCAACCGGGCCATCGCCCAGACCAAGATGACGATCTCGCAGCGCGGCCCTGTGGACGGCGTCCTTTGCGACGTCGTGTGCACCGGACGCTTCTATGACTTCTTCGAAAAGCGCTTCAGCCGTTGGGGCCTCGTCCTGCGCCAGCCGATCTACGAAAAGGACCGCTGCGACCCTGTCGACCCGACGGCGACCTTGAAGCTCGATCAGGACATCCTGAAGCTGTACCCGGAAGGCTACCGCCACCTGGCCTATCTGCAGCACAAGATCGGCTACAAGGTGAAGCGCGACATGCCCGGCCTCGATGGCCCAGAACTCGAGGCGCTCTACGCCAAGGGCAAGGCATGGCTCGAGGGTCACTCGCTCTGACTACAAGCCGGCCGCCCGGCCGGTGACCGGTACTGCGTCTTTCGGATCTCACCGCCTGGATCGCAAGGAAACCAGCATCATGACTTCGGCCTTGTTTTCTCCGATTACGCTGCGTGGACTGACGTTGCCCAACCGCGTCGTGGTTTCACCGATGTGTCAGTATGCCTCGGAGGATGGCTCCGCCACCGACTGGCATCTGCAGCATCTCGGCAGCTTCTCGCTTGGCGCTGCCGGCCTCGTCATCACCGAGATGACGATGGTCAGCCGGGTGGGCCGCATCTCGCAGAAATGCGCCGGTCTCTATTCGGACGAGAACGAGAAGGCGCTCAAGCGCGTCATCGATTTCTGCAAGACCTTCGGGGTCGCCAAACAAGGCGTCCAGATCGGTCACGCCGGGCGAAAAGGCTCGACCCAGCCGCCGGCGCAGGGCGGCAAGCCGCTGAAGCCGGAGGAAGGCGCCTGGGAGACCCTGGGCCCCTCCCCGATCCCGTTTGGCGAAGGCTGGCCGCTGCCGCGCGAGATGAACAAGACCGACCTCAAGCAGGTGCTCGACGAATTTGTCTCAGCCGTGCAGCGCGCCGATCGCGTCGGCTATGACCTCGTCGAAATCCACGGCGGCCACGGCTATCTCCTCAACCAGTTCCTGTCGCCGCTCGCCAACCAGCGCAGCGACGAATATGGCGGCTCGGTTGAAAAGCGCATGCGCTATCCGCTCGAAGTCTTTGCCGCATGCCGTGAGGTCTGGCCGAAGGACAAGCCGATGGGCATTCGCGTTTCAGCGGTGGACTGGGTCGATGGCGGCACGACCGTCGAGGACACGGTCGCCTTCGCCAAGGAGCTGAAGAAACTCGGCTGCGATTTCGTCGACGTGTCGAGCGGCAATGTCGATCTGCGCCAGAAGGTGCCGTTCGCGCCTGCCTTCAACGCGCCGTTCGCGGAACGGGTCCGTCGCGAGGCAGACATCCCCACGATGGTGGTCGGCCTGATCACCAAGGCGCGCGAAGCCGAGGAGATCGTCGCATCAGGCAAGGCCGACATGATCGTCATCGGCCGGGCTGCGATGTGGGACCCGCGCTGGGCCTGGCATGCCGCCGAGGAACTCGGGGCGGAGACGCCTTACGCTCCGAAAACCATGCCGTCGCACCCCAAGATGCGGCCGCAGGTGTTTCCCAATCGCGCGGCGACGACGGCTTAAGGCGCATCGCCGGCCGGGCCGCGTCGAGACACGCGGCCCCGCAGCCGTTACAGCCGGACGCGCCGGACGAACTTCCCGAAATCAGCGAGCTGTTGCGTCACGAGTGCGATGGACGCCGCATCCTTGAGTTCGCCTGACGCCTCGTCGAACTTGTCCTTGGCGAAGGCGATCTGCACCTCCGGCTTGACGAAGACCAGCGCGTCGATGGCTGCGAGCGTCTGGCGCAGGTGATACTGCATGCGTGACGCCCCGAGCGGTCCCGTGGATGCCGACTGGATCGCCACCGGCTTGTCCTTGAACGGCTGGTCCTTGGTCTTGGAGACCCAGTCGAGTGCATTCTTGAGTGCGCCCGGAATGGTCCAGCCATATTCCGGCGAGACGATGATGACGCCGTCGGCCGCGCGCACCGCATCGGCCAGCGTCATCACCTCATCCGGGACCGCGAGGTCCTGGTTGAAATGCGGAAAGCCAGCATAGCCCGGCGCTGCCGTAATCATCATGTCGGCAGGCGCGAGCTGCGGCAGAAGCCGCACAAGGCTCGCATTGTAGGAGCGCTTGCGCAGGCTGCCGCAGATCGTAACGATGTTGAGGCTGTTCGCCATGGGAACGGTCAAGCCTTGTCGCCGACGCGCGCGATGAATTTCCCGAAGGCTTCGAGCTGCTGCTTGACGACGTTGCGCGTGGCCTCGTCCTTCAGCTCGCCGGTCTTTTCGTCGAACTTGTTCTGCGCTTGCGCGATCAAGACTTCCGGCGTGTTGAATACGAACGCGTTGAGGAACACCATCGACTGGCGCATGTGATACTGCATGCGCGCCCCCCCGAGGATGCCCATCGAGCAGGATTGCAGGCAGATCGGCTTGTTGGCGAACGGCTGATCCTTCATCCGCGACACCCAGTCGATCGCGTTCTTCAGCCCGCCGGGGATCGTCCAATTGTATTCCGGCGAGACGATGATGACACCATCAGCGGCCCGGATCGCGTCGGAAAGCGCGGTCGCCGCAGGCGGAAAGCCCTCGGCCTGGAGATCGCTGTTGTAAAGCGGCATCTCGATGGACGGCGACGCCTTGATCGTCATCCCGGCCGGTGCCAGCCCCGGCAGCGCGTTCGCCAGCATGCGGTTGAAAGAACCTTTGCGAAGCGAACCGCAAATCGTGATCACATTCGACATTTCGGATACCTCTTGACACTCGATGTGAGGGGCGTGACGGGAGCCTTTCCGGCGGGCGGCTCGCTAGATAGCGGGCAAAGATCGAAAAGTCACCCGCATGAAAAGAAAAGGCCGGCGCCCGCGGCGCCAGCCTTTTCCCCCTCTGGACGGGCGGAACAGTTCAGCGCTGCTCGATACCCGCCTTTTTCATCAGGTCGCTCCACTTGGCGATTTCGGAAGACACATGCTTGGTCAGTTCCTCGTTGGTCGAGGTCTTGACCACGATGCCGGTCTTCGCGATCGCCTGCTTCACCTCGTCCTTGGCGAGCACCTCGTGAACGGCTTTGGTCAGCTTGTCCACGATCGGCTTCGGGGTCCCCGCCGGCAGAGCGAAGCCGTACCAGCTGGTGACGTCGTAACCGGGGACGCCAGCCTCGGAGAGCGTGGGCAGATTCGGATAGGCTTCGTTGCGCTCGCGCGATGTCACCGCCAGCGGCTTGACGTTCCCGGCTGCGATCTGGCTGCGCAACGCAGGCAGCAATTCGAAGGTCAACTGCACATCGTTCTGCATCAAGGCGGTGACGACATCCGGCGTGGTCTTGTACGGGATATGCTTGATGTCGGTGTCCGACATCACGCGAAACAATTCACCGGCGAAATGCTGCGTGGTGCCGACGCCGCCGGCGGCGCCGTAATTGTACTTGCCCGGATTGGCCTTGGCTTCGGCGAGAAGGGCCTTCACGTCGTTCACCGGGAATTTCGGCGAGGCCACCAGCAGCAGCGGCACGGTGCCGATCTGCGTGACCATCTCGAAATCCTTGACCGAGTCATAGGGCAGCTTCTTGTAGAGCGCGCCGGCGACCGCATGCGCGTTGCTGAGCACGAGCACGGTGTAGCCGTCCTTGGGCGCTTTCGCGACCTGATCGGCGCCGATCGTCGAGCCCGCACCCGGCTTGTTCTCGACCACGAAACTCTGCCCGAGCTTTTCCTGCAATTGCTGGGCTATGATGCGGCTGACGATGTCGGTGCCGCCGCCGGCTCCGTACGGGACGAGGAATTTCACCGTGCGCGTCGGCCATTCCTGAGCAGACGCTGGCGCGGCAATGGCGGTTGCAACACCGAGGCCGAGGGCTGCCGTCACGAGCCACGATTTGAAATTCATCCTCTCCTCCCGGTTGGTTTTTCGGCGAACGCGTGTCGAGGCGACGCGGCCCGCGGGCCCGGACAAAACCGGGCGGCTTGACGGAAGTTCACGACCATGAACTAATTCAAGAAATGAAACCGAAGTCGAACTCGGCTGTCAAGTCGGCTGACCGCGCCCTCGACATTCTCGAGTATGTTGCGGATGCGACAGAACCGCCCACCTTCTCGCGGTTATTGTCCGATCTTGGCGTCCCGCGCAGTTCTCTGTTTCACCTTCTCAACAATCTCCTGACGCGCGGCTATCTCGAACAGGAGAGCGCCGGCGGCCGCTATCGCCTCGGCCAGCGCGTCGAGCATCTGGCCGCGCGGCTGAAGGGGCCGACGCTTGCGACGCTGGTGCTGCCGCATCTTCGCTCGCTCAGCGACGTCCTGAACGAAACATCCGGTTTCAACATCTGGACCGGAGACAGCGTCGAGGCGATCGCGACCGCGATGGGACACCAGGCGCTGGCCTTCACGATGAAAGTCGGCGAACGCGCCCCGCTCTATGCGGTGTCGTCGGGGAAAATCGTGCTCTCGCGCATGAGCAACGCCGAGCTTGAGGCCTATCTCGACCGGACCGAATTGCAGCCGGTCACTGCCCGCACCCTGCAATCCAGGTCCGTGCTCCGCCGCGAGATCGCATCCGCGCGCCGGGAGGGATTCGCCTATTCGCACGAGGAATTCACGCCGGGCATCACCGGCATCGCGACCGCGGTCGTCAAGGACGGTCAGCTTCTTGGAATGGTCAACCTCGCGGTGCCGACGGCCCGCTTCACCAAGGCGCAGGACGCCGTCTTCCGTCGCGAGCTGCGCTCGGCAGCGGCGGCCTTGAGCCAGATCCTGCCGGCCGCTTCCGGTCAGAGCAATCCGCTACGCGTCGGCCGGTAGCAGCGTGTCGTCGACATTCACCGCGCGCGCGGTTGCGCGCAATGCGCGGCAGGTTTCGGGGGTCAAAGGAACGCCGTTGACAATACGGTCGGCGCGGCGCGCGGCCTCCGGCTCGCCGGGCAGCAGCACCGGCGCATCGGGATCGACCGGCTTCGTGTTCTTCACATAGCTGAGAAAACGCGACAGCTCGGCGGGGAACAGGTGTTCCGGGTCGATCCGCAAGGGATCGACATAGAACGAGAACATCCCTTGCGACCAACGCTTCTCCGGATTGGACGCGCCATTGCCGGTCAGCGCGCCGCCGAGCAACTCGCACATCAGCGCAAGGCCCGATCCCTTGTGATCGCCGAAGGCGCGCAGGGCTCCCTTGCCCTGCTTGTGATCGCGCACGCCCGAGGCCGGATCGTAATCGCCGTAAAGTTCGCGCGGGTCGGCGCTGGCTTTCCCCTCGGCTGAGACGAGCGCATCCGCAGGCAGCGCCTTTCCGCCCTGGCTGGCCACCAGAACCTTGCCTTCGGCGACCAGCGACGTCGCGAAATCCAGAATGACCGGCAGACCGCCGGGCCGCGGCACGCCGATGCAGACCGGCGCCGTCGAGAAACGCCGGTCGATGCCGCCGAACGGCGCGACCAGAACCGAACCCGCGACATTGACGAAATGCACCGAGACGAGCCCGTGCTCGGCTGCCATTTCGGCCCATTCGCCGACCCGGCCGACATGCCCCGAATGGCGCAATCCGATCGCGGAGAGGCCGTGTTCGCGGCACTTCTCGATGCCGATCGTGACCGCCTGCGGCGCGATCGTCTGACCGAACCCGAACTGACCGTCGAGAATGGCGATGACCGGCGTATCGACGATCCGCTTCACGGTCTGATCTGCGATCAGCAGACCGTCCCGCTTCCATGCGACATAGCGCGGCACGCGGGCAACGCCATGGCTGTCGTGTCCGGTCAGGTTGGCGTTGACGAGATACCGCGCGATCCGTTCGGCTTCGGCGCGCGACGATCCGATCGCGGCAAATATGTCGGCGACGAAATCCGCCAGCCGCTCTGCATTCACTTTCGGCATATTACGACCCCTGCCCCGCGGCGATCGCTGGCGCGACCACATCCTTCCAGCTCGTCACACCTTCCTTCAGACGATTGTCGCGGCTCAGATGGCCTGCCGTCGCCTCTATTCCGAACACGCCGCTGCCGAAATCATCCTTCAGATCGCGCAGCACGCCTTCGACCATCCGCGCATCCAGCGTGTCCGAGGGTTCGCGCTTGAGCCAGATCGTTGCGGCCCGCCGCGGATCTTTCCTGATGAGGCCGGAGGCTTCGTCGATGGCCTTCGCCAGCACTGCGGGAAGCCTGGGATGGGCGGCGACCACCGATGCCGGTGACGCCAGCACCAGAAACGAGGTCTTGCCGCCCATGATCGCATCGGATGAATCCACCGCGTGCACCTTCGGATCCTGCAATGCGATCTGCGTGAAGGGCGGCGACGAGAAATAGGCGGCGATGCCGCTCCCGGTTGCGAGCTTTTCGAGCGCGTCCTGGTGCGGCAGGACAACAAGCTGTCCGCGCAGCCGCTCGCGCCCGCCGAACGACGGATTGGTCCGCATCCGCAAATACGTGACCTGCGGCGCGGTCAGCATCGGCACCGCGATCTTGTCGGCCGGTCCGAGGTCGGACAACGCTTTGACGTTTGGCCGCGCCGTCAACAGCACAAGCGGGAGCGTCGTGAGACCGGCGACCGCGACCAATTCCTTCGGGGTCCGCCGGGTGGCGTCGCGCGCCAGGAGAAAGGGCGTCAAACCATACGCTGCCGCGGCGATCTCACCCCTGGCGAGTGCCTGCCGCATCGGAGCGGCATTCGAAAACCGCCGCAGCACGACCTTGCCGCGGAGCCCCGCTGCCCGCGCATGCTTGTCGAACAGGCCCTGATCCTGCGCGACATAGAGCGGAAGAAATCCGATGCCGTGGCCGACACCGATCGCGATGTCCGCCACGGTGTTTTGACGCTCGCGCCGGCTGCTCTCATCCTTGCCCTGAGCCTGCGCGGCGCAGGGCGCCACGCAGATCAGTGCGCAAAGCAGCGCCGCGAGCGCGCGCATCAGGCCGCCTTCTTCTCGTCCTCGATCGGATTGACGAGAACCCCGACGCCTTCGATGTCGATCTCGCAGACATCGCCGTGCTTCATCCACAGCTGCGGCTTGCGCGCATGACCCACGCCGGACGGCGTGCCGGTCACGATCACGTCGCCCGGCATCAGCGTCATCGCCTGGGTCAGATCGACGAGCGTCTCCGCCACCGGGAAAATCATGTTGGCGGTATTGTCGGATTGCAGCACCTGCCCGTTCAGGCGCGTCTCGATCTTCAGGCCAACCGCGCCGGGCGGCAATTCGTCGGCCGTCACCATCCAGGGACCGAAGCCGCCGGTCATGTCGAAATTCTTGCCCATGTCCCATTGCGCGGTGCGGCGCTGGAATTGCCGGATCGATCCATCGTTGAAGCAGGAATAGCCGGCGATGCAGGAATAGGCGTTGTCCATCGTCAGATGTTTCGCCTTCTTGCCGATGACGATCAGCAGTTCGCACTCATAATCGAGGGTTTCGGACACGAGCGGACGGATGATCGGCATCTTGTGCGGCACGAGCGAGGTGGTGCAGCGCATGAAGATCGACGGCGCGGTCGGCTTCTGATGTCCGCCTTCCTTGGCGTGTTCGAGGTAATTCAGTCCAAGGCAAACGATCTTGCCGGGATTGGCGACCGGCAGCGTGTATTTGATCCCCTCGAGCGGCACCCTTGCCGATGCCGGCGCCTTTTTCGCCGCGTCCGCAATGCTGGACAGGTCGCCGCCGGTCCGCGCCAGCACCTGACCGAGATCGGCCGGAATGTTCTGATCGACCGCCTGGAGGTCGATCACCTCACCGCCCTCAACGACGCCGAGATGCAATTGTCTGTCGCGTTCGAAACCGACGATCTTCATGTGGTAGAAATCCCGATTGGCATGGATGGCGGACGGTCAGTCCGGGACGGTTGTTTAGCCGCTCGACATCCGCTCGCCAAGCCGCGGATCGCGCAGGGCACATCCGCGCCGCGGCGCCGCCCGGTCGGTATTTTCAGCCCGCCGCCGGGCGGTCAGGACAATGGGTCCAGGGCCAGCGCACAGACCGCGAAATTGCGCTCCGCGTCGGTCCAACGATCGAGGACGGTCCAGCCTGCACCTCGGGCGAGCGCCGCGAAGGATTGCGGGCTGTATTTGTAGCTGTTCTCGGTGTGGATGGTTTCGCCGGCCCTAAACGAAAAGCGCGAACCGCCGACCGTCACCGTCTGCCGTGCGCGGCTGGCGAGATGCATTTCGATCCGCCTGCGATCGCGATTGTAATAGGCATGATGCTCGAAGCCATCGAGCTTGAAATTACCGCCGAGCTCCCGGTTGATGCGCCGAAGCAGGTTCATGTTGAACTTCCCGGTGATCCCGGCCGCGTCGTTATAGGCCGCGTTCAGTTTCGCTTCGTCCTTGATCAAATCGACGCCGACGATCATCACTGCGCCCTGTCCGAGGATGCTGCCGGCATGGCGCAGAAAGGCGGCTGCCTCATGCGGCTCGAAATTGCCGATGGTCGAACCGGGGAAGAAGCCGATCTTGGGAAGGTCCGCGACCGCATCCGGCAGCGCGAACGGCTTCATGAAATCGGCCACCACCGGAAGGATGGACAGATTGGGATAATGCCTGCGCAAGGTCGCGGCTTCGGCATTGAGAAAATCGCCGGCGATGTCCACCGGCACATACGCCTTCAGCTTCCGCGCTGCATCGAGCAGGAAACGCACCTTGATGCAGGCGCCACTGCCGAACTCAACGAGCGCCGCGCCGGTCGGGAAATGCTGGACCATCGCGCCGGCCTGCATGCGCAGAATTTCATGCTCGCTGCGGGTCGGGTAATATTCCGGCGTGCGCGTGATGTCTTCGAACAGCCGCGAACCCACGCTGTCGTAGAAATATTTCGGCGCGATCCGCTTCGGCGTCGCCGACAGGCCCGCGATGACATCCTGCATGAAGCTGTCGCTGGTCGTTGCGTGTGCAACGAGCGGCGCGGCCGCTGCGCCCTGCTTGCTTTTCGTCATCACAGATACTCCGCGAGCCTGAGCCCGGTGAATTGCCAACGCGCTGGCGGATGGAAGAAGTTGCGATAGGTGAGACGCTCATGGCCCTGCGGCGTCGCGAGCGACGACCCGCGCAGCACCATCTGATTGATCATGAACTTGCCGTTGTATTCACCGATTGCGCCCTCGGGCGCGCGATAGCCGGGATACGGAAGATAGGCGCTGCGGGTCCATTGCCACACGATGCCAAACGCATCGTCGATCAGTTGCAGGCGGGCGGCGACTTCCCATTCCGCTTCGGTCGGCAGATCCTTGCCGGCCCAGCGCGCGAATGCATCGGCCTCGTAATAGCTGACATGCATGACCGGCGCCGCCGGATCGACGGGACGCAAGCCGCCGAGCGTCATCGCATGCCAGTGACCGTCGATCTGTTGCCAATAGCCCGGCGCCTGCCATTGCTCGGTCTCGCGCCTGGTCCAGCCGTCCGACAGCCAGAGCGACGGCGTGGCGTAGCCGGCGTCGGCGATGAATTCGATCCATTGCGCATTGGTGACGAGGCCACGCGCGATCCGCGCCGGCTGGATCAGCACGCGGTGCTGCGGGCCCTCGTTGTCGAAATGAAACCCTTCGCCGTCATGCCCGATGTGATGAATGCCGGCCGGTATGTCGACAAAAGTCTCGCCGGTCTGTGCAACAGGAGGCAACCAATCCTTGTCGTAGGCCGGCGCGGTCGGATTCTGCGCAAAGGCATGCAGGATATCGGTCCACATCAATTCCTGATGCTGCTGCTCGTGATGGAGTCCGATTTCAAGCGTCGGAAGGATCGACTGAAGCAGCGCATCATCCGCGCTTTCGATCAGCGCGACGACAGCGGCGTCGACATGCGCGCGATAGGCGGTCACGTCTTCCGCATTCGGCCGCGTGATCATGCCGCGCTCGGGCCGCGCGTGACGGGGGCCGGCGGCCACGTAATAGGAATTGAACAGGAACGGGAATCGCTGATCGAAGACGCGATAGGACGGGGCGTTTGGGATCAGCAGGAATGTCTCGAAAAACCACGTGACATGCGCGCGATGCCATTTGGTCGGGCTCGCGTCCGGCATCGATTGGACGACCTGATCTTCCGGGGACAAAAGCGACGCCCGTCGTTCCGTCTCGCTGCGCACCGCGCGGAAGGCGTCCCGCCAGTACTGCCTCACCTCGGATGGGGCTCGCTTCAAGCCCGGATCGGAAAAGTCCCGATCGCGCATGATGGTCGATCGCATCGAGGTCTCCCGCGGCCCAAGCCCCTCAGATAGGGTACCGCTCGGTCCCTCTCAATCAGGTGCGACGCAAATTGTTCCATCAAAGCCTGCGTTGATCCAACCCCTGGCGCGGCCGAAAACGCCTTTTGTGGCAATGGGTCACAGCCTTGAGGCCCTTCATTCAGGGCTTGGCGGGCCGGGCGTGGCCACCTGCGACGCATGAGGATTGGCCGGAAAGCCCGCCCAAGAGACGCGAACGGGCTTTGGCAACAGGCATCGCCCCCATTCAGCGCAGGAACAGAAGCGCCACGATGACGAATGTCGGCAACAGGAACGCACCCGACCAGAGCATGTAGCCGAAGAATGAGGGCATCTTCACGCCGGCGCCGCGGGCGATCGCGTACACCATGAAGTTGGGCGCGTTGCCGATATAGGTGTTGGCACCCATGAACACGGCGCCGAGCGAGATTGCGACCAGCGTCGGCGCGAGCGTCGTCATCAGCGCTTTCGGGTCGCCGCCGGCGAGTTCGAAAAACACGAGATAGGTCGGCGCATTGTCGAGGAACGACGACAAGGCGCCGGTGAGCCAGAAATAGGCGACATTGTTCGGCGAGCCATCCGGGTTGGCCACGAGCTCAACCAGCGGCGCGAACGCGCCCTTGGCGCCGGCATTCAGCATTGCAATCACCGGGACGATGCAGATGAAGATGCAGGCGAAGAGGATCGCCACTTCCTGGATCGGTCCCCATGAGAAGCCGTTCGCGACCCGCGTTTGCGGGCGCGTCAGCCTGAGCGAGAGCAGCGCCGCGATAACGAAGATCGCGTCCCGCACGACGTTCTGCAGTTCGACCGGAATGCCGCCGATGGAAAAGGTCACTCCCGGATTCCAGTTCGCACTCATCAGGATCGCGCCGATCACCCCCGCCAGCAGCACAAAATTGATGGCCCCATGCAGACCGAGCGGAGAATCCGGCGTCGGATCGAGCGGGTGGTGCAATCGCTCTTCGCGCTTGTGCAGGATGATATCGATCACAAAGAACACGGCGAGCAGGATCACGCTGACGAGCAGCGTCGGCCGCCAGAGATGCGTCGTCGTCCAGAAAAAGTCGACGCCCTTGAGGAAGCCGACGAACAGCGGCGGATCGCCGAGCGGGGTCAGCGCGCCGCCGATATTCGAGACCAGGAAAATGAAGAAAACGACCGTGTGGACGCGATAGATCCGGTCGTCATTGGCGCGCAGCAGCGGCCGGATCATGATCATCGACGCGCCGGTCGTTCCGACAAAGCTTGCAAGGAAGGCGCCCACGGCGAGCAGGAGCGTATTCGCAGCCGGTGTGCCGCGCAAATTGCCTTCGAGAAAGATACCGCCGGCGATCGTATAGAGCGCGAACAACAGAAGGATGAACGGCACATATTCGAGGAGCAAGGTGTGAAGGAGCGCGTGACTGCCTCCCGTCCATCCGGCCCAGCCGATCAGCGGCACGATCACGCAGAGCGACCAGAACAGGGCAAACTTGCCGTAATGGTGTTCCCAAAGATGCGGATAGAATAGCGGGCCGGTCGCAATCGAGAGCAGGATCCCGATAAACGGAATCGCCCAGACGAACGACATGGCACTGCCATCGAGGCCTTCCGCGGCTTCGGCGCTGCCGGATGCGAGGACGAGGATACCCGCAAGCGCGACTGCGCCCGCTTTACGGTACGAAATCATCCCCAACCCCCACGCTCGCTTGGTCCACTTGCCTCTGGAATAGCGGAGAGCTGCGATCAAAGCCAATGGCGCGGACTGTCACGGGTCGACTTGAGCTTGATTGGCGCGACCGGTTGCCGCAGGGTTGTCGGATGAAGCCCGCCGAATCTGCGCCTCCTGCCCTGCCGACGATCGGCCCGGCCGACCGCCTCGGCGCGGTCGTGCCCGCACCCGCGGCGACGGCACTGGAAGGCGCGGATCTGACCAATGTCATCGTCCTCGCGCACCGGCGACACCAGGGGGGTGCCGACGCGCCGGAGGTCAAGCTTGGCGAGAGCGAACGGCCGGCACCGCCGGTGTTATGGCGCGACAGGGTGCCCTGGACCGCGCTGATTGCCGGCGCGCTGCTTCTGCATCTCGCCCTGGTGCTCACCTTCATGCGCGAGCCCGCGCCGATGCCGAGTCTCGCGCTGGATTCGATTTCGGTCGAGATCGTGCTCGGTGGGGAGACAGAAGCCGGACTTGCGGAAAGACCGAGCACGGTCGATTCCGCGCCGTCTGTGGCGGCCACGAGCCCTGCCGAGCCCATTGTCGAGCCGCCTACCGAAGTCGAACAGCAAAAGCCCGACCTGAGACCGCGGATCGAGGCGGAGCCGCGCGAAACGCAGCGCGAGCAGACCGTTTCGGAAGAAGAGCCAAAGCCGGCCGAGCCCCGGACCGCGGCCGCCGAACCCGAGCCGCAAGTCGAAGCCGCGGAGCCTGAGCCGACACCCACCCCGACCCAAGCGCCGCAAGCCGCGGTCGCCGCTGCCGCCGAGGTGGAGCCTGCGCCGAAACCGGCTGAGCCGGAAGCCGCGCCGCCTGTCGAGACGCAGGCGACAAAGCAGTCGAAGACGAAGCCGGTTGAAACACCACGCCCGCAATCCAAGCCTACGCCGCCGCGGGTCGCGGCGTCACGCAGCGGTGTTGGCGTCGGATCATCGCGTGACGTGCGCGACTGGGCGGCCCGGGTGTCGGCTCATCTCGCGCGCAACAAGCGCTATCCGGCCGACGCGCTTGCGCAGGGGCTTGGCGGCACCGCCAGCGTTTCATTCACGCTGGACGGCGACGGCCGCGTCACATCGGTTCGGCTGGCCCGTTCGTCGGGACATGCAAGCCTCGATCGCGAAAGTCAGGATCTGGTGCGGCGGGCGTCGCCGTTCCCGCCGCCGCCGCAGGGCAAGGCCTCGATCACCGTTCCGGTGAATTACAACGTGCGGACGGGGCGGTAGCGATCTTCAGCTCAGCGCCGCGAGCGCCTTCTTCAACCCTTCACCCGATTCATCCGCCATCGCGGCCTTTCGCAATCCGGCCAGTTCGGCCGCCGCATTGCCGCGCGCACGCAGCTTCGGGATCAAGGCCATCAGCGACTGATACTTCTCCCGGCCGCGCTCATGGGTCTCGCCATAACCCTTCACGAGACCGATCAGATGCGCGACCTCCACCGCGAGCGGATAATCCTCGCGCGCGATCTCGACGACCTTCGCGAGCCATTCGCTCTGCCGCTGCTGCTCGTCGGCCCAGCGCAGCGAGCGCGGCCGCAGCGGCTTCATGCTGGCAACGATATAAAGCAGCAGGAATCCGCGAACGGACGACGTCTTGACCTTGCGTCCCTTTTTGGTGAAGGCATCGACGATCCCGCGGACCCAGCCCGTGTTCAGGACGAACCGGCCGAGCGAAGCCGGCAGCGTTTCGGCAATCTCCTGGGTGCGCGGATGCATGTATTCCACGATCTCGAGCAGCTGGCCGTCCTTGACGACCACCTCCTTGCGCACGCGTTCAAACCGCGAGGCGCGGATCTTCAGTTCGGCGACGCGGATCGTGTCCTCGTAGGCCATCGCCAGTGCCAGATTGCGCGCGACCTCGGTGAGGAGTTCATCCGGCTTGCCCGGACGCGCTTTCTCGATCTCGATGACCGGCGCGAGCCGCTTCAAATAAAGCTTCGCGTAATCCTCGTCCTGGTAGTCAGCGAGCCGCACGACGCCCGCGCTCACGATCGGCCGCGACACGATGGAGAGCGCGTCGTCGATCGGCGCGACCAGGGACTGCACCGACCCGTCGCGCGCCTGCGGATCGAACGGGCGCTCGGCGGGCAGCGCCGGCATATTGCCGGAAGCGGCGGCCTCGAAGCCGGCATTGAAGGCCCGCACACTCGGCTCGACGCCGACACCGCCACGGCGGATGGTGGCTTCGAACGCCATCTTCTGGAACGGCAACGTGCCGGAGCCTGCGAGCGCGCCGAACATGACGGCGCTGATCAGGCTTCCGGTCGCATCCGCGATGCTGGCCATGTCGAAGGCGTGCAAGCGCCGTGCGGCCTCGTCGACGGATTTCAGAAGCGCCGCCGCATCGACGCGGCCATCGGCGAGCGCGGTCCGCTCCAGCATCGTATAGACCCGGTGGGTCGAGGCGATCAGCGTCGTGCGGTCCGGCGTGACGAAGCCGCGCGTGATCGCACGGCCGGCTTCCATCAGCTCGGAAGCCAATACGATGTCGACATCGCCCGGCACCGGCATCAGCGCCAGCACCGGCTGCTGCTGCCGCGCGGCGGCCTTCGGAAACAGCTCGACATAATAGATCGTGGCGCCGGTGCGCTGGGCCACACCCGGCACCGAGGTCATCTGCGCGAGATAGCCGCCATGCTCGGCGAGATCGATGATCCAGTCGGCGAGCACGCCGCCACCCTCGCCGCCCATCGCCAGGATGGCAATGGTGATCGGCCGCACTTTGGAAGCGCCGCGGGTATCGACGAGCGGGGTGTTCATGCCGTCACCATTTTCCGTTCGAGCCGGCGCTGGAAGAAGCCGATCACGGCGTCGCGGATGCGCTGCTTGAAGCGGTCCCACCCGGTCGGGTTGTCGATGATCGAGGCCTGATAGAATGACGGACACAGCACCGCCGCATGCGCGACCTCACCGCAATTGCCGCAGCCGACGCAGGTGTTGATCACCTTGGTGATCGGATCGCGCCGCAACGGATCGGGATTCGGGGCGATCGTCAGCGACGGACAACCCGACAGCCTGATGCAGGAATGATCGCCCGTGCAGGTATCCGGATCGACACCGAAGCGGTCCCGCACCATGCGCTCGCCGCGCTTCACCGCATCGCGGATCAGCGGCTTGATGCGGCGCTGCTTGTTCAGCATGCATTCCGACGAGGCGATGATGACCTTCGGTCCCTTGACGTCCGTGGTCAGCGCCTCGCGCAAGGTGTCGCGCATCTTCGCGACATCGTACGTGCGGGTGATGTGCCGCACCCATTCGACGCCGACGCCGCGCACCGCCTTCTCGATCGGATGCTGGGTGGAGCGCGTCTCGACCGTGCCGGCCGAGGACAGGATGTCCTGGCCGCCGGTTGCCGCGGCATAGCCATTGTCCACGATCAGCATGACGCCGTCGGTCTTGTTGAAAACCTGATGGCCGACGCTCGAGACCAGACCGTTGTGCCAGAAGCCGCCATCGCCGACGACCGCGATCGGACGCTTGCCATCCTGCCCCGACAAGGGCGAAGCGCCGGCGCCGCCAAGACCGTAGCCCATCGTGGTCTGGCCGATATTGAAGGGCTGCAAGGCCGCGAAGGTGTGACAGCCAATATCGGCGCTGACGTGAAGCGGCCCTGTCTCCTTCTGAACGAGCTTCATCGCCGAAAAGATCGGACGCTCCGGGCAGCCGGTGCAGAAGGACGGCGGACGCCCCTGCACATTCTGGCCGAGGGTTTCGAGTGCGGCCGGCAGGCTCTTGTTGGTCTGCTTGGGCTCTTCCGGCGCCAGCAATTCCGGACAATGCAGCGTGCAGAATTTCTGCAAGCCCGCCTTCAGCACGCCGCCGGTATATTCGCCGGCCATCGGCAGAACGGTCTTGCCCTCGACCCTGGTCTGCAAATCGGCCTGCCGCAGGATCGTGTTGACCGCCTGCTCGATGAAATTCGGCTGCCCCTCCTCGATCAGCATGATCGCCTTCTTGCCGGCGCAGAAGCGTTTGAACTCCTCGTCGACCAGCGGATAGGTGGCGTTCAGCACATAGAGCGGGATGCGGCTGTTGCCGTAGATGTCGGCGAGGCCGAGGATCTCCATGGCGCGCAGCGTGTTGTTGTACATGCCGCCCTGCATGACGATGCCGACGTCGGACACCTCTCCGTCGAAGAATTCATTGATCTTGTTGTCGATGATGAATTGCACCGCGGCCGGCCAACGGTGCTCGATCTTTTCCTTTTCGTGCTCGTAGGTGAAAGGCGGCAGCGCATAGCGGGTGACGTCGCGCACCGGATTCTTCAGCGCATCCATGCGCGTGAAGTCGGGCCGCACATTGTCCTTGGCGATGAACGAGCCATAGACGTGGCAAGCGCGGATGCGCAATTGCAGCATCACGGCGGTGTTGCTGATCTCGGAGAGCTGGAAGCCCTTCTCGACCATGTCCACGATCTTCTGCACATTCGGCCGCGGATCGAGCAGCCACATCTGCGATTTCATCGCGAAGGCGTGGCTGCGCTCCTGCATGATCGAGGAGCCCTCGCCGTAATCCTCGCCGACGATGATCAGCGCGCCGCCCTTGACACCGCCCGACGAGAGATTGGCGAGCGCGTCCGAGGCGACATTGGTGCCGACCGGCGCCTTGAAGGTGCAGGCCCCGCGCAGCGGATAGCTCACCGAGGTCGCAAGGGCCGCGGCGGCGGCGGCTTCGTTCGCTGACGATTCGAAACGGACACCCAGCTCCTTCAACATCGGCTCGGCGTCGTTGAGCACGTCGATCAGGTGCGAGATCGGCGCACCCTGGTAGCCGGACACGTAGGACACGCCCGATTGCAGCAAAGCCTTGGTGACGCAGAGAATCGCTTCGCCGCGGAATTCCTCGCCCGCTCCGAGTTTGAGCTGCTCGACTTCCTTCTTGAATGATCGCTCGGCCATCGATGCCTCTTCCCGTGCGCTCTTGCCGCGGTTTATCCGCGCGCCCCGTCACGCCCCGATTTGACTCCGGTTACGTGCCCGGCAATTATATTCAAAAGAATATAATGCGTATTGCAATCGAGCGGGAGTTAAAAAATGGGCATCAGAGCGGTCTTTGCGGTCACGGGATTGGCGTTTGCCGCGGCGGTTTCACAGGCCTCCGCGCAGGAAGTGACGCTGCGCGCGGTGACCTCCTTCGCCGAAGGAACCCAGTTTTCCAAGGGATTCGAGCGCTTCATCGAGAAGGTCAACAAGGACGGCAAGGGCGTCATCCAGATCAACTATATCGGCGGGCCGCGCGCCATGCCGCCGTTCGAAGTCGGCAATGCCGTGCGCAACAAGGTGGTCGACATCGCCAACGTGACCGGCGCCTTCTACACCAACCTGATGCCGGAGGCGGATGCCTTCAAGCTGATCTCGAAGCCGGCCGCCGAGCAGCGCAAGAACGGGACCTGGGACTACATCAACGAGCTGCATAACAAGAAGCTCAACTCCTATTATCTCGCGCGCCAGTTCGTGTCGGTGCCCTTCCACATCTACCTGAACAAGAAGATCGACAAGATCGACTTCAACGGCCTGAAGATCCGCGTGACCCCGGTCTATCGCGACGTCGTCCAGGCGCTCGGCGGCACCCCGATCACCACGCCGCCCGGCGAGGTCTACACCGCACTCGAGCGCGGCGTGGTCGACGGTTATGGCTGGCCGATCCTCGGCATTTTCGATCTCGGCTGGGAGAAGGTGACCAAGTTCCGGATGGAGCCGGCCTTCTACAGCGTCGAGGTCAATGTGCTCGTCAACCAGGACGTCTGGAAAAGCCTGACCGATGCCCAGCGCAAGGTGCTGACCGATGCCGCGATCTGGCTCGAAAATCTCGACGCCACCGAAAGCGCGGAGCTGGTCAAGGCGGAGCGCGAACGGCAGGAGAAGTTCGGCATCCAGAAGCTGGATTTCGGCCCGCAGGCTTCGCAGGACTTCCTGAAGAAGGCGAATGATGTGGCCTGGCAATCGGTGATCGCCAAGGCGCCGGAGACCGGCAAGAAGCTGCGCGAACTCGCCGGAAACTGAGCGAGCCGCTGGCCTACACCTGCTGCCACCTCTCCCTGGGGCGAGGTGGAGCACGCAAGGCTCGATGTGAGGGGTCAGGGTCCTGAACCCGAGCCCCCCACCCGCCCTCTTCCGGAAGGAGGCGGGGCCCGCTGCCCGGCAGCCTTGCGCTCAACCACAACTGATTCTTCGATGACGCGCCTGTCCGACCTCTACGGCAAATTCCTCGACGGCCTCGCCGTCATCGCGGCGCTGTTGCTGCTGGCGATGGTTCTCATCGTGACCGGCGACATCATCCTGCGCAACGTTGCCAATGTCGGCTTTGTCTGGGCGAACGAAGTCTCCGAATATGCGCTCTATCTAATCACCGTGCTCACCGCGCCGTGGCTGTTGCGGCGCGGGCAGCATGTGCGGCTGGACCTCGTGCTGACCGCGGTGCCCAAGCGCGCCGCGCTCATCCTCGAAGGCATCGGCGACATCCTCGGGTTCGTCGTCTGCCTTGCGATGATCCGCTACGCCACGCTGATGACGTATGACGCGTGGCGGATCGGCTCGATCACCATCAAGAATCTCGTCTTTCCCGAATGGTGGCTGCTCGTGCCGCTTCCGGTCTGCTTCGTCCTGCTCGCGATCGAATTCGTCTTTCGCTTCCACCGGCTGATCCTGAACCGCGAGAAACGCGAGGAGGCGACTTCGGTCGCGTAAGCCGATGCCGTGGATCGAAGCAACCATCATCCTGTTCGGCGGCTTGTGCGTGCTCATGGCGTTTGGGCTGCCGGTCGCCTTTGCCTTTCTCGCCATCAATCTGGTCGGCGCCGCCCTGTTCCTTGGCGGCGAAATGGGCCTCGTCCAGTTTACCCGCAACGCCGTACAATCCGTCACCGCTTTCGCGCTGACGCCGATCCCGTTCTTCGTCCTGATGGGCGAAGTGCTGTTCCAGTCCGGCGTCGCGATGAAAGCGATCGACGCCTTCGCGCTCCTGATCCGCCGCGTGCCGGGACGGCTGTCGGTGATTGCGATCGTCGCCGGCACGGTGTTCTCCGCGATCTCCGGCTCGACCATTGCCACCACCGCTTTGCTCGGCTCCCTGATGCTGCCGACGATGCTGGCGCGCGGCTATCATCCGAACATGGCGATGGGTCCGATCATGGGCATCGGCGGCGTCGACATGCTGATCCCGCCGTCAGCGCTCACGGTGCTGCTCGGCAGCCTTGCCGGCATATCGATCTCCGGCCTCCTGATCGGCGGCATTCTTCCCGGATTGATCCTGAGCGCGCTGTTCGTCGGCTACATCATGCTGCGCGCCGTGATCAATCCGAGCCTTGCGCCGTCCGACGAGCTGGAGGCTATCCCCGCTTTCTGGGACCGCTGGCGTCCGTTCCTCATCTATGTGTTGCCGCTGCTCTCGATTTTCGGTCTCGTGGTCGGGGCAATGGCCGCCGGGTGGGCGACCCCGACAGAAGCTGCGGCGCTCGGCGCGGCCGGCACCATCGTCGCGGCGATCTGCTATCGCGGCCTGACGCTCCGCAACCTGATGCAATCGCTGCTCGGCACCGTCGCGATTTCCGGCATCATCCTCTTCATCATCATTGGCGCCACCACCTTCTCGCAGGTGCTGAGCTTCTCCGGCGTGGTCAACGGCATCATCGGCCTCATCACCGGACAGGGCCTGTCGCCGATGACGGTGCTGCTCGGCATGATCGTGATCCTGCTGCTGCTCGGCTGTTTCGTCGATCAGGTCTCGATGATGCTGATCACCCTGCCCTTCTTCATGCCGCTGGTCTCGAGCCTTGGCTTCGACCCGATCTGGTTCGGCATCATCTTTCTGATCTGCATGCAGCTCGGCCTGCTGACGCCGCCCTTCGGCCTTCTGCTCTACACAATGAAAGGCGTCGCGCCGCCCCAGATCACCATGAACCAGATCTACGGAGCCGCCCTGCCTTACGTGCTGTTCGGCCTTCTGGTCCTTCTGCTGATCGTCCTGTTCCCACCCATCGCCACGTGGCTTCCGCGCATGCTTGGCTCATGACGAAGCGTTCGAAGCGCGGCAGCGTCCTGCATCTGGACGACATGCTGCCGTACCTGATGAACCGGCTGATTGCCCGGATGAACCAGAACCTTGCGGAGGATCTGCGCCGTCAGGGCTTCACCTTCCAGGACTGGCGGGTGCTGGCGGTCCTCGCCGTGCATGAGGGCGCGAACCTGACCGAACTCGCCGAGGCCACGGTGATCCCCCAGCCCAGCGTCAGCCGGCTCGCCGCGAACCTCGCCAGGCGCGGTTACGTGTCGCGCCAGAACGGCAAGACCGATTCACGGAACGTGCATCTGTTCATCACGCCCAAGGGCCGCGCGGTCTACGACAAGATGCGGCCGCTGGCGGTCGCCGAATATCGCGCGGCGATGAAAGGCTTCAGCGCCAAGGAATATGACGATCTGCGCGCGGCGCTGTTGCGCATGATGAAGAACCGCAAGGTGAAGCTGCTGGGCTGACCCCCGCGCGCAGTCGGCCCGGCCGCCGCCGTCGCGCGCGAGGTCAAGCAACGCCGTCGTGATAAGCCTGTTACCAGCCCGAGCCCCCGCCACCGCCGCCGCCGCCGCCGGATGAGCCGCCGCCCCCCGATCCCGAGGAGCCGCCGCCGCCGCCGGATGAGCCGCCGCCTCCCGATCCCGAGGAGCCGCTGCCGCCGCTCGATCCGGGCGGTGTCGAGGCCGACGCCACGGTGCTTGCAAGGCTGCTGCCGACGCGGCTTGCGAAGCCACCCCAGTCATTATTCGACAGGCGATCTCCCGAATACCACGTGGCGGT